>Ga0102930_1000421_pt1 | contig 14157 bp, 11 predicted proteins | sample SalPon1_B_H2O_MG_FD_84514 | JGI IMG/M metagenome (GOLD analysis project Ga0102930, IMG submission 84514) | Salt pond water microbial communities from South San Francisco under conditions of wetland restoration - Salt Pond MetaG R1_B_H2O_MG | ecosystem: Environmental > Aquatic > Non-marine Saline... | reverse complement strand
TGCATGTCCGGCTCCTGCACATCCACCACGTACAGGCGCACAATAGGATCCAGAGCAATATCCAGCACTTCAGCGCGCTTGCGAACGATCTGGCGGTGCACCTGGCTGGCAGACGGCACATCAATCAGCACATCACCCAGTAGCTGGGTGGAGCAGCTCAGCCTGCGCCCTTCGCGCAGGGCGCCACGGCGTTTTTCCCAGGCACTTTCCGTGTCGCTCTTTTCAGTCAGGTGATCAGCGCGGGATTCCACCCCATGCTTGGTAAAGTTGCCTTCACACAGGTCTACCTGACAGCGCCCGCACAGGCCGCGGCCACCGCATACTGAATCGATATCGACCCCCAGCGCCCGTGCCGCTTCAAGCACAGGCGTACCAACGGGAAAGCGACCGCGCCGACCGGAAGGCGTAAACACGACAAGCGCATCGACCGCGGCCTCTGGGGTTGCAGATTGTTGATTAACCGACATGCCAGCCTCCATACGTCATCCGACGTGGACAAAAAGAGCCTCGAAGGAGGCTCTAGGGAATATAACCAGGATATAAACACAGAAAATCAGCGTACTCAGGTCACCGCACGGCGGCGGCGGGTCTGGCGACGGCCACGCCCTTCGCTGCCATCCGCATTGGCGGCAGGCGGTTCGCGGAATTTCTGGATCCAGCGCATGCAGTCCGGGTCATGGTTCATCATGACGTCAGCCCCCATGATCGAGGTCATGATCTCCTGGTGCAGCGGGTTAGTAATCGCTGAGGTCATGCCCGAGGCAATCGCCATGCTCATAAAGGCTGCATTGATGCCGTTGCGGTTGGGCAAACCAAAGCTGACGTTGGACGCCCCGCAGGTGGTGTTGACCTTAAGCTCCTTCTGCAGGCGATGACACAGGGCAAACACCTGACGGCCAGAACTGCCAACCGCACCAATCGGCATGACCAGCGGATCAACCACCACATCGCAGGCAGGAATGCCATGATCAGCGGCGCGCTCAACAATCTTCTTGGCAATGCTAAAGCGCACATCCGGGTCTTCGGAAATGCCGGTTTCATCGTTGCTGATGGCAACCACCGCCGCACCGTGTTTCTTGACCAGCGGTAAAACGGCTTCCAGGCTCTCGTCTTCGCCGGTCACTGAGTTAACCAAGGGCTTGCCTTTATAAACGCTCAGGCCTGCCTCCAGCGCCTTGATAATCGAGGAATCGATACACAGCGGCACATCGGTAATCGACTGCACCAGCTGGATGGTCTCGGCCAGGATGGCCGGCTCATCGGCCAGCGGAATACCAGCGTTAACATCCAGCATATGGGCGCCATGGGCCAGCTGGGCCCTTACATCCTGCTCAACGCGGGAAAAATCGCCGGCGGCCATTTCGGCGGCCAGCTGCTTGCGGCCGGTCGGGTTGATACGCTCGCCAATCACGACGAAAGGACGTTCAAAGCCGATGACGACTTCCTTGGTGGCGGAGCTGATGACGGTGTCAGTCATGAATCTTCCTCTTTATGTTTGTTGGTGTTGCTACGTGCAGTGATGCCAGGGTGTTGCTGGCATCTCACCGCCATCTTTTAAGCGTTAAGTAAAACGTTTCAGACTTTATTCTGAACAGTTTTCATACAGTATCAGGAGTATTGGCCAATCCTTTCTGGCGAATAAGCTGCTTAAGATCCTCATCGCTGTAGGCGGTTTCCAGACGCGCGGCTTCGTTTTCTGCTTCGGCTTGCATGTCTTCGCCGCAAGGTGTGGGGGCGCTGCGCTTCCAGTCCTCCATATAGGCATCAGAGCCACCTTTACCGGCGCGCATGGCAGAGCGGTCGATAGCATGTTGGAAACGTTCTGAAAGCATCACCTTAGCTGTTCTACGCCCCTGTTTAACAATCACCTGGGCCGGAATATCACGCCAACTGACCAGTATCATTGAGGCCATTCAAGCTCCTCGCCGCCCGATAAGGCAGCTATTGGGGATTCAACAAAACGCACCAGACTGGTTGTAAGGCCACCGTAACCGGTATGACGCTTCTCAAATGCCAGCCCTAACTGCTGTGCAGCGCGCTCAGCAAGTTTTTCCAACCCGGGATCCTCACGCTGGGAAAGATAAACCACGCGTTCGTATTGGCCAAAATACAGCTGGGCCAGTTCAGGGTGGCGCTCAATACCGAGTTCGTGGAGCACCAGCCGATCAAAATGTCGCGCCAGAAAATCGGTCAGATAGAAGGTGCCCGGCGCCTGCTCGGACAATGCAGCAATCACAGACTCCCCCGCAAATACATCGTAGCAGTGAGCACCCGGCAAACGCTCGGCACCAAACTCCGCTAGAACGCCATCCAGACGCCCGCCGGTACCGCAATCGGCATAGGCCACAAATACCTGCTCGCCTGCGTCAAGCTGGAGCAGCTTTTCCCTGACGGCTTCCGGAATGCGGTGGGGCTCGTTGTGCAGGTGTGCCGGCAGGCATTCCAGCCGAACATCCTGCCAGCCGTTAGCGGCTACCACTGCCTTGATTTCGCGCGCGAGGGCGCCGCAGGCCAGAATCACCATCGCCATTGATCTAAGCGGCTCAGGCGGCGCGACGGCGGGCGATAAGATCCTTGGCCATATCCACCGCCACCCCGGCATCACGGCAGTAGGCATCCGCGCCAATTGCCTGACCAAACTCTTCATTCAGCGGCGCACCACCCACCATGACAATATAGTCGTCACGCAGGCCTTTCTCGACCAGGGTATCAATTACCACCTTCATATAGGGCATGGTGGTGGTCAACAATGCTGACATTCCTAAAATGTCCGGCTTATGTTCTTCCAGGGCGGCCAGATAGTCCTCCACCGGAATATTGATACCGATATCCACAACCTCAAAGCCAGCCCCTTCCATCATCATGGACACCAGGTTTTTGCCAATATCGTGAATATCGCCCTTGACGGTACCAATCACGATCTTGCCGATGGTTTCCGAGTCAGAGGCGGCCAATAGCGGGCGCAACACCTCCATGCCGCCTTTCATGGCATTGGCTGCCATCAGCACTTCAGGCACAAAAAGGATGCCGTCGCGGAAATCCACCCCGACGATAGCCATTCCTCCGACGAGGGCTTCATCAAGCACTTTGCTGGCACTCCAGCCACGCTCAAGCAGGACCTCGGTTCCCTCAACCACTTCTTCGCGCAGGCCGTTATAAAGGTCGTCGTGCATTTGCTCAACAAGCTCATCATCTGGCAGCTCATTGAGATCAAAATCTTCATCGTCGTATGTATCAGTCATGGACCTAACCTTTTCTATTTGACCCTCGGCCAACACCGGGAGTCTGCTGTTCTGTGCCACCGCGAACGATCGCTTTTGTGGGATTGCAGATTAGGCCCACCTCCGACCCTTGACTTCTGCTTGAACGACCTATGGATGCCGAGAAACGTCATCTCGCCAAAAAAACCTTCAACTCGGCGATGTACCTTACAAGCTACTGATTTATCAATTATTAAATCCATATTTTATTCTCATACGGCGGTCGCTTAAACGACGCTCGGCGTCGCCTTGGGGAATGCGCAGGCGTGCAAGCGGAGTAGATTCAGCTCACCAACAACACTTCCTTAAAAAAATGCGTCACAACGACAATAATTCTTAGAACGACAACAACCGTAAAAGAGGTACGAGGGCGAGCATGACTGCAATGACTCAAGGCAAGAATATCTACGTACTAAAGGCAAGCTGCCGCGGCGCCATCGGCACAGTGTCCAGGGTCAGCACCTATCTGGCACAGCGCAACTGCTATATTTCCGAGCTAGCTCAGTTTGATGAGCACGCAACCGGCAATTTCTTTTTGCGCTGCCTGTTTTCCACCACTCCCGGCATCACGCCCTCGCTGAAGGAAATGCGCGAGGAGTTCGGCAACGGCGTGGCAAGTCGCGACAATATGGAGTGGGAAATCCATGATACCCTGACGCCGCCTAAGGTGCTGATCATGGTCTCCAAGTTTGACCACTGCCTGGATGACCTGCTCTACCGCCAGCGCACCGGTGAGATCCATATGCAGATCCCCGCTATTGTTTCCAACCACCCCGACCTCAAACGCCTGGCCGACTGGTACGACATCCCCTACTACCACCTGCCGGTGACCCCGGAAACCAAGCAGGAGCAGGAACAGCGCCTGTTGGAAATCATTGACGAAACCGACGCCGACCTGGTGGTGCTGGCACGTTATATGCAAATTCTATCTCCAGAGCTCTGCGAAAAACTGTCGGGCCGTGCCATCAACATTCACCACTCCTTCCTGCCGGGTTTCAAAGGTGCCAAGCCTTACCATCAGGCCTTCGAGCGTGGTGTCAAACTGATTGGTGCCACTGCCCACTATGTCACCACCGACCTTGATGAGGGCCCGATCATTGAGCAAGTGGTTGAGCGCGTTGACCACAGCTATAGCCCTGCCCAGCTGGCCGCTGTTGGCCGCGATGCCGAAAATATGGCGCTGTCCCGGGCCGTGCGCTTCCATCTGGAGCACCGCGTCTTCCCCAACGGCAACAAGACCGTCATTTTCCGCTAGCGTCTTGATGAATCATCAACACTGAGAAAACTCCAGCAGCCAAGAGAACGCAATATGCCCCACTTGATCGATGGTAAAGCCATGGCAGCCAAGCTGCGTGACGTGATCGGCGAGGAAGTCGGCCGCCTCAATGCCGACCAGGCGTTCACCCCTGGACTGGCGGTGGTGCTGGTCGGCGAGGACCCGGCCAGCCATGTCTATGTTCGCAACAAAGCGCGCCAGGCGGCCGAAGCGGGCATGCAGTCCTTTGAACACCGTCTGGATGCCAGCGTTTCCGAGCAGGCACTACTGGCACTGATTGATCAGCTCAACCAGGACCCGGCCGTACACGGCATCCTGGTTCAGCTCCCGCTTCCTGACCATATCGCTGAAAACCGAATTATTGAGGCGATTACCCCCGCAAAAGACGTCGATGGTTTTCACCCTGTCAATGTCGGGCGCGTTGCCATCGATGGCCAGGGCATGACGCCCTGCACGCCACTGGGCTGCAAGCTACTGCTTGAACATCAGCTGGGCGATTTAAGCGGGCGACATGCTGTTGTTCTCGGACGCTCCAATATCGTCGGCAAGCCCATGGCCAACCTGCTGCTGCAGGCCAACTGTACCGTCACCATCGCGCACTCCCGCACGCATGACCTGCCAGCCGTCTGCCGCGAGGCGGATATCCTGGTGGTGGCCGTGGGTCGCCCTGGCATGGTCAAGGCGGAGTGGATCAAGCCAGGCGCCATCCTGATTGATGTCGGCATCAACCGGATCGACGGCGGTGAACGCACCCGCCTGGTGGGTGATATCGACTTTCAGGCAGCGCAGGATGTCGCCGGTGCCATTACCCCGGTTCCTGGTGGCGTTGGCCCCATGACCATTGCCTGCCTGCTGTTCAACACCCTGCAAGCCAGCTGCCGGCAGCAGGGTCTGCCGTTTCCCGATGATCTGGCAGCACGCGCATGGCAGTCACCAGCGGCAATGTCCCCGTGATGCCACACAGGCGGCATCAGCCAAAATACAACCTGCACAAACCACCCCTGGCAGTCTCATCACGCCAGAGTCAGGCAACCTACGGAGTGACCTCATGACAACCACAACCACTCGCCGCCGTTCCTCTCGCTCAAGCGCCTCACGCCGTGGCGCTCAGGCGGCAGCCCCCATTCAGCCCTATATCACCCGGCAGATTCCTTACTTCGAAGTGCTCAATGACGAAGGCCTGTCGGTGATCGAGGAAAATGCCGAAAACATTCTGGAAGAGGTCGGGATCGAGTTCCGCGATGACGAAGAAGCCCTGCAGATCTGGCGGGATGCCGGTGCCGATGTTCAGGGGGAGCGGGTACGCATGCCACGCGGCCTGTGTCGTCGGCTGATTCAGGAAAACGCCCCACGCCAGTTTACCCAGCACGCCCGCAACCCGGAACGCAACGTTGAAATTGGCGGCCCCAACACCGTCTTTGTGCCCGCCTATGGCAGCCCCTTTGTCTACGACATGGACAAGGGCCGCCGCTACGGCACCCTGGAAGACTTCCAGAACTTCATCAAACTGGCCTATATGTCGTCGAGCATTCATCACTCCGGCGGCACTATCTGCGAGCCAGTCGACCTGCCCGTCAACAAGCGGCATTTCGATATGGTCTACAGCCATATGAAGTATTCCGACAAGCCCTTCATGGGGTCGGTCACACACCCGGATCGCGCCCAAGACACGGTGGAAATGGCCAAGATCCTGTTCGGCGAGCGCTGGATTGACCCGGATACCGGCAAGCCGCGCACCTGCGTCGTCAACCTGATCAACGCCAACTCCCCAATGACCTTTGACGACACCATGCTGGGTGCCGCCAAGGTCTATGCGCGCAATAACCAGGCCTGCATCATCACACCCTTCATTCTCGCCGGTGCCATGTCTCCGGTCACGGTGGCAGGCACTGCCGCCCAGACCCTGGCGGAAGCCATGGCCGGGATGGCCTTCGTACAGCTGGTCAGTCCCGGTGCGCCCGTCATCATGGGCAGCTTTGCCAGCTCCATGTCGATGCAGTCTGGCGCCCCGACCTTCGGCACGCCGGAGCCGGCGCTGGTGCTTTACACTATGGCTAACCTGGCCCGTCGCCTGGGCGTGCCCTTCCGCTCCGGCGGCTCGCTCACCGCCTCCAAGCTGCCTGACGCCCAGGCGGCCAGCGAAAGCGCCAATACCCTGCTGCCCACCACCCTGAGTGGGGTCAACTTTGCCCTGCATTCTGCGGGCTGGATGGAAGGTGGCCTGGCCATGGGCTATGAAAAGTTCATCATGGATGCCGATCAGACCGGCATGATGCAGACCATGCTCAAGGGCGTCGACCTTTCCGAAAACGGCCAGGCCATGGATGCCATTCGTGAAGTTGGCCCCGGTCAGCACTTCCTTGGCTGCACCCATACCCAGAACAACTTCAAGAACGCTTTCTACCTGTCGCCGATCACCGACAACAACAGCTTCGAACAATGGGACGCCGACGGCCGCCTGGACATGGGCCAACGCGCCAACGCCCGCTGGAAGAAGCTCCTTGCCGAATACCAGGCGCCCGAGCTGGATCCAGCCATTGATGAGGCTCTGCTGGCCTATATCGAGGAACGCAAGAATTCCTTCCCGGATTCCAATATCTAAGCTCGCATCCAGCAACGACAAAACCGGCCCACATCAGGGCCGGTTTTTTGTAGGCAAAGTCACCGTAAGAGGCTTATTTAAATGTTTACTGTCCGCGCAAGACGCTGAAGGCCTCGTAAAGTCGTGGTGATAGAGGTTGTACCAACTGCCAGGTGATGCTCATGGGCTTTTCGCCACAGTGGCTAATATACGTCACTGGTCCGCAGGCCCTGAAGGCGTGAGCCTTAGTTTCTTGAACAAACAACTGGAAGGTCCAAGGCTTTTCCGAGCCTTCGCCATGCTGGATATAACGCTGGCCAGCCAGTGTATTGGCGCTTGCCGAGTTTTGGCTCTGCCAATGAAAACGCTCCGCACTGATGGCGTAATCATCATAAGCGACGCCTTCGTGCCGGGCCGATGACTTATCAAGGGTGACAAACATCAGCTCGGTGCGTTGATCATGTAACCTGACCACCCCTTCACGTGAGCTCTTGCGCTTTTCTGCCGTGTGATAACCCACTGCCGTTAATATCTCTCGCCGGCTGTAGCGGCTATGCAGTTTCAAGGGCGTATGCTCAAGCCCTTGCAGCTGCCGATAATGCGTATGCGCACTTAGGTTCAGGCATTCCGCGAGTTCTTTGAGTTCTCTGGCGGCTTCAGGCGCAGCGGCTAAGCGCCGTAAGAAAGCTTCCACTGCACTCGTTTGATTTTCATGACTATCGATTTGATAGGCCAGCATCTGGATTCTCAGGCGCTCCCGTTCAGTGCTGATGTGATATTGGGCCGGGCTTTCTGCCACGCTTTCGAGCAGATTTAACTGCTCAACATCATCGATGTGCAGCAAACTGCTAAACCTCTGACTAAAATACGCGGCTTCTTCAGCCACAGGGTTGGTAAACAGGCCGACTGCCTGTTTCAGGTTCATCCAACCACGATTATGTTTATTGCCAGACGCATAGATATCATCAAGTTCAAGCCGCTGATCATGGATAAACCGAGCCAAAGTGAGCGTATCCCGGCCATGTAAAGCAACATAACTGCGCAGTTCAGTTTTTAGTCGCCGCCAGTTCTGGTTAACCGCGTCTTGTAACTGCTTGAGAATTTGTTCACGGGCCTGCTTTTGCAGCTGAATGTGACAACCGGACGGTAACTTGCCAAAGCCTTTTTCTGCGCCTTCGAGTACTTCACGGCGAGATAGCCCGGTGATTGCTTGATACAAAGTATCAAACTGAAACCCTTTAGATTGACCGATAAAATCCAGAACGAGACAGCTTTCTTTATCTTCATGAAGACGCAATCCACGCCCTATCTGTTGCTGAAAAACTGTCGCACTCTGGGTGGGCCGAAGCAGTAAAAGCGTATCGACAAAGGGTAAATCAACCCCTTCGTTATACAGATCCACCGTCACAATCACGTTGATCTTCCGCGTTTCCAGACAGTAGCGCGCATCCCGACGGGTTTCCTGGTCAGTGTCACCGGTTACCAACATGGCCTTGATACCTGCCTTGTTAAAGTAATCGGTCATAAAGCGGGCGTGATTCACCGATACGCAAAAGGCAAGCGCCCGGCAAGTTCCGATATCATCGACCAGTTGGTCCCAGTTACTGACCACCGCTCTGGCACGAGCATCATTGCCCGTTAACAGCTTGTCGAGCTGCTGCTTTTCCAATGCCGGTTTTGACCACTCAATTCCGCGGTAATCCTGCTCATCGTCGCAAGCGTAATACTCAAACGGCGCAAGCAATTGCATATCCAGCGCATGCCATAAGCGCAACTGTACGGCAGGCGTACCGTCCGGGCGATTATGAAAATGGCGCAAGATATCTTTGCCATCATGACGTTCGGGAGTTGCTGTCAGGCCAAGCAGAATATGCGGCTGGATCGCCGACACAAAGCGCTCAAATTGGCTGGCCTCGATATGATGACATTCATCTACGACCACGACGCGCCAATAGTCAGGCCCAAGCTGATTGAGCAATTCCTGGCTATGCAGGCTTTGCACCGTCGCGAACAGGTGCTCATAGTCACTGGCATCGTGATGCCCCGACAGTAATTCGCCAAAATTTGGCGAGCGCAACACTTGTCGATAGGTGGCGCGTGCTTGCTGAAGGATTTCAAGGCGGTGCGCCACAAACAAAAGCCTGGGGTGGCCCCCTTCCTGACGGGCGATAGCACGGTAATCAAAGGCCGCCATCACGGTTTTTCCAGTACCGGTCGCTGCCACCAATAGATTGCGATGACGGTGGTGTTCTCGCTCTATCGAAAGCTGGTCGAGGATATCTTCCTGAAACGCTTTGGGTTGCAACTCAAAGAACGTAGGGTTGGCAATAATATTGCCTTGCCCTGATTCGCGCTTGAGCGCTTGGCGCAAGACCGCCTGATGTTCGCTATTGGCGGGGTCGTAAGGCTGAAATTCATTGTCTTCCCAGAGCGATTCAAAATGCGCTTTTGCCCGGTTGAAGAGCTGACGCTGCCCCGTTTCCGTAAACTTGACGGTCCACTCCAACCCGCCCATCAAGGCCGCCCCAGAAAGATTAGCGCTGCCTACGTAAGCAGAGCCGAACCCCGTGTTGCGGCTAAACAACCACGCTTTAGCATGCAGGCGGGTACGTCGGCCATCAAGGGACACCCTGACGTCACAATTTGGCAACTCCGCCAATAAATTCAGCGCTTTCTGTTCAGTAGCTCCGACATAGGTCGTCGTCAAAATACGCAGCTTTGACTGACTATTACCACCTGCATCCTGAGCCGTAATTCTGCGCAAAATATCGATGATCTTGCGAACGCCTGACACAGTAATAAAACTGACCAATATGTCGACTTGATTGCAGTTAGCAAGCTCAGCAGATAACTCATGAAGTAGTGGCGGGGAGTCTTTTCCTGCAGTAAATAACCAAGGTTGAGCAAGCGCAATGCTGGGAAGTTCTGGCTGACGATGGTGTTCATCAAGGGCTAGCAGACGATGGGGATAATCCGGTAATACCTCATCACGGTGATGACGAGATGTCTCAGGCAAGTATTTTCTAGCGGTGACCAATAATTGGTTAAATAACGCCACTTGCTGTTGTAATTTTTCATCGCCAGCCTGCTGAGGAATCTGCGCCAGTATTTGGGAGAGTTTTTCAGTCATTTCATCGGCCAAGCGCCGATGGCTATCAACTGAAAGCAGGCGTTCCGTATGGGGCTGAAGTGAAGAACGTTCTAACTGATGTTTTATATCTTCAGTCATCACCAGGTCGTAAAGACCTTTCTGCAGTGAGCGCTCCGCCATATAAGGAATCTCTTCATTGTTACGCAGGTGACTGAAACGCTACCAGGTCGTTGCGTTATTCGCTAGCGACCCAGAGCAAGCCGGATGATTGTCTCACCCCGTAACACTGGCCAAGTCACCGTCAGGATACTCCGGTTCGATGAATAGCCGCCAGTGAATGCCTTCCTCGGCGGCGGCGCGCTTAAGGGCACCGGAGGTGCTGGGTTCCTCAAGCAGGGCGTGCAGATTCGGCAGGCGTGCCCAGGGAATGTCGCGGTAGGGGTCATCCACCGGGTAGAGTTGTATCCAACGCATCAAGCAGGCCAGATAAGGGTCCAGCACACTGGGGCCATCAGGGAGTAACCAAGAGCCCTCGCCATGAGCAGCCAATGATTCCATAGGGCAATAAAAAGCAGCCACGATGAAATGACTGCTTGGATCAAAACACTGAGGACTTAAGTCTGAACGCGGTTAAATCTAGAGTTCCCAGCTGCCGCGCTGCCGAAGCCAATCTGCCGATTTTTTCACGCCACCAAAGGGAAACACATGAACTTGGGTGATCGCTGACTCCGGATGTTTTAGCACATGCTGTTCAATTGGGTTAACAATTTCATCAGGATCGAAACCGCTCAAAAGGGAGCTGACAGCGGAGGCGCGTTTTTTTATGAATTGAATAGAATTACCCACACCGCACATGGCAGCAAATTTTACCAGCGTCGTAAGTTTCGCTGGCCCTGCCACGCCTAAATGAACCGGTAAATTAACGCCTGACGCAGACAACCCTTCAGCCCAAGAAATGAATTGTTCGGCATTGAAACCGAATTGAGTAACAATTCGCAACTCACTGTCCGTGCGATCCGCATAGGCTTGCTTAAGCAATAAGGCGTCTTGCGCCACCTTTTCTGAGAAGTCTGGTGAGCCCTCTGGGTGACCCGCAATTCCCATCTTTTTGATGCCATAACGATCAAAAAGCCCTGTATCTAGAACAGACATTGTCGAGTCAAATTCACCGGCATGTTTTTCCAGACCACCGCCAATGATGAGTACATCATCGACGCCTGATTCACATAGACGAGCGATTCGATCTTCTAGCGCACTATGAGTCGTCAGTCTGCGCGAAGCAAAGTGCGGAACCGGAGAATATCCCATATCTTTTACACGCTTAGCCCCTTTGACAATAGTGTCAGTGCTATCGGTACCAACATCAGTAATGTATACACGAGTACCAACTGGAAAATTGCCGACTAAATCCATGCTCTCAAGCGCTTGCTTAGGGGAAATTTCGATCGATGCGGGGATATGCTTTGTCATATAAACGTCTCTTGGTTGTTTTCAAAATGCCAATGCGACCAGGTCATCCAGCCAGTGCCGTCGATGAGGCTTTAGAAACATCATTGGCGCGCCGCTTTGATCACTCCTTCGCATCAGCACTTTCGTGTTTAAGCACCGGCGAAAGGCTTGTCTCAATGGCCTCAAGCACTTCCGGCAGCATGACATCGCGGTAGCGCAACAGGTCCGCCACCGTGTCTGGAAGCGCGGGCAACCCGCCTGCCTGGTAGCGGCAGGCGGCCATTTCCGCGAGGTCTGCGGGGCTGGCATCCACGGGGGGCACCAGCCCAATGTCGATCAGGCGTTGGCGAAAATCTTCGCCATCCACCAGCTCAGTGATCATCATGAGGCGACCTCCTCTTTTTCGATAGCGGCCAGGCGGCAGGCGGCGTATTTGAACTCGGGTATCTTGCCGTCCGGGTCCAGTGCGGGGTTGGTCAGCAGGTTAGCGGCCGCTTCGGCATAGGCGAAGGGGATAAATACCATGCCATCCGGCATGCCGGGGTCAACCCGTGCGGTCAGGGTAATGCTGCCCCGCCGAGTGGTAATCGAAAGCCAATCCCCCGGCGCAAGCTTAAGCCGCTGCATTTCGTTAATCGACAGGCTGGCGACGGCTTCCGGCTCCAGGTCATCCAGCACCTTGGCGCGGCGGGTCATCGAGCCGGTGTGCCAGTGCTCCAGCTGGCGACCGGTGGTGAGCACCGTCGGGTAGTCGTCATCCACCGGCTCGTCTGGCGGGATGGGCCGAGTAGCAGCGAACTTCGCCTTGCCGCCCTGACGGGGGAAGGCATCGCCAAACACCACATCCTGACCGGGGGCATCGTCGCTCGGACAGGGATAGGTGACCGACTGCTCACGCTCCAGGCGCTCCCAACTGATATGGTCCAGCGAGGCCATGCCGTGCTTCATTTCGGCAAACACTTCACGTGGGTGGGCGTAATCCCAGCCCAGGCCGAAGCGCTGGGCCAGCTGCTGGATGATCCACCAGTCCGGGCGAGCCTCACCGGGTAGCGGCATGGCGGCGCGGCCCAGCTGCACCTGACGGTTGGTGTTGGTGACGCTGCCGTCTTTTTCCGGCCAGGCGGAGGCGGGCAGAATCACATCAGCGAACTGGGCGGTTTCGGTTACAAACAGGTCCTGCACCACCAGATGCTCAAGCTTGCCCAATGCTTCGCGGGCATGGGTGAGATCCGGGTCAGACATGGCCGGATTTTCACCCAGGATATACATGCCGCGAATCTGCCCTTCATGGATGGCTTCCATGATTTCGACCACGGTCAGGCCCGGCTGGTTGTCCAGCGGCGTGTTCCAGAGTTCTTCGAAGGCGGAACGCAGCTGGTCATCGCCCACCGGCTGGTAATCGGGCATCACCATGGGGATCATGCCCGCGTCCGAGGCGCCCTGAACGTTGTTCTGGCCGCGCAGCGGGTGCAGGCCGGTGCCGGGGCGGCCAGTATGGCCACAGGCCAGGGCCAGTGAGATCAGGCAGCGGGCGTTATCGGTGCCGTGGGTGTGCTGGGAAATCCCCATGCCCCAGAAAATCATCGCACGGTCGGCCGTGGCATACAGGCGAGCCACCTCGCGGAGGGTCTCGGCATCGACGCCGCACTGGGCGCTCATCGCTTCCGGCGTCATATCGACCACATGAGCCTTGAGGGCCTCAAAGCCTTCGGTGTGCTCGGCAATATAGGTCTCATCATAGAGGCCTTCAGTGACGATAACATTGAGGAGCGCATTGAAAAGCGCCACATCGGCGCCGGGCGAGAAGCGCACGCTGAGGTGGGCGTAGGCATCCAGCGCCTGGCCACGGGGGTCAAGAATGATGAACTTGGTGCCGCGCTTGGCAGCCTGCTTGAAGAAGGTAGCGGCAACCGGGTGGTTTACCGCCGGGTTGCAGCCGGTGAGAATGACCACATCCGCATTGGCGGCCTGCATAAAGGACGCGGTGACCGCGCCGGAGCCAAGGCATTCCATCAGGGCGGCCACTGAGCTTGCGTGGCACAGCCGTGTGCAGTGGTCGACGTTATTGGAGCCAAAGCCGGTGCGGATCAGCTTCTGGAACAGCCAGGCTTCCTCGTTGGAGCATTTGGCGCTGCCGAAACCGGCTAGAGCGCTCGGCCCCTGTTGAGTTTTCAGCTTGATCAAACCATCAGCGGCCATATCCAGCGCTTCGTCCCAGCTGGCCTCGCGGAAATGGGTCAGCGGTTGGGCAGGGTCAAAATTTGGATCAAGCCCCTTGGCAACGCCCTCCCGGCGGATCAGCGGGGTGGTCAGGCGGGAGGGGTGGCGTGGGTAGTCAAAGCCGAAGCGCCCTTTCACACACAGGCGATTATGGTTGGATGGCCCGTTGCGGCCTTCCACGTAGACGATTTCATCGTCTTTGAGGTGATAAGTCAGCTGGCAGCCGACCCCGCAGTAGGGGCAGACGGAATCGACCTGCCGGTCGGTCGCGGCACTGTCA
>Ga0102930_1000420_pt1 | contig 14162 bp, 8 predicted proteins | sample SalPon1_B_H2O_MG_FD_84514 | JGI IMG/M metagenome (GOLD analysis project Ga0102930, IMG submission 84514) | Salt pond water microbial communities from South San Francisco under conditions of wetland restoration - Salt Pond MetaG R1_B_H2O_MG | ecosystem: Environmental > Aquatic > Non-marine Saline... | reverse complement strand
GGCGTGGACTGCTCAAGCTGGTTAACCAGCGCCGGCAGCTCCTTGATTATCTGCATCGCAAAAGCCTTGAGCGCTATCAGTCCGTGATTGAGCGGCTCGGCCTGCGCAAGTAGAGCAACAAACAAACGACCAGGGGTGAAATCGTAGTGACTCCAACCGCCGTCAAGAAATCTTTCCAGTTCGGTGAGCAGACCGTCACCCTGGAAACTGGGAAAATCGCGCGCCAGGCAACCGGCGCTGTCCTCGTCAACATGGCCGATACCGTGGTGCTGGTCACCGTGGTGGGCAAACGCGAAGAGGTGCCAGGCCGAAGCTTCCTGCCCTTGACGGTGAACTACCAGGAGCGCACCTACGCGGCCGGTAAGATTCCCGGCGGTTTTTTCAAGCGCGAGGGACGGCCTTCCGAGAAGGAGACCCTGGTTTGTCGGTTGATTGACCGGCCCATTCGCCCGCTGTTCCCGAACGGATTCTCCAATGAGGTGCAGGTTGTCGCGACGGTGATCTCGCTGAATCCAGAGGTCGACCCGGACGTCCCCGCCATGATTGGCACCTCGGCTGCGCTGGCCATTTCCGGGATTCCTTTTGATGGCCCGATCGGCGCGGCACGTGTGGGTTATCACAGCGGTAATTTCCTACTGAACCCCTCACTGAGTCAGCTTGAGGAATCTCAGCTGGATTTGGTCGTGGCTGGCACCAACGATGCCGTGCTGATGGTTGAATCTGAGGCGGATCGTTTGCCTGAGCAGACCATGCTCGATGCCGTCTTGTACGGCCATGAGCAAATGCAGACCGCGATTTCAGCGATTAACGAGCTGGCCGCTGAGACCGGCAAGCCGCGTTGGGACTGGGTCGCACCGGCAGCTGACGAGGCACTGGCAGGCCGTGTGCGCGAACTCGCGGAAGCGCCCCTGACTGAGGCCTATGGCGTGGCTGACAAACAGGCGCGTCAGGAGGCGATCGGTCAGGTTCGCACGCAGGTGAATGACGCGCTGGTGGCCACCGAAGAGAGCACTGAGGGCTGGTCCGCTGATGAAGTGGGCGAGGCGTTCAAGGGTTTGGAGAAAAAGATTGTTCGCGGTCGTATTCTGGCCGGTGAGCCACGGATCGACGGGCGCGATCAGCACACGGTGCGACCAATCGATATCGAAGTGGGTACCTTGCCACGAACGCATGGCTCGGCCATCTTCACCCGGGGTGAAACCCAGGCCATCGTGGTGACCACATTGGGTACCGGCCGCGATGCGCAGGTCATCGATGCGATCGAGGGCGAGCGTCGCGAGCCCTTCATGCTGCATTACAACTTCCCACCGTACTGCGTGGGCGAGACCGGGTTCATGGGCACGCCCAAACGCCGTGAGATCGGCCACGGTAAACTTGCCAAGCGTGGCATCGAAGCGGTGATGCCTGCGCCAGAAGACTGTCCCTATGTTGTTCGGGTCGTCTCGGAGATCACTGAGTCGAACGGCTCGAGTTCCATGGCCTCGGTTTGCGGCACCAGCCTCTCGCTCATGGACGCGGGCATTCCGATCAAAGCCCCCGTCGCGGGTATCGCGATGGGCTTGATTAAGGAAGGTGATGATTTCGCCGTCCTGACGGATATCCTGGGCGACGAGGATCATCTCGGCGACATGGACTTCAAAGTGGCTGGCTCCGAAAATGGCGTCACGGCTTTGCAGATGGATATCAAGATCAACGGCATCACCCGGGAGATCATGGAGCAGGCGCTCGGGCAGGCGCGCGATGGCCGGCTGCATATTCTGGGTCGGATGAACGAGGTGATTGGCGAGCATCGCGAAGAGATGTCCGCCTATGCACCGCGGCTGATCACCCTGCGGATTGATCCAGAGAAAATCCGTGATGTCATCGGTAAGGGCGGCGCGACGATTCGCCAGCTTACCGAAGAGACCGGTACGACGATCGACATCACCGACGATGGCACCGTCACGATCGGCTCAGTGGACAAGGCGGCAGGCGAAGAAGCGCGCCGTCGTATCGAGTTGCTGACGGCTGATGTTGAAGTGGGCCAGGTTTATGAAGGCAAGGTCAACAAGCTCATGGACTTCGGCGCCTTTGTGAACATTCTGCCTGGGCGTGATGGTCTAGTGCACATCTCGCAGATTTCCCATCGCCGCGTCGAGAGCGTTGGTGATGAGCTGAATGAAGGGCAGAGCGTTCGTGTGAAGGTGCTTGAGGTGGATCGACAGGGCCGGATTCGCCTGAGCATTAAAGCGCTTGAGGAAGAAGAGGGCGTCGAGAGCTAAAAGGCGCGCTGCTGTCTCCGGAATTCGATCATGCGCTCTTGAGCCGTGATCGCCTCGCTGAGGGTGCGAATGGACTCGCCCGGCAGCAGATCAATCAGTCGCATAAAGATCTCAGCTGTCGTCAGTGAATCCCCGAGTGCAGTATGGCGGCCACCAACACCCACGCCCAGCCGTTCAGCAATGCTCTCCATCGTATGCTCGCCGGTATGGTCGTGTAACAGGATCGACAGCAGCAGGGCGTCCAGCGTGGGGTTGCTAAACTCCACGCCGGTGCTTCGCTGTTTCAGCTTGAGGAATCGCAGATCGAACGCCGTATTAAATCCGACCAGCACGGCGTTGCCGGCGAAGGCGTGAAAGCGGCGAACCACTTCTTCCACTGGGGGTGCCTCGGCCACATCGTCATCATGAATGCCGTGAATGCTGCTAGCGAGCGCCGGAATAGGTCGCCCGGGGTTCGCTAAGAGCTCGAATGTCTCTCCGTGCATGACCCGGCCGCGATGAATGCGGACGGCACCAATCGAAACGATCTCATCGCCCCGACTCGGCTCGAGCCCGGTGGTCTCACAGTCAAAGACCACATAGTCGAGGGTCTCGAGGGGTGCGTCAGCGGTATCACCGAGGTGGGGCTCGGCATCGTCGATGGCGAAGTCATAAAACTCTGGACGGGCAGGGACGTCGTCGACCGCCGTGGCCTTTTTGGGTGCCCCGGGCAGCGGTAGACGAAGCATCGCCCGGCCTTCTTTCGAAAGATCAGGTTGGCTCCATGCCGTCGTATCGTGGCGCTGTAGAACTTCTCGCAGGCTGACTGTGCCACCCACATCCTCCAGGCCACCATCGAGCCAGTGATCCAGCTGATCGGCTGCGATGACATCGCCCGACCAGTTGAGATCCACATAAACCAGGCTGCCTTCTTCTCGTCCACTCAGTGCCAGCGCTGTAACACCGAGCTCAGCGCGCAATCGCTCAAGCAAAGCCTCAATGACCCGCGATAGCAGGTAGGGCTCAGCTGAAAGCCACACATCTGCGCGGCACTGCAAGCGCGGTATAGCCTCTGCGTCAGCGCTCACCTTGATCCCCTCAATGAGGCTGCCGAGATGGACGTCTTCGAGGCGCCAGTTGTCGGTGACCATGGACGCGGTTTCATCGGACAAGGTCGTGAAGCGCTGCGTCAGTTTTTCGTTTTCTTCAGCGATGATGTGGACGAAGCGCGCCGTTTCATTATGCAGGCCTTCCTGTTGTGCCAGGCGCAGGCTCTCGCTGGCTGCATTGAGGCTGGTGAGCGGATTGCGCAGGCTCTCAACGGCATCTCTTAGTGCCTGCTCCCGCCGCAAGGTTTCTCGTGTCTGACGCGAGACATCTTGAAGCGTCATGACAAAGCCGGAGGTCTCCGGGTCGTCGGTCACCAGGCGGGCGACGCGGCAGCGTAAAAGCCGCTCGCCGCTCGCGGTGGCGCAGACGAGTTCGGCGTCGGCCGAACCCGCCTCTCCATGCGTGGGCACGAGGAGGCGCAGGGTATGATTCAGTGGCCCTTCGTTGAGGACTTCGCTGATATTGCGGCCCAGGCCAAGCGCGGGCTCGCTGGCCAGCAAATCTCGAGTCGTTCGGTTATACAGCTGTATGCGGCCTTCCCGATCGCAGACCATCACCCCGTCACGAATCTCTCTGAGGATGGTTTCAAGGCGGGTTCGGCGGGCTTCGACTTTGGTGGCGGCGGCTTGAGCGGCTTCGTCGAACGCTTGCTGAGTTCTGACCAGCGCCGCCCCGAGTTGCTCCAGCGTGTCCGGCAGACGATCCAGCCAGTGCCTGGCGGTAATCTCGAGGTGATGCTGGGGGTTGGAGCTTGCGAGAATATCGGCACCGCGGGCGGTCGCAACGAGCGGCCGCGCCAGGCGTCGATCAATGATGAGGCCGACCAGGAGCACCCCGGTGATGCTGATCAGCCAGGCTACTGCGAGCGATTCAAGCGTCGGGGACACCGTGCCGAACGGGTTGAACCGAAGGCCGGCCAATACGACGCCCTGCCCGAGTGCGGTCGCACCGACAACCGTCCAGAGCTTCTTTCGCAAGCGCGGTAGCCGATAGGCCCGCACGCTTAGGCTGCCTCGCTAACCAGCTCCTGAACCCGACCAAGGACGGCGGCCGGATTGAATGGCTTGACGATGAAATCGACAGCCCCCAGGGAGAGCGCTTTTTCGCGCTCCACCTCAAGCCCTCGGGTCGTCAGCATTAACACCGGCAGGTTTGCAAATCCTGGCAATGCCAGCAGGCTCTGGCAGAGGTCGTAGCCACTGCGGTCGGACAGCACCGCATCCATCAGTACGAGATCTGGGCAGAAGTGGTTGACCGATGCCATGGCCTCTTCATAGCCACAGGCGCTGTGCACCGAAAAACCCGCGTGCTCAAGCAGAAAACTCAAAGACGCAGCGATGTTGGCCTCGCTGTCGACGATCAGAATATTTTTGATCATATGAACTCCGCTACCCAGTGGGTAACGCCTCCTCCTCTCTCCACCCCAGTATAGGGTATTCCGGTGGGGGTTTGTCGAGGTAATCTACTGACCTTCATCGAAAATGGACCACCAGGAGGGCTGGATGGCAGATGCCATGCCCCATACGGAAGTCGACCCGATTGCCCGGGAGTTTCTCAGTTCGCACGCGCCGTTCGATCGATTCTCCGCGCGGCTGCGGCAGGTCTTTCTTGACCACTGCGAAATGCGTCGATACGAGGCGGGTGAGCGGATTCTTGATCCTGGCGCCGGTCAGGTCGGTTATCTAAATCTGATCGCAGGTGGCCGTGTCGATGCCGAGCGCCCAGGCGTGGGTGAGGAGGGCATCGAACAGTTTGAGCTCGAGGCGGGCGATAATTTCCCGATGGCCGCCCTGCTTGGAGAGCGGGCGACTCGCACCGTCTACACCGCAGGCACCGCTGTGATGTGCTTGCGCCTGCCGCGATCGGCTTTCAAGCAATTGCTGGCGGAGAGCGCTGCCTTCCGCGACTTTTGTCTACGGGGTGTGAGTAGTTTGCTCGATCAGGTGCAGCGGGACATTCAGCAGCATGCGGCGGGGAATCTTGGTGGCGATTCGTCACTGGATACGCCGCTGGGGCAGATGATGCACACGAGCCCGGTGTCTTGCGGGCCTGACACCGCCGTGCGGGAAGCGGTGGAGCTCATGCATGCCCACAAAGTCGGCAGCATGCTCGTTACCGATGCGCGGCGCCGACCCCTCGGCATTTTTACGTTGCATGATTTGCGTTCGGTGATTGCCCGATCCGAAGGCCTGGAACAACCCATTCAACAGGTCATGACAGCGCAACCCTGCACACTAAGCACCGATACCTATGCCTTCGAGGCCGTTGTTGAAATGGCTCGGCGCCATATTCGGCATATGATCATCACTGAGTCCACCGGTGCCGTCGCGGGTGTGATTTCTGAGCGCGATGTCTTTGCGCTGCAGCGGATCAATCTAGTCCATCTCGCACGGGCAATTACTGGGGCAGGTGATGTTGATGCACTCGTTCGGGCGCGGGGTGATGTGGGTGCATTGATTGACACCATGATGGCCCATGGTGCGGGTGTTGAGCAGATCACTCGGATCATTACGCTGTTGAACGACCGGACGGTTACCCGCGCGATTGAACTCTGCCTGACGGAGGCGGGCGACCCGGGTGTGGCATTTACCTGGATTGCCTTTGGTAGCGAGGGCCGAAGTGAACAGACCCGCGTCACGGATCAGGACAATGCCATTTTGTTCGATCCGGGGACGGAGGCTGAAGATGAGGTCAGAGCGCGCCTATTACCGTTGGCTCGGCGCATCAACGAAGTGCTCGATCAATGTGGTTTTACGCTGTGTACGGGCAACGTGATGGCCAGTAATCCCGCCTTGTGCCTGAGCTTTGCCGAATGGGAGCACCTGTTTCGGGGCATGGTGGAGAGTGCGACGCCCCAAAATCTCCTTAAATCGACCATTTATTTCGACTTTCGGACGGTTTGGGGCGACACCGTCGCCGGTGAGGCGCTGCATCGCAAAGTCGTTGAAATCGCGGGGCACAATAGCGTGTTCCTGCAGACAATGGCGGGTAACTGCATGGCAATTAAACCCCCGTTGGCCATGTTTCGGGACTTCGCAACAGAAAAGGATGCCGATGGCACTCACCGGTTGGACCTCAAGGTTCGTGGTCTGACGCCGTTTGTGGATGCTGCTCGCGTGCTTGCGTTGGAGACAGGGATCCTGGAGGCAAATACACCAAGGCGCCTGCGAGCACTGGTCACGGAGGGGGTGATGAGCGAAGAGGATGCAGGTGCCTTTGAACGGTCATTCGCGTTCGTTCAGTTGTTGCGAATGCGCGAGCACCAGCGCCAGTCGGCGGCGGGCGAGCCCATGAACAACCGTCTTGACCCGGAAGACCTGAACCCGATGGATCGCCGGATTCTCAAGGAGGCTTTCCGAGAGGCCCGGCGGCTGCAGAAAAAGCTCGAGGTTCGCTACCAGCTCTAGCCATAAAAAACCCCGGGGCGGCGACGCCGCCCCGGGGTTTTTGCGCGTCCATCCGGACGCAATCAACGGATCCGCAAGCTAGGAAGCCCGAGGCACCCGGATGCTCTCAACAAGCTCCTGGATATCCTTCGGCGGCGGTGCCGTCATCTTGGAGACCAGCAGGGCAAAGAACACGTTGACGATGGCACCGACTGCACCGATCGACTGCGGCCCAATGCCCATCACCCAGTACTCCGGTGTATCCGGCAGCATGTTCGTGCCTGGTACAAAGAACCAGCCTTTGTAGACGAACACATAGATCAGGGTGAAGCTCAGGCCCGTGACCATGCCTGCCATGGCACCGGCGCTGTTCATGCGACGGCTGAAGATGCCGAGCATGAGGACCGGGAACAATGACGAGGCCGCCAGACCGAAGGCGAGAGCCACCACCTGTGCCGCAAACCCGGGTGGGTTCAGGCCCAGATAACCGGCCACCACAATGGCACCGGCCATGGCGATTCGCGCGGAGAGTAGCTCACCCTTTTCGCTGATACCGGGGTTAATCACACCCTTGATCAGGTCGTGCGATATGGCAGAAGAAATGGCCATCAACAAGCCAGCTGCCGTTGACAGCGCAGCCGCTAGGCCACCCGCCACCGTCAGGGCAATCACCCACGCGGGTAGCTGAGCGATCTCCGGGTTGGCCATCACCATGATGTCCCGGTCAACGCTGAGCTCATTACCTTCCCAGCCATATTCCTCGGCCGTCGGCGCAAAGTCCTCGTTGTCAGCGTTGTAGTACTGGATCCGGCCATCATCGTTCTTATCTTCGAACCCGAGCAGGCCAGTCTCTTCCCAGCGAGAGAACCACTCCGGTACGTCCTCATAGGCCAGGTTGCCTTCTTCAGCACCGATCTCACCCGGCTGCACCGTGTTGATCAGGTTATAGAACGACATGGCACCCACTGCCGGGGCCGTGGTGTAGAGGATGGCGATGAAGACCAGCGTCCAGCCGGCTGACAGGCGGGCGTCACGCACACGCGGCACCGTAAAGAACCGGATGATGACGTGAGGTAGGCCCGCTGTACCGATCATCAATGACATGGTCAGGAAGAACATGTTGAGCGTGGTGCCCTTCATGATCGTGTACTGACTAAAGCCAAGATCGACGAGGATATTGTCGAGACGCTCCAGAAGGAATGTCCCGTCAGCGACCGTGCCACCCAAGCCCAGCTGGGGCAAGGGATTGCCGGTGATGGCCAGCGAGATGAACACCGCTGGAATCGTATAGGCAAAGATCATCACGCAGTACTGGGCGATCTGGGTATAGGTAATCCCCTTCATACCGCCGAACACCGCGTAGATGAACACAATGGCCATACCCGAGAACAGCCCGATCTCGTAGCTCGTCTCCAGGAAGCGCGAGAACGCCACACCGATGCCGCGCATTTGCCCGATGACGTAAGTCACGGAAGCCACGATCAGGGCGACGACGGCAATGACGCGTGCTGGCTTGGAGTAGAACCGGTCACCGATGAACTCGGGCACCGTGAACTTACCGAACTTACGCAAGTATGGCGCAAGCAGCAGGGCAAGCAGCACGTAGCCGCCCGTCCATCCCATCAGATAGACCGAAGCGTCGTAGCCCAGGAAGGCAATCAGCCCAGCCATCGAGATGAACGAGGCCGCCGACATCCAGTCGGCTGCCGTGGCCATGCCGTTGGCAATCGGATTGACACCCTTGCCGGCGACGTAGAACTCGCCGGTGCTTCCGGCCTTCGCCCAAATAGCGATGCCGATGTACAGCGCGAAGGTCGCGCCGACAATCAGATAGGTAGTTAATGTAAGACCCATGTCGACTCTCCCTTCTCGTTATTCTTCGTGGACGTCGTACTTTCGATCCATCGCGTTCATCTTGAACACGTAGGTGAAAATAAGCGCGATGAAAATGTAGATCGAGCCCTGCTGGGCGAACCAGAATCCCAGGGGATAGCCGGCGATCACGATATTGTTGAGAACTGGGGCGAGTATGATCCCAAGTCCATAAGCAACGACAAACCAGACCACCAGAAGCGTGATCAGGAGTCTGACGTTCTCCTTCCAATAGGCCTTTGCGGCCTCTTCTTTGGCTGAAGCCATTGGCTTTGCTCCTCCTGCAGACGTCATTGTTATCGAGCGGGCGAACCCGACTCACTCATTATTCTTGCAAAAACCGTGCAAGATTGTCTTTTTAGCTAAAAAGCCCCCGTGGGAGGGGTTTGGCGGCAAACTGTCCCACGGGAGCCTTGTCAAACGTTACGAAACGTAGCGATGAGTGGTTCGTTCCGTAACAGTTACTGGTTGGCCCGGTTGCTGATGAGCTCATCGACGACCGATGGGTCAGCGAGCGTACTCGTGTCACCCAGGCTATCCAGTTCGTTTGTCGCCACCTTGCGCAAAATGCGGCGCATGATTTTCCCGGACCGCGTTTTTGGCAGACCCGGAGCCCACTGAATCACGTCCGGTTTGGCGATTGGCCCGATTTCCTTGCGTACGAGGGCGGCCAATTCGGTTTGCAGCTCATCCGTGGGGTCCATCCCATTGATCAGGGTGACGTAGCAATAGATGCCCTGCCCCTTCAGATCATGCGGGTAACCCACAACGGCCGCCTCAGCGACTGCGTCATGGAGCACCAGCGCACTTTCGATTTCGGCGGTGCCCATCCGATGACCCGAGACGTTGAGCACGTCATCCACGCGACCGGTAATCCAGTAATACCCATCGGCATCACGACGGGCGCCGTCGCCGGTGAAGTACTTACCCTTGTAGGTGGTCAGGTAAGTGTTCATGAATCGCTCATGATCGCCGTAAATGGTGCGCATCATGCTCGGCCAGGCCCGGTTAATGCACAGATTACCCTCGGTGGCGCCTTCGAGAACGTTACCTTCGTTATCGACAAGCTGTGGCTCGACACCGAAGAAGGGCAGCGTCGCCGAGCCGGGTTTGAGGTCGACCGCCCCGGGGAGCGCGGAGATCATGATGGCGCCGGTCTCGGTCTGCCACCATGTATCCACAATCCGGCAGCGCTCATCGCCGACGACGCGGTAATACCACTCCCATGCCTCGGGGTTGATGGGCTCGCCCACGGTACCGAGGATGCGCAGACTCTGGCGCGAATACTTTTTGACGAGGGCTTCGCCCTGACCCATGAGTGAGCGGATTGCCGTGGGTGCGGTATAGAAGATGTTGACCTGGTGGTCGTCGATCACCTGCCAGAACCGCCCGGCATCCGGATAGGTAGGGACGCCCTCGAAGATGAGTGTCGTTGCCCCGTTCGCCATCGGCCCGTAGACAATGTAGCTGTGTCCCGTTACCCAGCCGACGTCGGCAGTGCACCAGTAAATTTCGCCATCCTGATAGTCGAAGATGTATTTGAAGGTCATGGCAGCCTGCAGCAAATAGCCGCCTGTGGTGTGCAACACACCCTTTGGCTTGCCGGTCGACCCGGAGGTGTACAGGATGAACAGCGGGTCTTCGGCGTCCATTGGCTCTGGATCGCAATCCGCCGAGGCCTCCGCGATGGCATCCTGGTACCAGATATCCCGGTCCGGGTTCCACGTCACCTCGTTGCCGGTATGGCGGACGGTGACCACGGTGTGCACGCTCTCGAGGCCCTCAATGGCCTTTTCCACGTTTTCCTTGAGCGGTACGGGCTTGCCGCTGCGTAATCCCTGATCGGCTGTGATGATCGTCTGGCAGTCGGCATCCTCAATCCGATCACGAAGCGCGTGCGGCGAGAATCCACCGAATACGATGGAGTGCACGGCGCCGATGCGTGTGCAGGCCAGCATCGCCACAGCCGCCTCCGGGATCATGGGCATATAGATCGATACTCGATCACCTTTTTTGACACCGCGACTTTTCAGTACGTTGGCGAGGCGACAAACCGCATCATGGAGTTCGCGGTAGGTGATATGGCGGGTTTTACCCGGCTCGTCAGCCTCCCAGATAATCGCGTTGCGATCACCGTGCGTTTCGAGATGACGATCAACGCAGTTGTAGCTTACATTCAGCTTGCCGCCCTCGAACCAGCGAATCTGGCCGGTGTTCAAGTCGTTGTTGCTGACCTTGTCCCAGCGGGTAAACCAGCTCAGGAATCGGTCAGCCTGCTCTCCCCAGAATGCTTCAGGCTCTTCCAGCGAGCGCCGATACATTGCTTCATATTCTGAGCGGCTTAGCAGGGCCTGGTTCGCCACTGTCTCTGGGACTGGGTAGATTTTTTCTGCGGACATGCCGTTACTCCTCCATCGTTTCCATTCGTCGCATTGGGTCTGCGTTTACTGCCTATCCTGCTTGTCGTCGGCGCTGGAGTCCAAGTCTTTGCCGTCGCTCCCACAGGGCTTTGCGGCTAATGCCGAGTCGTTTGGCCAGTTCGGTCTCGGTCAGCGCGTCCTCGTGCGTCCGCACAAAGGCCTGGAAATACTCCTCAAGAGACAAGTCCATTTGCGCGGGTTTGGCGTCTGTGTCAGTGGCTGTGATCGCCAGATCGCTCGCTGATACCTCGGTGCCGTCGGTGAGGATGACCGCGCGCTCGATAACGTTCTCCAGCTCTCGCACGTTGCCAGGCCAGAGGTGGTTTTGAATCTGTGCAAGCGCGTCCTCGCTGAACGTCATGGTGGGCCGGTTAAGCCGGCGACAGGCCTTGCCCAGCAGAAACTGCGCGAGCTCGGGCACGTCCTCACGGCGTTCGCGGAGCGGCGGCAATCGAATTTCCATGACGTTAATTCTGAAATACAGGTCGTCACGAAAGTCTCCGACCTGGATCAGAGCCGGAAGATCCTGATGGGTAGCCGCAATCAGCCGAATGTCGACGCGTCTTGATTGAGAGGCACCAACCCGTCGAATTTCGGATTCCTGCAAAACGCGGAGTAGCCGTCCCTGAGCGGCAGTGGGGAGCTCGGCGATCTCATCGAGGAATAGCGTGCCCCCGTTTGCGGCCTCGACCAGCCCCTCACGGGCACTGTCCGCGCCGGTGAAGGCCCCTTTCTCGTGGCCGAAGAGCTCCGCTTCAATCAACGTCTCGGGGATTGAGGCACAGTTGACGGCAATCAAAGGGCCATCGCGGCGGTGACTCTGCTCGTGTAAGGAACGGGCAACGAGCTCCTTGCCGGTGCCTGACTCGCCCAGGATCAGCACGGTGGTGTCGGTGGGGGCAACCCGGTTGATCCGCTCGAATACGCTCTGCATCGGTGCGCAGTGGCCGACAATGCCCGTGACCGGATAATCCGCGTCAATCTGCGCGCGTAGCGCGGCATTCTGGCGCTGCAGTGTGTGCTCACGGAGCGCACGCTCCACGGTCATCCGCAGTTCATCATTGTCGAAGGGCTTGGGCACATAATCCACCGCACCCCGGCGCATGGCATCGACGGCGGAGCGCACGCTGGCATAGCTGGTCATGATGATGACCGGTACGTCGCCAGCCGCCTCAATCAGGTCCATCCCGTTGCGCCCAGGCAGTCGGATGTCCGCAATGATTAAGTCGTGATGGCTCAAGGGGCCGTTGGCCAGCGCCTCTTCGACGGATTCTGCACCGCTGACATGCAAACCATCGCGTTCAAGCAAGCGCATGATGGCTGTACGGATGATGGTTTCGTCTTCAATGATCAGAACGTCAGCCATGAGCCTGCAGTTCTCCCTGCAAATCAGCGACAGGCAGGCGAATAACAACCTCCGTGCCCGACGTGCGACCGCGACGAGGTTGTAGCTTTAGGCTGCCCTGATAGTCGCTAACAATGTTGTAGGCGAGTGACAGGCCAAGGCCGGTACCTTGTCCTGGTGCTTTGGTCGTAAAGAATGGCTCTAATACCTTGTCTCGGATGCCAGCCGGAATGCCATGACCCGAGTCGGTAATACGAATTGTGACGGTATCGCGTTGGCGCTTGGCCGTGGTGCGAATTTCGTCCCCGGGCTGACAGGCATCCACCGCATTGCTATAGAAGTTGACGAACACCTGGACAAGGCGTTGGTGCTCGGCCATAACGGCGAGCCCCGCCGGGATTTCATTGTAAAAAGATAGCGCCCGCGCGCGGCTCGCGAGGCTGACCAGACGTTTGGCTTCCTCGGCGACCGCAGCCAGCTCTGTGGGTTCTGGCGCCCGGGGCTCATGTACCTGGCCGGCATGCGCATAGCCAACCAATGTCTGGACAATGTGGTTGATGCGTTGAGTTTGCTCCAGGATCTGCTTAGCTCGCGCCCGATCTGGGTCTTCCTCATGAATCTCTTGAGCCAGACAGGCGATGCCCGTGATCGGATTGCCGATTTCATGCGCGACGCCCGCGGCTAGGCGACCAATCGAGGCGAGGCGTTCGCTATGGGTAAGCTCGTCCTCAAGGCGTTGAACGTCTGTCACATCCTCGAGCAAGACGAGTCGATCGCCGTTTTCATCACCTGCGGGGTCACCAATGAGCGCCTTGTGGAGAGTAAGCCAGCGGCGCTGATCGGGTAGGGCAAGCGGTCGTTTATAGGCCTTGTTGCTGTCCTCGCTCACGAAAGAGGCAAGCAGCGCTCCCCAGGGCGCAGGGACCTCGCGGAGATGTCGGCTCAGCACCCGCGGTGCTCGAATGCCGGTCATGGCATCCATGGCAGGGTTCCAGCGTGCGATGTGCCCCGCCGGCGTGATAGCAACAACGCCAAGAGGCAAGTCCTCCAGGATTTGGCGGTGATAGCGGCGCAATGTGTCGAGTTCGGCGGCGATACCCCGCAACCCTCCCTGAGAACGCTCAAGGCGCTCTTCAATCAGCCGGACGTTTTGTGCAATGGCCCCTCGGCTGTCGGTATCAAGCCGCAGGCATTGATCCACAATATCCCGTGCCAGCACGGGGCCCATCATTCCTGAGAGGTTTCTTTGGACCTGCTCGCGTAGTGGGTGCAGACGGTCAGGCCGGTTTTCTGACCAGGTAAGATCCATGTCATCAAGCGCTTTCGCAATTTCAGCCTCTGCGGCGGGCGTGCCCATGACCGGCGCGAGCTGCTCGACGAACTCTTGTGGTGAGGTGGCCAGCAGCGCGCCGCTCGGGACGCCCGTGCTGACATCCCGGCAGGCGCCCGCGGCGGCGACTTCGCGGCTGTCCTGTCGCGTCATCAGGGAGACGGCGATGAATACGAGTAAATTCGCGCTCACCGACCAAAAGGCCATGCTGCCAAAATGTGAAGGCGTCTGTGCGGCCAGCAAATCAACCCCAACAACGTCGATCGGGCCGACGGTAGAGAGCGCTGGGAACAGTCCCGCAATCCCCCAGAGGCTGCCACCCGCGAGTAGCCCGGCAATAAACCCGGAGCGTGTTGCGCTGGGCCAGTAGAGCAACGCCATCACGCCGGGGATCAGCTGCGCCATTGCCAGAAAGGAGATGAGTCCCCAGGACACGAGGCCGTCACTGCGCTCCAGGGT
>Ga0102930_1000418_pt1 | contig 14196 bp, 19 predicted proteins | sample SalPon1_B_H2O_MG_FD_84514 | JGI IMG/M metagenome (GOLD analysis project Ga0102930, IMG submission 84514) | Salt pond water microbial communities from South San Francisco under conditions of wetland restoration - Salt Pond MetaG R1_B_H2O_MG | ecosystem: Environmental > Aquatic > Non-marine Saline... | reverse complement strand
TTTATTAATTTTTTATATGTTTCTTTATCATTTAATGAAACTCTATAATTATCTTTGAATTTATTCCAAAAAACATTTAATCCATATTTCCAGAATAATTCATTGTATAACAAACCTTTTTTAAAATCTTTATCATCTTCTAGCCATGTATCAAAAGCATTAACAATATTGCAAAAATCCCTTAGGTCACTATAAATCTTATTTGACTTTTTTTCAAGGTATTTTAATAGAAGTATAGTTGCTGAATATTTTTTTGAAATAATTATTTTTAAGTTATCTCTTTTTAAGTGACCGAAATCATCATCAAAAGGATGATGATCAATAAATATGAATTTAACACTTTTGTATTTTTGTGCAAGAGCATTAACCTTTTCTAATTGTTCTATAGTAAATGCTAAGTCAGTAATAAAAACAAATTTAGGTGAATTATTAAAGATGTGTTCATCAAGTATTTTTATGTAATTATCTATTTTATTATAACCTGTATTAAATTTAGTGAATTCACCTATGTATTTTCTAAGAACTATTTGACATGAAATTCCATCTAAATCATAATGAGATAGAGCTACGTTCATCAATATTACCTTTTTCTATTTCTATTTTCTTGTTTTCTATTGCTTTTCTTAGTTCAATAACTTCTTTATCTTTTATGTAGTTATTATTTGTCATTGCCCATTTATTTAAAATTTCCAATGTTATTTTTGAAGGAAGGATTTTTATATATTCTTTTGCGGTTTCTGGGCCTATTTTGTATTCTTTGCAAATTGTTTTTATTATAATCTTTAAGTCTTTGTCTTTTTTATCAAAAGGAAGTCTTGTATTCTTTTTTAGTTTTATTGAATTCTTTAAAAATCTGTATTCAGCACTTTTTGGGATTTTTGAGTAAATGTTAATTTTATTACTTTCATAACAAGCTATAGGGTTATTTGATAGCCATCTAATAGCTTGAAAAGGTGAAAAGTGTTTATCTATTGACTGGTCATCTATTTGTTTTTTATTAATAATACTTGTTAGTACATCAAAGTAGCTAAATTCTTTATTTTCTTTCATATTTTTCCTTTTTTGTTTATAAATACTATTTTATTATAAAATTATTTAAAAAGGTGGTCTTGCTTTTGTCTAATAAAAATGATTCTAATAAAGAAACAAAGATGACTCCTTATAAAATTATGAAGTCAGCTATTGATAATTCTTATGAACCAACTTTAAAAGAAAAACAAAACATAAATCCCTTTTTTCTACTTAGATTTGTTAGTAATGACCCAAATACAATTTATATAGCCAATATGTTGAATATTTATAAAAGTATACCTATCGAAATACAATATAATTTTATAAAAAACTCATCATTAGAAAAAATAGCATTTATAAATTATCCTAAAAAACATAGTGGTTATGATCTAAAAGAAATAAATGTAATAAAAAAATATTATAGTTGTAATACAAATACAGCTAAAGATTATATAGACATATTAGGCCCTAAAAGGGTACAAGAAATAATTGAAAAATACAATTATGGTCTTATAGGAAAATAAATTCCTATAAGATATACTATAACTATGTAAGCTCTTTGCCGGCTTTACTTAGACGAAGTTTAAGTGTTTCACCTTCTGGTTTACTCCATTTTACACCGTTAGTTACACCTGATCTGGCTGATGTTTTTACTTTTACAAGTTTCCCAAGACCTGGAATTACACTTTCGCCTTGATTAACAGCACCATCAATGATAGTTCCAATTACATCTTCAACAATTCTGCCACTTTCTGCTTTTGATACTTCTAGTTTATCCGCTACATTTTGAATTAGTTCTGCTTTATTCATTTTTTATCCTTTTTTGTTTTATATTTTATTTTTAATTTTTCTTTATGAGTTAATCTAATTCAATCTAAGTCAAGTAACCATAATTACTCCTTTAAAATAAGTTTTGCTTTTTAGTATTTTAACAAAAAAGCATTTAATTTTTTATTAAAAATACTCTATAATCCAATCTTTTTTGGATTTTTTATTTTGTTGTATAGACTTATACCTTCTTCTTTTATATAGGGTTCTAAAGATATATTTTTTTCTATTGATTTTTTTGTTATTTCAACTTCACTTCCTAAGTCACTTTGCAAAATATTGCCATTTTCATCACTGAACTTTTCTAGAAATAGATCATCATCAAGACCTTCTTTTTTCCATATTTCTCTTGCTTCATGTTTTTTAAGGTCTCTTAATTCAAGGATATCAAAGGTTCTGCCTTTTCTAAGAACAGCTGAATCAATATCTTTTACCTCTCTATTTGTAGTAATAATAAATTTTGTTCTATTCCCTTCTTCAAAAATACCATCAGTAAAACTTAAAAATTGACTTAGAAATTTATTTTTCTTTACATCTTCACCACTACTTACTTCTTGTGTTCTTGGAAGTAAGGCATAATCAAGATCATCTAGAATAACAAGATCAAAAAAACTTGTTTTTAAAGTTACCCAGAATTCATCCATTGAAAGCACATCTTCATTTTTAACATAACAAACATCTATACCTTCATCATTATATATACTTATATCTTCATCTTCCCCTAAACCATTTAAAATAGCATCTATTTTATTTTCTTCACTTGGTTGTTTTTTAAAACTTCCTTTTTCTAAGTTATCTAGAAGATATTTCATATAGAAGTTCGTTAATCTAGTTTTTCCTATTCCGGGTTTGCCACAAAGTACAAGTATATTACTATCTGATAATTCATATTGTTTAAAGAGTTCATCTGTTTTTAAATAAGGATAATAAAAAGATTTAGTACCCTGGAAATCCTTTTTTGTTTTTGTGGACATTGAACTCTTAATGGCTCCATTATTGCTTAAATAATAGTCCTCTATAGAAACAAATAGTTCACTATCTAGGTCTTCATATTTTTTTAGGGCATTAAATAATTCTTGTCCAATTTCATAGTTATTAAAAAATAATGAAGCAAGAATACTTTCTCTATTTTCATGAATATCCATTGCCACCATCATATTTTCATTTTCAAGAACGATAAAAGTATAATATAAACCTAAGTTAAATTTATATTCTTTTAAATTGAATTTCTTGATATCTTTTAATATATTAGGTAATTCTTTGAATTTTAGGTTAATTTCTGTTAAACCAACATTATACCTGTCTAGTACATAATCACTGAACATAACTTCAACAAGTGATGTTTGTTCATTTTTTTCTATATTTACTTTATTACTGGCCAAAACTATCCTTTATTTTATTTCTTTTGGTTCTTGGTTTTGTATTTCTGTATTTATTTTTTCTATTTCTGTATTATATTTATTTAAATTACTTAGTAGTATATTATAATTCTTTTTAATTTTCTTTGTATAACGAACAAAATCCATGAATTTATCTTTTTCTATTTGTATATAAGTACTGCCATTAATATCCCTGATTTCTGCTTCTAGTTCATAATCTTGCGCTTTTTTAAATTCACTTGCATTAAAAATAGGATAACTTGTTTTTTGGGGTACCATAATAACTTTTTCTGAACAACCAATAAAAAACAAGCTAATTAGACTTAATAAGAATAAGTTTTTCATATTTTTATCCTTATTTTTCTTTTAGGAGTTTTTTCTATTTCTTTTTCTATCTCCTCCATTTCTTTTCTAGTCTGTTCTTTAGCTTTATTAAGGTCTTTTAAAGTACTTATTTCTGTTTTCTTCATAACTTTTTGATTCTTTGCTTTTCTTTTGGCATTCTCTTTAGTTACTTCCACATTCTTTTTAGCAATTTTATTTTCTATGTCTTTTAATTTATCTTCTGCCTTATTAGCTTTGTATTTTTGTAATAATACATATCCACCTATTAAAGCAGCTCCTGCTGCTAGAACAAAATTCTTTATATTTCCAAATATTCCTAATATATAACTCATTTATTCTCCTTTGTATTTAGTGCATGTCATTATAATATTTTCTAACATATCTAATTCATACTCCTGAAAATAGGATATCGGCTCCTGACTCTTCTAAATTTTCAGGGTCGATATTTATTTCTAAGAATTTTTTATTCCTAGATTTTTCTATTCTTTTAGCTTCATTACCTACAACCGAGATGTAGTATTCTTGCACTTCAGTTTCAAGTATTTCAATAATATTTGTTCTGAACTTAATAAAATCTTCTATCATTTTTTCTAAGACTTCTATTCCAATTTGTTTTTTAAATTCTTCGTATTCCTTAGTAGTTTCTATAGAGTTCAGGTTAAAAACGGTGCTGTTAAAAACTCTATGTGTTCTATTTAAGAATAAATCCAAATTCTCAATAAATTCTACATCAGTCATTTCCATCCAATTTTTATTCTTGTAGTTCTGGATTAAGAAGCTTAGTTTATCCATGTATCTCGATTCGAAATTGTCGATTTCCTTGATACTTCTAGATTTCAAAAACGAGTTAAACCTGATAGCATATTTAGATATCAAACCTTTTTTGCCTTTATAAATATCACTAGCCTCTTGAAAACTTTCATTGATATGCTGCTTATATAGATAACTATTCAGAACTAAAAGAATCAACCTTTCTTTTATAGTTTGAGTTTTTTCAAATAAGAACTCTTTGAATGTTATCATTTATTATCCTTTGTATTTAGTGTATAACATAATATACAATGACTCATTTTCATGCAGTAAATCATTTTTAAAAACTAAATTAGTATTTATTTTTTCTTCGTAAATTTTAAAAACATTCTTTATTTCTTTATTTTCGGAAATCAGTACTATACTAGAAGGATTGCTTTTAATTTCATTCTTATCAAAATCTTGTATATCTTTTGCATGCTTATCGAACATATTTATTGTTAGTTTTGATTCTCTATCTAATCTTATATAGGAATTTAATGCATTTGTACTAAGGTTATCATCACTTATTATTTTTTCGATGTTAGTTTTTGCTAAAATAGTTGTAAACATAATATTATAAAAACCTTTAACTTCCCCAGTTGAATTACTAGACTTTATTTGATAAGTATTTTCTAGTCTGTATTGGCTGGATACTTCTTTAAGTTGTATATACCCTAGATACTTATTATTTTTATTGGTTAGAAAGTAGTAACCCATATAATGATATAGTTTATAATTTTTAGGAAGTTTATGAACTAACAGTTCAGATTTTTCTTTGAAATGTGTATCCCAATCATGTCTTAAAGAAAATGAATCATTCCCTTGTTTTCCGCTGATATAAGCCATTTCATTCATAAACTCTTTGAATGTTATCATTTATTCTCCTTTGGAGTAAATTTCTTACTACTGGTGCCTGTATAGAATGCATAAACTGTTCCTATTAGACCTAGAAAAGAAAAATACAAAGATTTGGTTATATCAGCCATTACAAAACCTAACATAGCAAAAGTAAAAAGACACACTGTTATAAACAAAAATACAAAAACTGTACTAAAAAGAACAAGTTTTCTACCCCTGGATACTTCCCCTTCTGTCCACTCTATTAATCTTTTGAACATATATAACTCCCATTATTTTATAGATATTTATTTGAAGTTTTTAATAATTCAAATAATCTAAATAAAATCTATACCAGGAGTACTCATTAGTTCAACACAAAATGCAGCAGCTGTAATATTTTTGTCCCTTGCCCTTTCACTCATATCTTGATATTTAGCACATATAAGTATAACTCTTGGTTGTGATTCAGGTTTAAATAGATTATCAAGATTTTTATATACATAAGTATATAAAGCACCAGGATCATCTAAATCATGTATTAACTTTCTTAAATCAATGAACTTTTTTTCTTTAGTAAAACCCATAATCCTTGAAAATTGTGTGCTTTGATTAATAAGGTTTTCATTTACTATTAATTCACCATCTTCTACACTTTGTTGTAAAGTAATAACCATTTTTCTAAAAGAAGGAAAAAGATTTACTAGAATTGGTTGTAGGTCCTTTTTATCATATTGAACCTCTTCATTTTCAAGTATATATTGTAATCTCTCAAATATAGCTTTTCCATAATAATCTTTATTCTTATTATAGAGATTATCAAAATCTATACTAGTAAATCTGTTTCTAAGGGGTTCAATAATCTTTTCTTTGTAATTAGCAGTTAAAATAAATGTTGCATTTTTAGAATACTCTTCTATAATACCCCTGGCAATTTTTTGTGCGTCTATTGTTAGACCATCAGCCTCATCTACAACTACAACTTTAGGAGAGTCATCTATACTTACAGAAGTAACAAATTCTTTAATAGTGCTTTTAAAAGTATCAATACCTCTTTCTTGACTACCATTAATCCATTTAACATCACCATCTAAGTCATTTATAATAGCATGTGTAAGTGAAGTTTTGCCTAATCCAGGAGCAACAGAAGTTAATAAAAGATGACTAGTTCTACCCTTTTCTATCATATCTTTTATTTTGTTTCTTTCTTTTTCTGGCATAATAACATCATCAACTACTTGTGGTCTATATTTTTCCGCCCATATAAAATGCTTATTATCTATTTTTTTCACTACAATCCCTTTTTATTATGTTTTGTTTTATTTTATAATGTTTTTATTTAAATATTCCCTGACTTTTAGTATTGATTTTTCAGAAAATGTAACATATAGTATTAATTTTTTTATTTTTGAATATAACTGCCCATCTATTCTTGATTTTAAAATTTGTTCTTCAGAAATGTCACTAGAAATAACATAAAAATAATAAGTATACCACATAATTTTTTTATCCCTATATAATTTCTTTATTTTATCGAAATCAACATCTTCGTTATATAGATATTCAAGGTCTTTTTTTAAATATCTCCTGTAATTAATTATGTGGTCTTTAAAAGAATAAACATCTTTCATATTTAGATCAGTTAGATATCCAATAAAACCATTTAATGAACTAGGTGATTTATTAAAAGCAACATATAAACAAGCTAATATAAAATTTTCCCTTGTTGTTTCACTATATTTATTCACAGGAAATAAATCTCTGGTTTTTTCTCTTTTTGCTTTTCCATGATTTATACTTAAACTTCTTTTTTGAGCTTCTTTTTTTCTAAAGGTTGTATGTATTCCTCCAGTTATATTATACATATCATTATATGAAAGCATTTACCATTCCTGTTCAATGAAGTTCTGTAAATCTGATTTTATATATTTTTGTGAATAAAGATGTTTTTCGAATAATTTAAGAAAATCATCATGTTCAGATAGAATATTACCTATAACATGCATACTTATATCATTTCTGAAACTATATTCTTCTATTGTTTCTAATATATTTAAGTCCTGTGCCCTTTCTTTTTTGAACCTGAATATATCCTTTAATAATATTTCTGCTTCTTTCTTTTCTTCTGAATTATTTATTTCATCCATTATTTTACTCATATTTTTCCTTTAAATCTATATTCTAACTAACTATTATTTTACTAAATTTATCTTTAATAATATGAATAAATCTATCAAAAATTTCTGCTTTTTCTTTGATTTCATCTGAATGACTTACAATAATTATATCTTTTGATGAACTAAATTCCCTTTTTAAAATACCCAATAAATCATCTCTACCTTCAGCATCAACTGAACTATCAAGAACCTCATCAAGAAATAATAGATTCATTTTTACACCATTTCTATTTTCTATTAACTTTAAAAAAGCGAACATAATAGCAAAAGAAACCCTTGATTTTTGACCATTACTAAGGGCCTGAAATTCACTTTCTTTTTCTCTTGTTATTATTCTTTCTTGAAATTTCTCATCTATAATAAAATTATAATCAAGTAAACTAAATAATTCAAGAAAATAATTAATTTCCTTATTAAGAAGTGGTATTTGCTCACTTATAACCATTTCTTTTAAATTCCCATCAGAAATAATCTTATCTAATTTTTGAATTTTATTATATTCATCTTTGGTTATTTTAAGATTTGCTCTTAAATTTTCTAACTGCTCTTTATTAGAATTTAAATTAGAATAATCTATATCTAGAGCTTTCCATTCATGAAGTTCATTTAAATAATCCTTTGTTTGAATTAGAGATTCTTCTAAATGCATTAAGTTATCTTTTACTCTTCTTCCTTGAAGTAACTTTTCTTTTAATTCATGCACAACACCCTCTAATTCATTATATTCACCTTCTAAAAGTTCAATCTGTTCTTTATAACTTTGTATATTTTCTTGGTGCACTTCCTTTTTTGAAAAATCTATATGAACAAGATAGTTTTTATGCCCACACTCTTCACAAGTAACAGCATCTTTTTCTGCTCTTTCTATATATTTTAATTCTTGTTCTAATTCACTTTTATTGCTCTTATTTTGACTTATTTTTTCTTTAAGACCTTCTAGGGTTTTGCTTTTTTGGGTGTATTCTTCTTTTAGTTTTTTTAGTTTTTCTAAACCCTCTTTGTACTTAGTAATTTTTTGGTTCATTTCTGTTATTTTGGTTTCAGAGGACTTTATATTTTTATCTCTGTGTTTATTGAATTCAATATTTCTATTTTCTGCAGCTTCTATGCTTTTTTCTTCTGAAACTATAGAATCTTTTAATACCTGTTCTTTATACATTAAACTATCTATTTTTGTTTTTAATTCTGACTTTCTATTTTTTGTTATCTCTTTTATGTCATTAAAGATACTTGTATCAGTAATTACTTGAAATAGTAATTCCTTTTCTTTTTTATTGAGTTCCATAAAAGGTTTTGAATTAGGCATATTTGCAGAAATGGATACAAGTTGTTTATACACTGTTTCATCTATTTTTAAAATGTTTTCAAGCATTTCTTGATAGTCTTTTAGATTAGCTTTTTCTTCTATTATTTTGTATTCATCATCTTTGTATTCATATATTTCAAATTTATTTGGTTTTATACCTCTTATTATTTTTAATTCCCTATCATTTGCTTTTAAATATAGTGCTACAAGAGTTTCTTTGCCTTTTATATTATTAACTAGAGATTCTTTTTTTAGTTTTTTATCTGACTTTCCAAAAAGAGCAAAGAAAACAGCACTTGGTATGGTACTTTTACCTTTTCCATTAAAACCCGTTAATAAGTCCATTCCATTTTTAAAATCAAATACCCCTTTTTCATATGATATAAAATTTTGTATTTCTAATCTAATAAAATTTATTTTCATGTATTTCCTTTTTTATCTTTCTAGTGAAGTTACTTCTTCTAAAACATCTATTAAAAGGGGTACTAATTCAGAGTCTGCCTTTTTTACATTCTCTATTATAAATTTTCTTGTATCTTCTATATTATATGACTCTTTTGAACCATATTGGGTACCAATCATTTTACTTATCTCTTGATTATCTATAACTGTTGCACTTACACTATTTTCTTTCATATCATAAAGAACTTCATTGTGTTTAGAACTCTTGCTTTTATTAATAAAGAATTTTATTATATTTTCATTTAGTTCAGGCAAGTATTCTTTATATTCATCTTCACTTAAATAAATCTTTTCTTCTTTTAGACCTTCTATTTCTATGGGTTTCTTTAAGTCGTCATTATATTTAACTTTAATATGTTTTTTAGATGAGGTGTTTTTAAAGAAACTTAAGTTATCCTCTTTGTCCCATACATAAAATCCATTTTCTGCATTAAAATCATTCCAATTTATTTGAAAAGGCACACCTAGATATTTTACCATGCCATATGTATTTTTTAAGTGAAAATGACCACTAAAAACATTATTAACAAGAGCATCTTCAAAAAATTCTTCTGTTAGATTTGCATCTGTGTTAATATGACCTTTTACCATGCTAAAATTTCTTATTTCAAAATGACCAAGTACAGTATGAACATCCCTTAGTTCTGATGTTTCTAGGGTTTCATTTTTTGTTATCCAAGGAACTACATATGTTTTATATCCATTTACTGTTATATAAGTTCTATTTTTTATTAAGTGAATATTATTTGGGTACATTTGAGATATACTTTCTATGAGAGAAATATCTCTGCTTTCTCTAAGGGCTATATCATGATTACCTAATAAAGTAACCATTTTTATATCCTTTTCTTTTAAAATATCAAAGAAATTTCTTTTAAGAGTTTCTAACCAAATTGTATCAGAAGATGTTCTATTATCAAAAATATCACCTAATTGTATTATTGTTTTTATTCTATTTTCCTTCATATAAGGAAATAATTGTTTATTGAAAAATTCCAATTGATTTTCTAAGAAATCCAATGAAAATCTTTTTACACCAAAATGCAAATCACCAAGTAATACCACTCTTCCATTAATATTCATTAAATATACCCTTTACCACTCTTTAAAAAATTCCATATAATCTTCTTTTAATTTACCTTCATCTAAGATATTCTCCCCATTCTCTTTATTTTTTATTTTTTCTAAATTATTTGTTATGACTACATCCAAATATGTATGTTGTATTTGGTAATCAATAGGAAGAATCTCATTTTCATATTTTTCTATTACCACTTCTGTGTATTTTTCATCTAATTCTTGGGTGTTCATTTTTTCCTTTAATTCTTCTATATAATTATTGTAATCTTTTCTGTACATATTCTTTTCATTTTCTGGTGTGCATGATTCTAACCTATCTATTTCTTGTTCAATGTACCTATTATTATTAATAATTTCATTTTGTTCTTCTATATAGGATATAGCTTCTTTTATTCTATTTTTTAAATTTCCCCCTATCTGATCTTTTGTTAAAAAATAAGTTCTTCTTGGTTTTTTATAAGAGCTTTCGTTGTGTTTTTTATTATCATATATAGAATCAACATTCATATTTTCTAAAGATATTGTCTCATCTAGGAATTTTTCTTCTGTTTTCCTGGTATTAATTACTTCTATGAATGCATTATAACAAATTTGAGTAATGTATGCAAATGCTTTAGGCTCTTTGGCTGTTCTTTTTGAAAGAATGTTCTCATCAAAATTATGCATATAAAGAATTGTTTTTTCTACAGCATTACTAAAGAAATCGGTTTTCCAGTTTTCAGTATATTTAATAAAAGAAGGCATTTTTGCTATATTTTTAATTAATAATAGCAACATAACACCGAATCTTTCTTTTGAATAATTTTCAGTTAATTATGTATTCTGTATCCCATTAAGCTTTTCTTTTATTTTCTGTGTATTATTTTCCTGAAGTAATTGTTTATAATGTTCAATTAACTCATGCTTTTGATCCTGAAAAACATCAAGAATAACTTTTTTGTTTACAGGGGGTTCTAATTTCTGCAAATACTGTATATTATGAGTGATTGCATACTGAGCTTCGGGTGTCTGAAATTTAGGTTTTTCTTTATCTTTCTCCAGGGCTGTTATTTTTTTCTTTTTTTCTTTATTAAAATCCTGAATTATTTGTTCTTTTGGTAAAGTTTCTATTCTATTTAACATGCGTGAGAGTTTAAGACAGTATATTTCAAATTTAAGTTCAGGCTCTGAAACATACTGTCTAATAGATTCTTTTGACATAATCAACCTTTTAAATATATTATGTCAAATTATATTTAATTTTTATTTAATTTTTGTAAACTAAATAGTCATCTTTAACAATTTCAGCAAAAGTTTTCTCATCTTCTAAAATACTGAATAACTTACTTGGATCGTCTAGGTTTGCTCTTAATGTAAGTCCTGAATTGTATTCAGCTACCAAGGCATCCATTAAATCTTTATATGCACTATTTGTACGCTGAGTATCAGTAAGAACATTTTTATAAAGATCAATCATGAAATAGAACATATTCTGAATAACTATCTTGTTATCAGTTAAATCATCTTCTATGTCTTTTATATTCCTAATCTTCTGTCTGGCAAGATATTTGCCTCTTTTTAATTGTTTGGAATTACTTATAGCTGTCTTGAACTCATCTAAAGTTATTTCTGTAATATTGATGTTGGGTTCTTGTTCGTCTATAAACTCCTGTTTTAACTCACTCTCTGTTTTGGTATTATCTGGGTCTTCTAACATTTCACTGAAATCAACCTTCACCACCGATATAAGACCTGTATCATTCTGGTAATTAGAAATATTAATACCCCCTTTGGAAGTCCTGGGTATATAACTTGTGTATTCATCTGAATATGGTGTGTAACTAAAGTATGTCATTTAATTCTCCTTGTAATTTTAAAAAAGTATTAGTTCCTTGAGAAAGACCCAAGATACTTACACTTTTATAGTATTTATTTTGTTCAATTCCTTGAGTGAATGTTCTATAATGGGATTTTCTTATCTCTGTTCTATAAATATCACCTTTGAAATGCCTGTATCCAGCAAAATTAAGATATTTAAAATTATAACTGTATTTGCTTAGATTGAGATTCAAATAATTATATAGATAATCTTCAATTTGAAATTTTATTTCTTGTGCTTGTTTTAAGGAATTTGTAGATATCACAAAATCGTCCATATATCTAATATATTTTAGTTTTAAATAATTAACTACGTATTGATCTAACTCATTGAGAAAAATATTTGAGAAAAGTTGTGATAAAAGATTTCCCATAGGTAAACCTTGTTTATTTACACCAAAATATTTTGATAACAAAAATAAAATATTTTTATCTTTAATTCTCTTAGCAAGAATATCCAAAAGAATTTTATGTTCTATACTATCAAAATATTTTTCTATATCCATTTGGATTAAACAATTACTATTTTTAAATATTTCTTTTGTTTTATCTTTACAAGTATGTATACCTTTTCCGGGGCGACATGCAAAAGAATTGTGTATAAAAGTTCTTTCATAAAAAGGATTTAAATAGTCATATATTGCTCTTTGTGCTATACAATCTTTTAGACTAGGAGCTAGTATAGTTCTATGTTTTTTATCAAATATATCAAAAACTGTGTACTGTGCTTTGTAGTTTTCTAAATCGTTCAGAATGCTATCTTGTATATTGAATAAATTTTTACCCAAATCCTTCTCAAATAACAGCATTTTTTCTCTAGCCCAAGGTTTTACTTTTGTTTTCTTTGTTTTTAGATACGCAAAATACAAATTATCTAGTTCAATAATGTCTTCTAATTTTTCTTTAAAACTTTTTATCTCTAATCCTTTGCTAAAAAGCAATGCTTTCGGATAAAAAATATCTTACTAACTTTTGCTTTTTTAATAAATATTTCCTTTTAGGCGGAATTTGGAATCCCTCTCTTTATTTTCTTGTATTTTTGCCTACAAAGTTCTAATGACTATTGGTTATTTGACAAAAGAACACAAAAATAAAATAAGAAAGTCACGAAACCCTACATTGTCGTTCGAGTTAGTCCTATGATTGTTTAGATTCACATAGAAAACCCCTGCTTTACCTGAGTTATTCCAGTTACCAGACACAATCGGTATTCACATCCAAACCCCGGGTGTTAAAAAACACCTTGAAAGTTATTCTTATTGTGAATTAAAACAATCCAAAATTTTTACGCACACCTTGTTCTAAATCACTAAGCATCTTTGATAGCACCAAAAAAGCTTTTCTGTTTGTTTTATTAGATGTTTTTAAATATTCCAAGTCTCTTGCAAGAAGTATTTTTACTTTCAATTGATTGATAGCAATTATAGTATCCCTTGCTGTGGTTTTAGTATAAAAATTTACTCTTAGTTTAGTGACCTGATCCAATATATAATATGACTTGTTAATGATATCTTGAGCTAATGCATATTTTTCATGTTTAGGAAAATATTTAGCGTATATATGTATCTGTTTTATAATTTGAAATAACATGTTTTCAAGTACTAAATTTGAATTTTGTTCCGGTGAATAACTTTCAGGGTATTTTTCTTTTAGTTCCTTTAGAATGCCCTGATTATCGGGATGTTTCATTCTTGTTTTATTTTCATCTGACATTTCATTCCTTTCTTTTTGTATCAGGAAAATTATATAAAAACTTTACTTAATTTCTTCTTAGATTCTAAAAAAGTGGGCAGAAATTTCACTATCGTTTCATTTCTGCCCACAATATACTTTACAGCATCACTTCACTATCGTTTCGTTTAGCTGTAAAGAGAGGCACGAAACCCTACACTTTAGTGCGAGTCAGTCCTATAATGGTTGAGATACACACAGAAAACCCCTGCTCCACCTGAGTAATACCAGGCACCAGACACAATCGGTTGTAAGTTATTCTTATTATCATGGTACTGTCCATCATTGCCAAATTCTGTAGTACCACTAGCACTATGACCATTGCTACTACCTAAACCACAAGCACTTTGTTTGTAGTCAGCTGAATTTCTATCTGTGCTGTAATCAAAGA
>Ga0102930_1000417_pt1 | contig 14252 bp, 13 predicted proteins | sample SalPon1_B_H2O_MG_FD_84514 | JGI IMG/M metagenome (GOLD analysis project Ga0102930, IMG submission 84514) | Salt pond water microbial communities from South San Francisco under conditions of wetland restoration - Salt Pond MetaG R1_B_H2O_MG | ecosystem: Environmental > Aquatic > Non-marine Saline... | reverse complement strand
TTCCCGTAAAGTACTGGAGGGCCGCCCCGAACTCCTCGGGGACGACCACCCGGAGGTCGACCCGCATGTCGTCGGCCCGGAGGCTGGATTTGTGGGTTCCGGCCTCGATCACGTCGTCGGCCGCCTCCCAGTCGGTGAACGCCGCGACGACGGCCTCGCTGTCGGCGCTCGCCGCGAGGACATCGGCGTCGCCGATGGTGTCCTTCCAGCGGCGGATCGAGCCCGCGACTTCGACCCGCTCGACGGCGTCGACTGCCGCAAGATAGCCGAGTACGCGGTCGGCGACCGGGCGGGCGTCACCGAGCCGCTCGCGCTGTTGGCTCTGCCGGGCGAAGGGAATGTTTTCGAGGATGTTCTGCTCGGTCTTTGGGCCGAACCCCTTGATCTCCCGGATCTCGCCGGCCTCGGCGGCGGCCTCGAGTTCGTCGAGACCGGTGATGTCGAGCTCAGTGTACAGGGAGCCGACAGTTTTCGGGCCAACGCCCTCGACGCTGGTCAGGGCAGCCATGTCGACGGGCATCGACTCGCGGAGTTCGTCGAGCTCCTCGATCCGGCCGGTTTCGACGTATTCGACGACTTTCGAGGCGATCGCATCGCCCACGCGGTCGATTTTCTCGACTTCGGCGTGGCCGGTCGCGGCGAGCTGGTCGATCGGCTCGGGATGGTCGGCGATGTTTTCGGCCGCCCGGCGGTAGGCGTTCGGCTTGTACTCGACGCCGTCGGCTTCGAGCCTGTCGGCGAACTCGGAGAGCAGCCGGGCGATCTCGTCGTTGTAACTCATTCTTGTTGTTTCGTTCGCGAGCCGGCTATTTAGCTCCCAGTCGTGTCGGTCGACCAAAATTTGAATACTCGACGGCATCAACACCTAGATCCGCAATGAGTACACCCGAATCGGGACGGCGGGACTGCCAACAGTGTGGCGCGAGCGTCGACCCTGCGGCGAACTTCTGTTCGCAGTGCGGCAGGCGGGTCGAGGCCGACGCGTTCTGTTCGCAGTGTGGCGAAGCTCTCGGTCCCGACGAGGCGTTCTGTTCGCACTGTGGGCAGGCGCGGTCGTCGACCAGCCGACAGCAGGGCGAATCCCGCGAGGCGTTCCGGCGGCGGGTCAGAGACCACATCGAAGCCGGCTGGGAGCTGAAAACCGACCGCGGGGATGGGGTTACGCTCGTCGACCGCGAGGTCGGCTCGATCCCGATTCACATCCTGCTACTGTTCATCACGAGTGGCGTCGGCAACCTCATCTACGGCTGGTACCACTACTCGAAGCTCGCCGACTACCGATACCTCTCGGTCGGCGACGGTCGACAGCCGCGGCCGCCCGGAGCCGGTTCGGCAAGCGACAACACGGCTACCGGTAGCGACACCGCCAACGCGGTGCTGTCCTATCTTTCTGGAGGGATTGTCGGGTTCCTTGCCATCTGGTTCCTGTTTATCGCTGCCAGCAGCGGGGCGACTCCCGTCTTCGGGGCGATCGGGCTCGCGTTCCTCCTCGGTGCGATCGCAGTTCTGCCGCCGGTCAAACGCCGACTCGGTCGGCGGCACGGGCTCGCGAAGTTCGGTCGCCTCAAAACGGTCGACCACCGGGTCGTCTACCCCCACGAGGGGTACGACGAGCCCTGTGTCGTCTGCGGCATCCGGGGTCCCAGCGGGCTGCTCCGGCGTCGACGCGACGAAACCGTCGCCGCGGGCGTTCCGCTCCGCACGCACGACCGGGACCACAACTTCTACTGCGAGCGGTGTGCGACCGACGACCTGTTCGGTGGGGGAGACCTCGAGACGGCAGACGGCGAAGTCGAACTGTCGACGGCCGAGACGAACTAAGGGGTTACCGCCGGTTTCGTTTGTTCGAGTCCTCGTGGCCCAGCGCCTTTTTGAGAAACGTCGTCCACCGCTTCTGATCGGCCGCTTCTTTGCGCTTGGACTCGGCTTCGAGGTCGACCGGGTCCAACTGATCCAACGCATTGAGCGCGCGGTCGATGCCGATGATCGATTCGGCGAGCTCCCTGCCGCGCTCGTAGCTCACTTGGTTGTCCTCGATCAGTGCGAGGCGCTCGACACGCTCGCGGCGGAGGTTGCGTTTGGCCTGGTCGACGCGCTCGCGTTCGCCCGGCGGCACCGTTTCCCGGCGCTTGATCTCGAAGACGAACGTTCGGAGGTCCAACTCCTCGCCTTGGATCTCGATGGCGTCAGGAATCTGTGCGCCCACCGTCGACCCGTCCCGACCGACACGTTCGAGCAGTTGTTTGCGCTGATACTCCTGCACGGCCGCCGGTAGGGGTGGCTCCTACTTCGGTGTGTCGACAGCAACCGGCTGTCGGCTCGCTCCGGGCGTTCGTCAGAGGAACCGTCGTGAATCGCCCTGAAACTGAAGGTTCTTAAGGGTCTCACCAGTACCCGAACCCATGGGTCTGTTTGATCGGTTGCGCGGCGACGACGCACCGCGTGTCGCTTTTATCGGTATCGATGGGGTTCCGTTTAGGCTCCTGGCAGAACACGACGATCGGTTCCCGAACTTCGCCGCTCTCGCCGACGAGGGGTCGGCCGGGGCGATCGACAGCATCGTGCCGCCGGAGTCGAGTGCCTGTTGGCCGGCGCTGACGACGGGTGTCAACCCCGGCGAGACCGGCGTCTACGGCTTCCAGGATCGGGAGATCGGCTCCTACGACACCTACGTGCCGATGGGCCAAGACGTTCAGGCGACCCGGCTCTGGGATCGGGTGACCGAGGAAGGACGGGACGCCAGCGTGTTCAACGTCCCCGTGACGTTCCCGCCGCAGCGGAACGTTCAGCGAATGGTTTCAGGGTTCCTCTCGCCGGGCGTCGACAAGGCCAGCCAGCCCGACGAGCTTCGGGAAACCCTGGAGGCCAACGACTACCTGATCGACGTCAACGCCAAGCTCGGCCACAAGGACGACAAATCGGAGTTCATGGATCACGCCCACAAGACGATGAAGCGGCGGTTCGAGACCTTCGAGACGTACCTCACGGCCGACGACTGGGACCTCTTCTTTGGGGTGTTCATGACGACCGACCGGGTCAACCACTTCCTGTTCAAGGACTACGAGGAAGACGGGAAAAACAACGAGGCCTTCTTCGAGTTCTACGAGCAGCTCGACGACTACATCGGACAGATCCGCGAGCTGCTGCCCGACGACGTGACGCTGATGATCGCCTCCGACCACGGCTTCACTAGCCTCGACTACGAGGTCCACTGCAATGCGTGGCTCGAAGCGGAGGGGTGGCTCTCCTACGAGGATGACGACCACAGCGAACTCGGCGATATTTCGGACGACACCCGCGCCTACTCGCTGATCCCCGGCCGGTTCTACATCAACCTCGAAGACCGCGAGCCGCGCGGAAGCGTCCCCGAAGACGAGTACGAGGAGGTCCGCTCGGAGCTCAAAGCCGAACTCGAAGCCCTCGAAGGCCCCGACGGCAAGCCGGTCTGTGAGCGCGTCGTCGAACAGGAGGTCGCCTTCCGCGGCGACCACGACGATATCGCGCCGGACCTCGTTGCCATTCCGAACCACGGCTTCGATCTCAAATCCGGCTTCAAGGGCCACGACGACGTCTTCGGCGTTGGCCCGCGCAACGGGATGCACAGCTTCGACAACGCGACGCTGCTGGTCGACGACTCGGACGTCTCGATCGAGGACGCCGACCTGTTCGACATCGCGCCGACGATCCTCGATCTAATGGAGATCGAGTACGAACGCACCGAGTTCGACGGCGCAAGCCTCCTAAAATAGGCCGTCGAGTTCGTCGTTCTGGAACGTTTTGTCGGCCGCAGCAGCTGCTCGATCGACCTCGGCGGCCTCTTCGGCTGCCTGTTCGGCACGCCTCATAAAGCGCTGGACGCGGTCGGAGCGCTCGATGCCGCCCAACAGAACGAGCGACGCGAGTCGACCGCTGTCGATGGGGAAGTCCCCACCCCGGACCTGCATACTTTCGGTTTCGGTCTCGACCCATTTGCGGGCCTTTTCGACGCCCTTGCGCGAGATGCGCTCGGATTGTCCTGCAACGACCAGCAGTGCTGCTTCGGCATCGGTCGCCCCCGGTAGGCTCGACCCCGTCAGCATCGCGTTGCGGGTCGTACTCGTGATGACGTTGATGTTCTCGGCGGGATCCTCGGCGGCGGGCGTGCTGGCGTAGCCCAGCGAGGCGATGCCGCCCGCCCGGAGGGTGTTGATGATCTCGCTGGAGTCGACGACGCTTTGGCCGACCCCCTCGGTCGCTTCGCCCGCGGCCAGCAACAGCCCCACGCGTCTGGCGATGTTTTGATTGATCGCCCCGTACCCCTCGCTCATGGACTCGCCGGACGCCTTCCAGGCGTCGTTGTCGATCAACAGCAGCGCGTCGGCCTCGCGGGCGAACGTCTTGAGCGACCGCCCAGCATTGACCTGATACAGCGCCCCCTCGTCGGAGCCCGGCAGCACGCCGAGACCGTACACCGGAATATCGTAGACGCGGCTGAGCCGCTTGGTCAACACGGGTGCGCCGCCGGAGCCGGTGCCGCCGCCGAGCCCAGCAACAACGAAGATCGACTCCGTTTCGGCCGAAAGCCGACTGCTGAGAGCAGTCATCACCTGATCGATGTCGGCCTGCATGACCTCCGCGCCGAGTTCGTTGTCGCCGCCGACACCGTGGCCGTTGACCCGATCCTGACCGATCAGCATCGTCTCGAAGGGGATCGACTGGAGGTCCGCGGAGGCGGTGTTAACTGCGAGGGCATCCCGCACCGCGTCAAACCCCATCTCTTCGTCGAAGGAGGCCAACGCCGTGGTGAGTTTACCGCCCGCTTGCCCGACACCGACGAGGACAGTTTTCATACCGGAACGTGGCTCATCACACCGCTTGAATGTTACCCACAAGTTACAGCCTCCGAGAGAACCGGAGTGACAACCGTTTTCGTTCCGGATCAACAACGTCGGGTATGTTACAGGACGCTGCCGATGGGCTATCGGATCTCACACCGTCGGCGCTTCAGACGGCGTATGTAGAGCTGCTCCAGTCGACCATCGAAACCGTCGGCACCGGGACGGTCGCCGACGAAACCGGCCTCGACGCCGCGCAACTCGACGCCATCCTCGCGGGGGATGCGTCCGACCTCACCGTCGAGAAGGCCGCAGGGATTCTGGCGGTCGACCCCGACCGACCGGATGCCGAGGCCATCGTCTTCGAACTCCGGGATCACCTGCTGATGGGGATGACGACAGCGGTACTGGACGTCGACACGATCGCTGCGAATATCGACGTCGATCTCACCGCCCAAGAGGTCCAGCAGGCGATCGAGGGCCGAATCGAGATGACGCTGGCCCAACTCGCCGCGATCCAATCGGTGATCGACGGTCGGGAGGCATAGATGGCAGACTCCCGCCGGGTCGTCATTCTGGGCTGTGGCTACATCGGGATCGAACTGGGTCGACAGCTCACCGATGCGGGCCACGAGGTCATCGGTGTTCGGCGCTCCGAGGCGGGCTGTGAGTCGATCACCGACGCAGGCTTCGAGGCCCATCAGGCCGACCTCACCGACCCCGAAGGGATCGAAGGACTCCCCGCAGCCGACTGGCTGGTGTTTGCCGCGTCCTCCGGTGGCCGGAACGCCGAGGCGGCCCGACGGATCTACGTTGAGGCGCTCGACAGCGTGATAGAACAGTTCGGCAAGCGCGAATCGCCACCGGACCGACTCGTCTACACGTCGAGTACCGGCGTCTACGGCGACCACGACGGCGCGTGGGTCGACGAGTCGACGCCGCTGGAGCCGACGACCGAGAAAACCCACGTACTCGTCGAGGCCGAACGGATCGCCCGCGAGAAGAGCGCCGAGTACGGCATCGACGGCACCGTCGCCCGGTTTTCGGGACTCTACGGCCCGGACCGCTACCGACTGGAGCGCTACATTGAGGGGCCGGTCACCGAGGGCTATTTGAATATGGTTCACCGCGAGGACGCCGCGGGAGCCATTACGTCTCTGTTGACCCACGACCGCGCGCGGGACGAGGCGGTGCTCGTGACCGACGACGAACCAGTCGACAAATGGACCTTTGCCGACTGGCTGGCCGATGAATGTGGGGTTGAGAGTCCGCCGAAGCGAACGAAAAAAGAGCGGCTTACCGACGATGGGCTCTCGGCGGCCGCGCGCCGGCGGATCCTCACGAGCAAACGGTGTTCGAACGAGAAGCTCCGCGAGTTGGGATACTCGCTGCGGTACCCCACGTTCCGAGAAGGGTATCGCGCGGCAGTCGACGCCTACCGGAACCGAATGGCAGAGTAGGCACTGCATACCGACGTAATCAACTGATACGTAGTATGTAACCGCGTGATGCTGTCGTCCTGTTGTACGAACGGACTACGGGAGACCCGCCCAGCGAGAACGCATTTTGTCCTTTCCGAACCAACGGGACGGCTGCCAACCTTCATAGTGAATGATGCAGACGTGGGACATATGGGGCAGGTTGCTGTCGGCGGGGTTTTCGCGCTGATCGAGAATCTCGTCGGAACGCGAACCGAGCTGTTCGTTGCGATCGTTGCCATCGCGGGACTGGCGGGAGCGGCTGCAATCGTCTACCGTTGGCTCGGTCAGTCGAGCGGTGAGCGATTTAAGCAGCTCCTTGCGGACCGCGAGACAGTGACAGTGTTGATGCATCCGAACCCCGACCCGGATGCGATGGCCTCGGCGACGGCGGTGGCCGCCCTCGCCGAGCAGCTCGACACCGAGGTCACGATCCAGTACTCCGGCCAGATCAGACACCAAGAAAACCGCGCCTTTCGGACCGTTCTCGAGCTCGATTTGGAGCGTATCGAACACGTCACCGATCTCGCAGCCGAGGCGGTGATCCTCGTCGACCACAACGCGCCGCGCGGCTTCACCGGCGCGGAGGGAATCCTCCCGCTGGCGGTCGTCGACCACCACCCCGGCGAGGGGACCGGCGAGCTGTTCACCGATGTGCGGACCGACTACGGTTCGTGTTCGAGCATTGTCGCCGAGTACTTCGAAGACATCGGCGCGGTGCCGGTGCCAGCCGAGCAGCACGCCAGCGAGACCGGCTCGAAGTACGTCCTGCCGTCAGGAGCCGCCACCGGCCTGCTGTACGGCATCCTCTCGGATACCAAGAACCTCACCGTCGGGGCGGCGGCTGTCGACTTCGAGGCCGCCTCCTATCTCTACCCGGGCGTCGGCCAGAACCAACTCGACCGGATCGCCAACCCGGAGGTCGACGCCGAAGTGCTCGAAATCAAGGCCCGCGCGATCGCGGGCCGCCGAATCAAGGGCTCGTTTGCGGTCTGTGATGTCGGCCCGGTCTCGAATGCGGATGCGATCCCGCAGGCTGCCGACGAGATCATTCGGCTGGAGGGCGTCACGGCGGTGGTTATTGCCGGTGAAAAGGACGGGACGATCCACCTCTCGGGGCGGTCGCGGGACGACCGGGTCCACATGGGGCGGGTGCTCGAAAGCGTCACCGAGGGGATTTCGAACGCGAGCGCGGGCGGCCACGCCCGGATGGGTGGCGGCCAGATCGCCCCCCAACCCCAGCTCTCGGACGGTGGCGAGCCGGTGAGTTCGGAGACCATGCCGCGTGAGGCACTGATCGATCGGCTGTTTTCCTCGATGTCCGGCGACGTGTAACCCTACGCTTATTCGAGCGCGTCGGCAACGATAGCTATGGCAACCGCAGACGGAACGTGGGCCTACCGCGACCGGTTCGGCGACAGTTTTGGCCGTACCTACTTCCGGCGCTTCCCACCAGGCGTCTGTTCCAGCATCGGTATTGGGACCTACCTTGGCGAGCCGACCGACCGCGTCGACGGGGCCTACCGCGAGGCCATCGAGACGGCACTCGAAAACGGGATCAACCACGTCGACACCGCGATCAACTACCGGTGTCAGCGCAGCGAGCGGATCGTCGGCGAGGCACTGCGACGGACCGACGTCGACCGCGAGTCGGTCGTCGTCGCCACGAAAGGCGGCTTTCTGCCGTTCGACACCGAGCGGCCCGACGACCCCGGCTCCTACATCCGCGAGCAGTTCGTCGAGCCGGGCGTGGTCGACCCCGCCTCGCTGGTCCGGGGCAGCCACTCGCTGGAGCCCGGATTTATAAGCGAGATGGTCGACCGGTCGCTGTCGAACCTCGGGGTCGAGACCATTGATTGTTACTACCTCCACAACCCGGAGACACAGCTACTCGACGTCGACCACGAGAGCCTCTACGACCAGCTCGAAGCGGCGTTCGAACTGCTGGAGCGCCGCCGGGCGGCCGGCGAGATCGGTGGCTACGGACTGGCGACGTGGCAGGCGTTCCGCGTCCCACAGTCCCACCAACAGTACCTCTCGCTTCCGGCAGTGATCGAGCGCGCCGAGGCCGCCGCCGAACGCATCGGCGTCGAGAGCCACGGCCTGCAGGCGATCCAACTGCCGTTCAACGTCGCAATGGCCGACGCCTTCACCGTCAACTCGCAGCCAACCGACGGGGGGCCGGTCAGCGCGCTCGAATACGCCCACGAGTCGGGGCTGTCGGTCGTCACCAGCGCCTCCATCGGACAGGGCGATCTGGCGGCGGCGATCCCACCCGCAGTCGACGCCGAGCTGTCGGGCGATACCGCGGCCCAGCGAGCGATCAACTTCGCCCGGAGCGCCCCCGGCGTCACCACCTCGCTGGTCGGCATGCGCTCGGTCGACCACGTCGCCGAAAACGTCGCCGCCGGGACGTTCGATCCGCTCGGGGCCAGCGCCTTCGACACGGTGTTCGAGTAGTCTGCAGCGACGGTCATCAACAGGAGAATTAAGCCGACAGGAGTTCCAGAGGCGAACGAATGCGACTCGCACTGATCGCCCACGATAAGAAGAAAGACGATCTAATGGCGTTTGCGACCGACCACGAGGAGACACTCTCGCAGGCCAGCCTGATGGCGACCGGGACGACCGGCGAGCGGTTGATGGAAGTAACCGACCTCGACATCGAGCGCAAGGAGTCGGGGCCACTCGGTGGCGATATGCAGATCGGCGGCGAGATCGCCGAAGAGACGTGTGACGGCGTGATTTTCCTGCGTGATCCGCTGACCGCACAGCCACACGAACCCGACATCAGCGCGCTGCTTCGGCTCTGCGATGTCCACGACATCCCGCTGGCGACGAACCTCGCGTCGGCCGAACTCCTTATGGACCAGTTTTTCGAATAGTCCGTCGAGCCCCACCATCTGAGCCGTCGACCAGTCAGTTCACCGTGGTGTTTAACAGCTACCGCGAGAATCTAGCCGTATGGTCCCGCGGACACCCGTCATTGCGGTCGTTTGCTGTCTGCTCCTCCTGTCGACGCCGGTCGCGGCTGTTGTCGCCGCACAGACAGCCAACGCCACAGAAAACGGGTCGACCGACGGTGCAACCGCGGGCGGCAACGCCTGTTTCCCGGGGGAGGGCTCCGAGTTCACCATCGGCACGCAGGGCCCCGAAATCAGAATGGTGCTCCACCTCTCGTTGCTGACGAACCTCGGCGGCCCGGGCGCGATCGGCATCGAGCTCGCAGGCTCGATCGATGGCCCGCCAATTATCGAGCTCAAAACGGGCGTCGTCTTCGAGGGTATCGAGAGCCTCACCGCGTTCCTCAACGACCCCTTCGGACCGTTTTCGATCGCCTTCGACTACCAGTTCGAGCTGCCGATGTTCGGCTCCGGATACGACTACGATGAGAGCGACCCGCCGATCGATGGCCCCGTCGGCGACGCGAACTGTACGTTCGCCGGATAGTCTTTTTAGACGGTCTCAGGAAGTCTCCGCGGGGTCGACCACGCGTTCGTCGATCTCGTCGACGCCGACCCGATCACACAGGTCAGAGAGCGGACACGCTTCGGGACCGTCGAGACAGGCCGGTTTGCGGGCGGTGCAGTACTCGCGGCCGAACTGGATCATCGCCGTATGGCCGAACCCACATTTCCCGGCTGGGAGGCTGTCTTCGAGAGCGGCCCGGACCCCCTCGTGGTCGGCCTCGGGGTCGGCCAGCCCCATTCGGCGGGCGATCCGATGGACGTGGGTGTCGACCGGAAACACACCCCCGCGGCCTCCGGCGAACAGCAGCACGCAGTCGGCGGTTTTCGGGCCGACGCCGTGGATCTCTAAGAGCCGCTCGCGGACGGTCGACGGCGGTTCGTCTTTGACGAACACATCGAACTCGGTAGCACTCCCGAACTCCTCGCGGATCTCTTCGGCGGCGTCGATGATCACCTCCGACTTCTGGTTGTACAGGCCCGCGCCGCTGATCGTCTCGGCCAGCGTCGGCTGCTCGGCGTCGGTCAGTGCTGCGACCAGATCCGAGTCGCTGTCCCCATAACGGTCCATCAGCGCGTCGTGGGCGGGCTGACTGGCTTTGTCGCTGGTGTTCTGGCTCAGGATCGTCCGCACCAGACACCCGAAAGCCGCACGACCGCCATAGGCTTTCTGCCAGTAGAGTTCACCCAGTTCGTCGACAACTGCCTCGGCGCGTGTCCCGGCGGTCGAAGGGTCGAAGCTGACCTCCCGGCCACCACCAGCGACACCACCACTGATATTTTCGTCCGGCTCATCAGCCATACCTGAACGGCGGTCGACCACACTGAAAAACTGTCGTGTGGGCCGCCGCACCAGCGACGAGAAAGCACCGATGACGCTACAGACAGTCGCGGCGACGCGATTGCGAGTTTCAACCCGATCTACGGGAGGGGATATCGGCGGCCGCACTCGATGCCCTGTGCCTCCATCACGCGCTGCCGGGCGGCCCACATAGGCGGCTCTCCCACGAATTCAACCGCGTCCTCCAGTTGGAACGCCCCCCAACCGCGCTGCTCCGACTCTCGGTGCTCCACCGAGTCCTACTGCCGTCCGGTTGACCGGCCTGAATCCCCGTCCGGCCGACCGGAAGAAAGATCCATCATTGCGTGTCGACTACCGCATGATAATGCGTGACCGATTTTCCTGTTGGTACCGGTCGGCCCGACGCCGACTCCGGGACTTCGAGCGGCGGGAGGTCCGGGCGGTTCGCCACTGGTTGGCAGACCCCGAAAACCTGCTTCATCTGTCGGCGCTGGTGTTCGTCCCGCTGCTCGTCGGCGGCGTGACGTGGCTCGCTAACGTCTCGCCGGTCGTCTCGTTCCTCGTGTATCCACCGCTGGCGGCCGGTGCCTACACGCTGTTTTCCAACCCGGGTGGTCGCTACGCCTCGCCGCGGCGGTTCGTCGGTGGCATCTCGGCGGGCGCGATCTGCGGCTGGCTCGTGTTGGCGCTTACCGGGGAGTACTGGACCGCCGCAGCACTCGGCGAGCTGCGGGTCAACGCCGGAGCCGCGGCCCTCGGGATCTTTCTCACCGGCGTCGTGACGTGGGCGCTGTCGCTCGAAGAGCCGTCGGCGTTTTCCTCGGCGCTCCTCGTGTTAGTCACCGGCTCCGAGCAGCTGACCTACGTCGGCGGCATCATCGTCTCCAGCCTCATCGTCGCCGGCGTGTTCGTCCTCTGGCGTCGACACTTCTACGAGGAACGGGCCCGCTACCTGTTTCAGTCGACCCACGGCGACGATCAGGTGCTGGTCCCGATTCGGGACAACAACCCCGAGTCGCTGGTGCTGTTTGCCGCCCGACTCGCCGCGGCCCACGAGGCGGGGAAAGTCGTACTGATGCGGACGGTGAGTCCGGAAACGATCGCCGAGACCGAATCCAAGGTCGAAGCCGAGGTCGAGGCCACGACGACCGGCGCGGTCGCCGACGAGGAGGTAACCCAAGCGGCCGAGGCCCAGATTACCGATCAGCTCCGACGACGGCTCGAACGGCTCCAGGATCTGGTCGTTTCGACGGTCGACGTTCCCTGTGAACTCGTGGTCGTCGCCGAGGACGGCTCGGCCGGGGAGACGATCCTCCAGACCTCCGCCGCCGAGAACTGCGATCTGATCGTCAGCCCCTACGAGGCCGAGGAGGGAACACCGAGTCGGTTCGTCAGAACACTCCTCGACGGCCCGACCGACACTGTCGTCTTCCGACCGACGACCGGACGAACCGAGTGGCACCGGCTGCTTGTTATGGTCCGCGGGCCGGGCGAACAGGCCAACACGATGCTTGATTTCGCTCACCGGCTGCTGACGACCGGGACGATTTCGGCCTGCAGCTGCGTCGACTCCGACGCCGACCGCCGAGGGGCCGAAACCATGCTCAACAACCTCGTGGAGTCGTTCGACGCGCCGATCGAAACCCGGATCGGCTACACGCCCGTCGAGGATTTCCTCCATACCAACGCTTCACACTACGACGTGGCCATCGTCGGCGCGAGCACCGACCGTAGCGCCGCCTCGCGGTTCTTTTCGACGCCCACCTTCGAGCGGATCCACGACGTCGACTGTGATCTGGCGATTGTCCACCGAGGACGGTAGTGCGGTCTCGACTGTCGATACCCGTGGGCCGAAAAATCACCGAGACGTATCTAGCGAGGATCCCCTACGAGACCCCAACAGCGATCCATCCGTCTGTATCGTGAGACTAGCGATTCAATATATCAGTATTTGATTTATTGGCGGAGAATCAGTCGACTCGTCGGGCTTTTAGGGTCTGCGGGTCTTCGCTCTGTATGGTTCAGAACGTCGCGGCGTTCTTTCGGGACCTCGAACCCGAGGATTTCTATCTGCTGTCGGGGATCGAGCAGGGGATGCGCTTCTCGGAGTGGGTCCAACGCGAGAAACTGCCGAAGTATTCGAGCCTCACGAGCGAGGAGATCGACTACCGGATCGACCGCTGTATGCAACACGAGCTCGTCCAGCGGAAGACGATCCAGTACGAGGGCTACCAGCTCACCTTCGAAGGGTACGACGCGCTTGCCCTCCGGAGCTTCTCGGAGCGCGACACCATCGACGGTGTCGGCGCACCACTGGGTGTCGGCAAGGAAGGCGACGTTTACGAGGCGATGTCGTTCCAGCCGCTGGCGCTTAAATATCACCGCGAGGGGTATACGAACTTCCGGGCGGTCGACCGCGAGCGGGAGTACACCTCGGATCACAACCACGTGTCGTGGCTCTACACCGCCCGGAAAGCCGCCGAAACGGAGTACGACGCCCTCGAAGCGCTGTACCCGGATGTGTCGGTCCCGCGGCCGGTCGACCAGAACCGTCATGCGATCGTCATGGAGAACCTCGACGGCGCGGAGCTCTCGCGTGCGCGACTCGAATCCGAGCAGGTGGTTGGTGTCTTGGAGCTGATCCTCGACGAGATGGCCGCAGCCTACCAGAAGGGGTACGTCCATAGCGATATGAGCGAGTACAACGTCTTCATCGACGAAGACGGAATCACCATCTTCGATTGGCCGCAGGCAGTCCCGACCGACCACCAAAACAGCGACGAACTGCTGGAACGCGACCTGACAAACATCTACAACTACTTCAAGCGGAAGTATCCCACCGAAACCCCCGATGCGGTCGATTTAGGGGCGCTAGCCGATGATATCACGGTCGACGAACTCGGTTCGATCCGGTCGTACAGCAGTTGATAAACCACATTCTGCGATAGCAAATCCGACCTCGATCGATCCAGTCGCGAACAACGAAGCAGCTACAGACGACGGCACGGTGCTAGCGGCAGGATCGCTCGGTCGGCTTCTCGGCCCGCCGGTCGAATGTGTCGAGGATCGGTTTGGGGTCGGACAGCCGCGGCAGGCGGAGCGTCTCGCCGTCGACGAGCTCGACGACGACCGTGTGAGTACCGAGGAGCCTGTCGAGCCGGTCGCGCTCGACCCGGAGGTCGGTCTCGTCCCACGCCTCGACGCGCCACAGCGCCTGCCCGAACAGCCGGTCGACAGCGACGATGGCGTTCCCATCGGTTCGGTAGGCGACGGCCCCATAGCGGAGCCAGTAGTCGACCGATAACAGTCCGACCGGGACGACGACCGCAAGGGCGACCAGCAGCGCGACGACATCCCACACCTGTCCAGTGGCGAACAGTCCAGCGATGGTCAACACGAAGACGCCGACCCACGCTGAACCCGGTCGACGCCAGACGTTCGCCAGTCCGCCGACCAGCCGCCCCCGGCGATCGGGTCGGACGTGGTCGACCGCGCCCGAAAGCGTCGTCTCGACCGGCTCGACGGTCGGCGGCTTGTAGGCCCACCCCCACAGGATCTCGGTCGACTCGTCGAACGCCGTGAGGCGGTCGACGTAGACGCCCGCCAGATCGAGGCCGAATTTGACCGCGACGATACCGACGAGCAGGGGCGTGCCGACCACCGCCGCATCGAGTTCGGAGAGAGGCGCGTC
>Ga0102930_1000416_pt1 | contig 14260 bp, 15 predicted proteins | sample SalPon1_B_H2O_MG_FD_84514 | JGI IMG/M metagenome (GOLD analysis project Ga0102930, IMG submission 84514) | Salt pond water microbial communities from South San Francisco under conditions of wetland restoration - Salt Pond MetaG R1_B_H2O_MG | ecosystem: Environmental > Aquatic > Non-marine Saline... | reverse complement strand
GAACGCCAAATAAAAACGAGCTTGAGCTTTGTCCAATTGGCGTTTTTAGTCTTATTGCTTAGGAGATCTTAAACAGGTTCTTAAATCTTTCTGCTAATTTAACGAGTACGCAGTCTTTAGTAAGCAGCTTGTTTAGCGGTAATACGAGTAATTTACTACAAAACTTAATTGCCGCTTTATTTCAATCATCAAGCAATCAAAATGGCTCAAATGGTGGCTCTACAACTCAGCCAAATGGGAATGGACAACCTAACCCGAATCCATCACCTAACCCGAATCCAAACCCAAATCCATCACCTAACCCCAATCCGAATCCGCAACCTACACCTGACCCGATTAATGCCAGTATTCGCGGAAGCTCAGTTATCAATGAAGGCGGCTGGAACTCACAGGCGTCAGCGTTTGGCACAGGCTCGCTTTGGGGCGGTAGTCAAGGGGGCACGATTACGCCAAACGCTGCTGCTGGCCAAGATAAATACAGTATTCAATTGGATAAGCCTGTCGAGGAAGATACCGTATTTACCGTTAAAGTCAGCGACGGTACGGCTAATAATGCGCGCGGCATTCCAACAGCGGATGACTTAAGCTACCAAAGCCCACAAAACATGCGCTGGGGCTTTTTAGGTCAGGATTTGCAAGTCGGCCCTGAATCGCTAAACAGTGATTTCACCGTGTTTGATAGCCAAGGCAAGGCGGTCAATGGCGATACTGTACAGGTTATGGTTCGAGCAGGCGAAACCCAGTCTGAATCCTTCTCCGTGCAAGCATGGGAAGAGTTAGAGCGCTACGCCAGTGCTTTTGGAGCCGCTAGCGAGGGCACGGAAAACTTCTCCATGGCTATCGTTGATTCTTCATCGGATGCTGTTAACACTGGCAATGGCTTGGGTGTCAATATTCAAGATAAGCAGGTCTCGACCATTACACCCGTGGCCGTAGATTTGGATGGTGACGGTGAGATTGCGACAACAGGCAACTCCACAGCACAACACCGCATGGATAACCATATTGGCGACACTGTTGACTTCGATATGGACGCAGACGGCCAGCAAGAATCCATTGAATGGCTACAAGGCGGTCAAGATGGTTTGTTAGTGGATACGCGCGAGATCGGCGCCGATCAAGCCATTGATGGCCGTGCTTTATTTGGCGATATGGGCGGTCAATTCAGCAATGGCTTTGAGAAAATGGCTATTTTAGATAGCAACAGCGACCAGCAGTTAACAGGCGCTGAGCTAGACGGTTTGGCGGTATGGGCGGATAACGGTGATGCACGTTTGCAAGCGGGTGAGTTGCAAGCACTGGATGAGCTAGGCATTACCCAACTGTCGACACAGTACAATGATGTCCAAAATGAGCGCGGCGAAGACTTAATGCGCTCCTCAGCCAATAATGGCCAAATCGTGACGGAAGATGTGTGGTTTGCGCAGCAACGTTAAACCCAACTAAATCCTTTCCGATAGCCTCTCTTTTGGGGAGGCTGTCTTAAGCAAAATATTCAACGCATCAACCCAACAGCGCACTGCTCGGATATTACTGTTTTCAGATGACGTGCTTTCAAAACAAATCAGCGTGTGTTCCGGTTGCTGCCAAGTAAAGTTCATTTAGCTCTATTGTTTCGTCATCAACCTTTTTGTAAACCAATAGCCAGTCTGGTTCGATATGGCATTCTCGAAACCCAACATAATTGCCGACAAGGCTGTTATCTCTCAATGCGGTTGGCAGGTCTTCATCATTGGCGAGCAAAGCGACCACTTCCATAAGCTTTTCTATATTCTTGCCACGTTTTTTCATGCGCTTAGTGTCACGCTTGAATTTTGAGGTTTGTACGATTGCTCTCATGCAATATTAATCTTCGCTTTGTAGGTCGGCAAAAAAGTCATCAATGTTATTGAAGCGCGTCAAATTTCTTTTTTCTTCAACATCTTTCAAAGCTTGTACGGTTTCTGCATTGGGTTCGTGATTGAGTCCAAGTGGGCAATGTGCAGCAGGTGCTTTAACTGCAAAGGGAATCGAGCGTGTATCGACAACCTGTTTCAGGAACAAGCGAAAGGCTTGTGCAGGAGTAATGCCAAGTTCTTTAAACACGGCAAAGGCTTGTTGTTTTTCTTCTTCAGATAAACGAATTTGGTAAGTTGTTGAGCGAGCCATGATGATTTACTCCATCCATAAAGCTTAAATAGTACGTTCATTGTAATGACGTTGTAGGGTGGGTGCAAAAAGTTGCCCTTCGGCTACGCAGAGGTATCGCAAAACTTAAATCCCCTCCATCTCCCCTTTTACAAAGGGGAGTGCCTTCCATTAAAAATAATGGCTTATCAACGAAGGGTATCCCCCTTTGAAAAAGGGGGAACAAGGGGGATTTAGCATTTTTGCGATAGTCCCCACGCTCATGACGCGGTTGGGCGGCACGATTCGCGGGCTGAACGCAGTCGAAGTCCAATATTAAGCCGTAATTCGCGCCGCTAGTTCTTTCAAGCGCTCCAAATTCGGATGCCCATCCCGCTCCGCTTGCGCAATATTCCCCGATAGATCCCAACCGGTTGAACGTGCGCCGCTGTCGAGTAAGCGCAAAATTTCTGTTTCCGCTTGTGGGTAGTCGTTGGGGAAATGTGCGAGGCAGTAGAACCAGAGTTCGAGTTTGGCGGCTGGATCTTCAGGCTTATGGGCGAAGGCTTGTTCGAGGAGTTGTTTGCCGTGACTGGTGTCGCCGGTGATGAGTTTGAGTTGGGCGTAGTTGGCGTAGATATTGGGATCTTTTGAGCCAGCCTCTAGGGCGCGTTGGTAGAACGTTATAGCTTGAGCGTAGTCTTTGCGTTCGCAATGTTGGAAAATGGCAAAAGCACCGAGGTTGTGAGCACTATTGGGATCAGCGTCAATGGCTTGTTGGTAGAGCGCTTCAGCGCGGTCGTAATCCTGTCGTACTTGCCATAAGAAATAGGCGAAGTTGCCAAGATAGTGTGCATGATTGGGGTCGGCGTCAATGGCTTGTTGGAAGAGTGCTTCAGCGCGGTCGTAATCCTGTCGGATGTTTTTCATGAAGTTCGCGAAGTTGCCAAGGTTGTTGGCATGTTTGGGATCGGCGTCAATGGCTTGTTGGAAGAGTGCTTCAGCGCGGTCGTAATCCTGTCGGACTTGCCATAAGAAATAGGCGAAGTTACCAAGATAGTGTGCATGATTGGGGTCGGCGTCAATGGCTTGTTGGAAGAGTGCTTCAGCGCGGTCGTAGTCCTGTCGGACTTGCCATAAGAAATAGGCGAAGTTGCCAAGGTTGCGAGCATGCTTGGGATCGGCGTCAATGGCTTGTTGGTAGAGGGCTTCCGCGCGGTCGTAATCCTGTCGGATGGTTTCCATGAAGACCGCGAAGCTGCCCAAAAATGTTGCTTCTGTCGGAAAGAGTTTGAGTGCTTCTGTTAAAAAAGCTTCGTTTTGTCCCCAGTTTTCGGGCAGTTGGCCTGCAAGGCTTTTAGTTTCTAGCCATTTTTGCGCAGCAGGTGAAAACATTGAGCCAAATGTGCTTTTCTCTGCGCTGAAAACCTGTGTCAAATTTTCAATTTGAAACAGGCTTAAATTAGGTAGACTGCTGGCTATTCGCATTTTGTCAGCATTAGTTAAACTAACTGAGTTGGCCAGCCTCAACCAAAAAGCCTCACGTCCGTAGCCAGTGTAGCGCTCTTCAAAACCAGCATCCGCCATAATGCTATGATAAGCCCCTTCCAATAATAACGGATTACCAAACTCAGCCAAGAGTTGATCATTCTTACGAACCCAATTTTTTTCTAGTTTAGCTGCTAAATTCTCCCAATCCGTCTTCTCCTTCACCCACTCCGCCAATCGCCCATGAATCTCCGCACTCACCGCATTCAGCCAAACCCCTTCACGCCGTGCCCAAGCCTCCAATGCCGCTCGCGTTTCATCATGCAGAAAATACACATCGGGGTCTTGCTGCCGGTACACCAAGCCTTTTTCCTCATACACCCGCAAGCGCACTAAACCCGCCATTTCGCCCAGTTCTTCCGCCGGAAATAATAAGGCTGCCATTTCCCGATGCACCGATTGGCGTGGCAAGGCCAGCCGCCAGAACACGCGATCATTCGGTAGCACATGGGTTAATAAACGCTGGGTGACATACAGCAATAAACCGTGGCGGTCGTCGCGTTGATAATTATCCAATAACGGTTGCCACTGCTCAGCTTGCCAATCCCAGATCGGCTGCCAATCAACCATTAGCCGCAGTACGCGCTCTAATAAAAACGGATTGCCGACCGTCAACTGCTGCAAGCGTTGAATATCCTCTGGCTCAGGTGAGCGAATATGACGCGGTAGGCTGGCTTCCAAATACTGCTCGATTTCCGCTGCCGTAAAGGCGGGCAATTCCCACGTGGGGGTGAAGTAATGCGGCGGCATGTGGCCGAGTTCGCGCACAGCCGGTGGTCGTCCGGCAAGGGTCAGAATCACCGGCCAGTCCAAGAGAAAATGCGCCAAACCCGCGCAGTAATCCAACCAAGGCAGTGGCTGCGCACTCTCCGCCGCCGGCGTTTTTAGCTCACCGTCCGCCTGAAACTGCAAGCGCGTGGCGAGGGGCTGCTGCATGGCTTGTTCCAGTGTGTCGATCAGCACCACGCCGCCTTGCTCAAAATCCTCGGCTAAGGCACGGATGAGTTGTTCTTCGGGTTGTGTGAGTAAGGTTTTGTGCTGCTGGTTTTCTGCTCGCTGCCAAAACTCATACACCGCCTTGCCCGCGCCTTTGAGCGCATCCACGACTAAGCCGTAATCCTCATCCACCTGTTGCTGCAATAATGCCGCCGCACTGCTGGCATTATCACCATAGGTTTGCAACATGGCACTGAGGCTTTCATAACGGCTGTGCAATTGCTTACGCTTCACTTCCAATGCCGGCACATGCACCGCCTCCAAGCGCAGCCACATATCCAAGGCCGTTGCCACATTCAAACGCGGCAAATCAATGTAAAGCGCTGGAATGTTGTTAGCTTCGCAATGCGCGAATAAGCGCCGTAGCAAGCTGGTCTTGCCCGCCCCACCACCGCCGACTAGCGGCTGGATATACGGCTCTTTCTCACGCAATAAGGCGACAAACTCATCTTCAGCGACACGGTGAATCCAGTTGTTTTGTTGCGGTGTGTGGGGAATAGGCATGGGGCGAGCGCTTTTTTGATCAAGTTCAGACTTTAATAACTAATTCAACGCTTTGATGCAAGCTTTGCGCCCCAGTTATCAAAAATCCATACCCGCTCGCCCCCAAAATACCTAATATAGTTGCTTTAGCGATTTTGAAAAATAAGGGTATAGCTATGACAACATTTACAATTACGGGTGAGATTGATCCCTTCTTACACGTGTCCATGCAACAGGGCGATAAGATTTATTGCGAGTCGGGCGCGATGGTGATGATGGAGTCGAATTTGTCGCTTAAAGGCAGTATGACGGGTGGCTTGGGCGGTGCTTTAATGCGGCGTTTGGCGAATGGTGAGTCGTTTTTCCAGCAGCATATTGAAGCGCTTGATGGCGATGGTGATTGCTTGTTGTCGCCTGCCTTGCCGGGGGCGATTGAGTTGCTGGATTTGGGGAAAACGCAGTATTTACTGAATGATGGCGCGTTTGTAGCGGCGACGGATGGCACGGATTTAAAAGTGCGCACGCAAAATATTGGTAATGCCCTGTTTGCGCAATCGGGAGGTTTCTTTGTTATGGAAACAGCAGGCACGGGGCAAATGGCTGTGTCGGGTTTAGGGTCGATTTTTACGCTGGATGTGGAGCCGGGCAAGGATATGACCATTGATAACGCGCATGTAGTCTGCTGGGATAATCGCTTGGATTATTCCATCTCCGTGGCAACGCGTAATTCGGGCAGTGGCTTAAGCGGTATGCTAGGTGGTTTGGTGAATAGCGCGACCAGTGGCGAAGGTATCGTGTTGAAGTTTAGTGGTGCGGGCAAAGTTTACGTCTGCTCCCGCAATCCTTCCTCGTTTGCCAAGTTATTTGCGCAAAATGCAGGCTCCTAAAGCAGACAAACAAGCTTATCTGTCTGCTCACTGCTGCGCACTAGGCTTTTAAAGCTGGCGTAGTAAGGCTTGGTGGTCTTCTTTGCTAAGGCGTGCGCCAAAGCATGTGACAATTTTACTGGCGGCGCAGCTAGCGAGTTCGCCTGCTTTGGCATCATCCATACCTTGCGTAATACCGTACAGGAAAGCACCCGCAAACATATCACCTGCGCCATTGCTATCCACCGCTTGTACCGGATAAGGCGCGATTTCGACTTGGCTTTGGGGGGTAATCACCATAGCGCCCTTATTGCCGAGGGTAAGCACGAGTTTTTGCGTTTTGGTTTTCAGTTTATTAATTGCATCGGACAAGTCTTCAGTGCCGGTGAAAGCTAAAGCTTCTTCTTCATTGCAAAATAAAACATCAACGCCGCCTGCCATAAATTCATCTAAGCCTGCTTGGAAATACGTAGCCATAGCCGGATCAGAAAAGGTGAGCGCGGTTTTAACACCGTGTTCACGGGCGATTTGGCGAGCTTGTTGCACCGCTTTTTTTGAGCTGTCTGAGGTGACTAAATAGCCTTCAATGTATAAATACTGTGATTGCTTGAGGGGTTCTAAATACACTTCTTCAGTGGACATATCCGCCGTAATACCTAAGAAAGTATTCATAGTGCGCTCAGCGTCAGGCGTGACCATGACCATGCATTTGCCTGTGACGCCTTGGGTGCGGTTGAGCACTTGGTCGAGGCGAGTAGCAACACCGGCAGTATGCATGTCATTCATATAAAACTCGCCAAATTCATCATTAGCGACTTTACAGGCATAAAAGGTTTTGCCGCCAAACTGACTCGCCGCCACAATGCTATTCGCACCCGAGCCGCCACTTGCCCGTTTTTTGAGGGGAAAGCTATGTTGCAGTTGTTGTAGTAGTTGATGATGGCGCTCTTCTTCAATCAGCGTCATGAGCCCTTTTTTTGCTGTTCTGTGAGAAAGGCGTCGCTTACTTCAAATTCTTTATCCACTAGCGCATTGCCAATGCCGTAAATATCATAAGTTATTGTGGTTTGCTTCTATTATCGTGATCAATAAAAATAGCGGCTCTTGTACCGCATTGTGTGCCATATTGCCAGCGTTGTGTCTGAAAAGTGCCGTAAAGCTAAGGGCAGCAAGCATTTGTGCACAGAGTTATCCACAGGCTTGCACACAACATGGAGTGCAGTGAATACGGGCTGAAAATGACAAAAAGTGGGATAAGCAGGCTTAAATGGGGATGATATTTAGGTATTTTCCCAAAAAACCTACTTGTCAAGCAAAATATCTCTATAAAAAGAACAAATACCTTAAATACATTAAAACACTATATATTGTGTTATCCACTGCAATAGAGTCACTAGTGGATAAACCGCAACGTTTATCCACAGGGGGCACGATTGTGTAGAAAAGCGTGACAAATTGCAAATGGAAGATGCAAAAAAGTCTGTCTGTGGCATCATATTGCCCTTTCAAGGCTACGGAATAAGTCACTATGAGCGCCACCCCTAACTGGTTTACTGAATTGTCTGATGCGGGCACGATTTTTGGTTTAGCCCTCAGCGAGGCAGCTAAAATCCACGAAGAGCAAACGCCTTACCAGAAGCTAGAGATATACGACACGCAAACTTTTGGCAAGCTCATGACCTTAGATGGCTGCACGATGGTGACAACGCGCGATAATTTTGTGTACCACGAAATGATGGCGCATCCCGTATTATTCAGCCATCCCGCCCCTAAGCGCGTGTGCATTATTGGTGGCGGTGATTGCGGTACCTTGCGCGAAGTGCTGAAACACCCAGAAGTTGAGTCAGTGATTCAAATTGATATTGACGAGCGTGTGACACGCGTAAGTGAGCAATTTTTTCCAGAGTTATGTACTTCCAACGATGACCCGCGCGCCACCTTAGCGTTTGAAGATGGCATTGCGTGGATTAATGCGGCAGAGCCCGGTTCTTTGGATGTATTAATTGTGGATAGCACCGACCCGGTGGGGCCGGGTGCGGTGTTATACAGCCAGGCATTTTTCGAAGGTTGCTGGCGCGCTTTGGGAGAAAACGGCTTATTAGTGCAACAAAGTGAATCACCCTTAGTACACGCGGAAAAAATTATTAAACCCATGCATGCCACCATGCGCCAAGCCGGTTTTAGTGATCTTCAATTGCATCAATTTCAGCAAGTCTGCTACCCAACAGGCTGGTGGAGCTGCACGATTGCGGCGAAAGATGGCGCAATCAATTTTGCCCGTCAAGCAGCGGCTGAGCAGATGGCTTTCCCAACGCAATATTATAATGCCGCCATTCATACAGGCAGTGCGGCCTTGCCACAATTTTTAAAAGAGCTATTGGCGTCATCTGCTTAAGTCGCTACCTTACAGCAAAGGTATACTATTCAATTGCTGTTAAATAAGGAGTGCAGTCATGTTAGGAATGTTTAGAAAAGCGGCAGAAATGCCTGCGCCGGAACAAGCTTTACCGGGGCGCCCAGAAACGATGCCCATCACAAATGAGCATTTTATTAATGGCCATCCCATCCAGGCACCTTTCCCGGAAGGTATGGAACAAGCGCTCTTTGGCATGGGTTGCTTTTGGGGCGCAGAAAAGCGCTTTTGGGAAGTAGACGGCGTTTATAGCACAGCAGTAGGCTATGCCGGTGGCTATACCCCCAATCCCACTTACCAAGAAGTGTGCTCAGGTATGACCGGGCATAACGAAGTGGTGCTCGTGGTATACGATCCGCAAAAAGTGAGCTATGAGCGCTTATTACAAGTATTTTGGGAAGCGCATAATCCCACGCAGGGTATGCGCCAAGGCAATGATGTTGGCACGCAATACCGCTCTGGTATTTACACCTTTAATGCCACGCAAACAGCAGAAGCCGAAGCCAGCTTAGCGCGTTACCAAGCGAAATTAACGGCGGCGGGCTACCCTGAGATTACCACCGAGATTGAAGAGGCGCCGCCGTTTTTCTATGCAGAAGATTACCATCAGCAATATTTAGCCAAAAATCCCGCTGGCTATTGTGGTTTAGGGGGCACAGGCGTGAGTTGCAGCGCATAAGCTGATTCCCTATGCTGGACACTTTGCCCCGGAGTGTCTTTTATGCCTCAAGCTGTGTGGCCAGGTTATGCATTGGCTTTGCTCGGCGTATTTATTTTATCGCCAGATGCACTGTTAATTCGTTTAGTCGGTGAGGGTGATCCGTGGCTGGTGAGCGCTTGGCGTGGTGTGATCGCGGGTGTCATAGTGCTAGTGTATAACCGCTTTTTAGATCGACGCTCATTAGCCGTGCAAGTCGCGCCCGCAGGTGCATGGTTTTATCTGAATATCGGTCTGCATGCCATTGCACAAATTAGTTTTATCTACGCCATTAGCCATGCCAATGTCACCGATGTATTGGTCATTATTGCCTTCACACCGCTGATTAGTGCGCTATTGTCGGCTATATTCTTAGGTGAAGCGGTCAAAACGCGCACTTGGATAGCTGTAGTCGTATGTGCTTTAGGTTTAGCGGTTTTATTCAGCCAAGCGAGTGGTCATAGTAGCCGCAGTTCAATGCAGGGCTTAATCGTAGCGGTGTTGTGTGCCACCACATTAGCAGCACAGTTCGTTATTATCCGCCGCTGTCCGCAAGCTAATTTAACGGCGGCGGTGGGATTGGGTAACATATTAGCAGGCGTGTTGTGTGGCTTGTTTATGGCAAGCTCGCTAAGCTTAAATGCTAATCAGCAAGTTGCAATGGCGATTATGGCATTGTTAGTCGCACCCTTGCCCTTTGTCCTGTTTGTCTTATCACTGCGCTATATTTCAGCCGCTGAAACCAGTTTGGTGATGTTACTGGAGTCGGTGTTGGGTTCATTATGGGTATGGTGGTTCTTGGCTGAACAGCCTTCGGGGCAAACACTCTTGGCTGGCTTATTGATTCTAGCGACATTAACACTGCATAGCTTAGCTACTTTACGGGAAAGTAGCAGCAAGCATAAAACCTTTCTTAAGGAGAAGAAAACATGAGCTTGGAGTCGCCACGTGTGCCCCCACCTTCCAAAGCGCCAGAAACACGTGAAGAGGAAAAAGGTATAGAAATCCTGTCCATCTTCGGTAGCTTATTACCGTTATTAAATAGCATGACGTTTAGCCTGCGCGTCGCTGTCTGGCTCGGTGTTGCGATGGTCGTGTGGATCTTTGTATGGTTCACCTTGATTAAAGGCTTTTCTTGGATACTCGGCATTATCATAGCTGCCTTAGCTTTATTACCAATTGTGTTTTTATCACGTTTTTGGTGGGCTTTAGAAGAGCTTAATGATTTACCAGAAACGATTGGCAGCATGGTAGGCGGGACAACCCACGAAGTGAGCGATAGTGTTAAAGCCATTCGTTCCAATGAACCTAAAAAACGCAATCTTGCTTTATTAGGCTCGGTAAAAGGCTTATGGCAATTCGGCTCCTTGGCACGCGATGTACGTGGCTTGGTTGGCTCTTATGTTGGTTTTGGGGTATTAGCGAATCCCTTCTCACTGCTCTTAGGCATTTTATCGTTAATGTTTATTTTCGTATTAATGCTGATTAGCTTAATCATGCTGTTTTTAGCTTTTTAATCAATGGGAGGAAAGCGCGTGTCTACAGAACATGATCAAGACTCACCCAAACCGCCGACCACAGAGGCCGAACAAGAGCTGCAAGAACCGGAGCAATTAAATGCCTTCAAACTGCTCAGTGGCCAAGTGACGACTATCGACTTATTGCGTCATGGAGAGGTGGATAGTCAGTCTATGTTTTCTGCCCCTGAAGAAGCATCATTAAGTATGACAGGATGGAAACAATTAACAGTCGCGACACAAACCATTGCTTGGGATGCAGTGATTAGTTCACCCTTGCGCCGTTGCCATGATTTTGCCCGTTTATTGGCACAGCGTTTAGATAGTCCTTTTGTTATGGACGAGCGTTTAGCTGAACTAGACTTTGGTGCTTGGATTGGTAAGAGCGAAGCACAAATTCAAGCAGACGATGCTGAATTACTGCATCAATTTTTTCATCAACCCCGCCGCTTTATCGCACCAGAAGGCGAGTCCATGGAAAACTTTACGCAGCGTGTCACCGCCGCTTGGGACGAGCTGCAACAAGCTTATAGTGGCCAACATGTTTTAGTGATTACGCATACAGCCGTTATTCGCCTGATCCTATCGCGCTCCTTAGATATTTTGTATCAAAAAAGCCAACATTTTGACGTTGATTTCGCCAGCTTCACCCGCTTACGCCTTTATCCCGATGGCGAAGTCTCTTTATTAGGGCATGGCTTGCCGCAGGTTGAGACTATATGATTGCACAAAAAAAAGGACGCCCGAAGGCGTCCTCTTTTATTCAGCAAAGCTGAGACTTACATGGGCTGTACGTTAGCCGCTTGTAAACCTTTCTGACCTTGCTCAGCTTCGAAAGAAACTTTCTGGCCTTCGTTCAATGTTTTGTAGCCATCTGCTTGGATAGCACGGAAATGAACGAATACGTCAGCGCCGCCATTGTCTTGATTAATAAAACCAAAGCCTTTCTCGGCGTTGAACCATTTTACTGTACCAGTCAGTCGTGACATGGGTTTTCTCCTGAATATATTTCAATGTTATGCGCAATGCGCGTTTAAAGCCGCAATGTAGAGTTACTTAAATCGCAATATGGAATGAATGCTTCAGGAAACAACTGACTGACAACGTAGGTGTAGCGGTGTAGCGAAGTTTTCATATTTCATAGTGTTGCATATATTTAAAGTAGGTCTGAATCACAGGCCGGTTTAAAGATTAGCATAACCATTTTGAGATTCATACCGTTATTTATAGACGGTCGTTAAATTATGTTCATAAGCTGCATAGACGTGTTGCTATAGCGCTGTGCTATAGTGGCTGAGCTGTTTTAATCTCAAGCACGACCTACACAATTCAAACAATATCGAAAGAATCATCATGACTGCCACTGCTGCCTTTATTCCACCTTATCCCAAGCGCCATGCCAGTGACCTTGGTGGTTTTGCCACCTTGCTCAGCGCACGGCGAGACTTGCTTTCATTTTGGAGCGAAGGCTCCTTCCGTTATCAGTTTATGGCACGTAAAATTTTGAATCGCCATATTTTTATTGCGAATACGCCAGAGTTAGTTAAGTACGTTTTTGTGACGCAAAAAGCGAACTATGAAAGCAAGAGCCCGCAAATGCGCAAAGCCCTAGAGCCTTTACTGGGTGATGGTTTGTTTATCAGCGATGGTGAAATATGGAAAAGTCGACGCCTATTACAAAATGGTCTATTCGATAATAACCATATTATCGCCTACAGCCGTATCATGACCGAAACATCGGCGGAAATGGCTGAGCAATGGCATAGCTTACCCAATGGCAGCAACTTGAGCGTATTGTCCGCCATGGGGCAGCTTACATCAGAAATTATTGCCCGCACCTTATTTGGTACCAAACTAGGCGAGGCGAATGCAGCCGCGGTGATTAGCGCTTTTGCCGAGTACCAAGCAGCTATTGAACAAATACACGTCAGTAATTTTTTAGGTTTACCCGATTGGCTACCGCTTGGCAGTATGAAAATGGGTGTAGCGCGACGTGCCGCGCAACGCATTCATAGCTTAGTCGATGAGGTGATTGCACAAGGCGAACGCAGTGCTTACGAGCACACCTTATTATCAGAATTGCTCAAAGCCAATGAACGCAGCGGCGGCGAAGCTATTTCCCGCGAAGGCATTCGCAATGAATTAATTGTGCTATTTATGGCCGGCCATGAAACCACCGCGAACGCTTTATCGTGGGTTTGGTATTTGCTTTCACAATCACCGCAAGTTGAAGCCAAGCTGCATACGGAAATTGATCAAGTCTTGCAAGGGCGTCTGCCTACCTACGACGACGTAGCACGTTTGCCTTATACACGCGCAGTATTTGAAGAAACCATGCGCCTATATCCGCCCGTACCGATTTTATCGCGCCAAGCCAAAGACAGCGACACAATCCGCCGTCGCCACATTCCGCCCGGCTCCATTATGTTAGTGGTACCTTGGCTATTGCATCGCCATCAGAATTATTGGACACAGCCCGACGCCTTTATGCCGGAGCGCTTTTTAGAGCCGCATAAACGCCCCGATAAATTCTTGTATCTACCTTTCAGCGTGGGGCCGCGCGTCTGTATTGGCAAAATGTTTGGTTTAGTGGAAGCTGTATTGGCTATCGCTACTTTAGCGCAGCGTTTCCGACTAAGCTTGCCGCAAGGCACGCCCATTACCCATGAATGTCGTTTAACCTTACGCCCCCGTGGCGCCTTAACAATGACATTAGAACGGCGCAATTAAACTATTTTTTGTATTTTATTTGATGCAAACTATAAAATACGCATTTTTTGCATTATATACCATGCAAACTATAACGCTCCCTGTCTGAACGCAACAGGGAGCATTGCCCCTAATAACGCGACTATAAGCAGTTACTCATTAATAATATCTTCGATAGCCTGTGCTAATTCAGGCGGAATATCGGATGTTTGATTGCCTTGATCCAATACCCCGACAGAACCTGATTCCCCTGTTGCCCCCGGTTTGCCCGCTACTGTGGTCGCTGTCTCTGGCTTATCTGAATTACTCACGCCCACTGTATTTGAGCAACCCGACAATAAAACAGCCAATAACAAACTGTACATTGCGTAGCTAGAAAACGTAGTCATTACCTTGCCCATAATTAATTACCTTTATGACTATAATAAGCACTAATGATTGATGGCATAGCATGCCTGAATCGCTTAACTTGTGCAAAGATTGCACAAGTTAGATTAGCCTAGAAAGACTCAAATCACCTTAAGCTTTTAGGCTGATTTTTGCTACAGTTGAAAACATTTTATGCTCACTCTCGCTAATGTTCGCCACGCGGCATCCTAACTTGTTCTGGCCTATTTATCCACAAGCTATACACAGCTTAATGACAATATGTTGTGCTTGACCCTAGCACAAAACACACTCTATAGTATTCGCTCTAAGTTTTAAGCATTCAAGCGCGTCCTCCACGGTATGGCAGAGGTATTCATGCAGGCACATAACACACACAATTTCGCCACAGCGGTGGCTGATATCCAGGTTCCACAGTTTTCGGCACCGCAATGCAAAGTGATCCGGCGCAATGGCGAAGTCACCGACTTCGATGCGGCCAAAATCCACATTGCCTTAACTAAGGCGTTTTTAGATGTTGAAGGCAGTAATGCCTCGG
>Ga0102930_1000414_pt1 | contig 14327 bp, 15 predicted proteins | sample SalPon1_B_H2O_MG_FD_84514 | JGI IMG/M metagenome (GOLD analysis project Ga0102930, IMG submission 84514) | Salt pond water microbial communities from South San Francisco under conditions of wetland restoration - Salt Pond MetaG R1_B_H2O_MG | ecosystem: Environmental > Aquatic > Non-marine Saline... | reverse complement strand
GGTTTTTGGGAGACAAGGAAGCGGCTATCTCCGTTTTTCTTTATGCGTAAATCAATCTGAAATTCAAGAATGTATACAAAGGATAAAAGTTGTTAGTTTATGAAGATAGTTGGAGTAGGTTTAGGATTAATAGGCGGATCTATGTTATTAGGTTTACGGCAAATCGAGCCGAAATTTCAATTTTTAGGAGTTGACACGAATGCAAATCACCTGGCAGAAGCATTGGATTTAAAAATCATAGAAAAACAAGCTGAAGATAAAGACTTTGCTGATGCTAATGTTGTTATTGTAAGTATTCCGGTAGACCTATCACCAAAAATAATTCATGATATATTAGAAAAAGTAGGGGAGAAGACCTTAGTTTTAGATACCGGATCTACTAAAAATCATATCTGCAGATCACTTGCTGCTCACCCAAAAAGAGATCAATATTTAGCGACGCATCCCATAGCCGGAACAGAATTTTCCGGACCTAAAGCTGCTTTTCCCGGGTTATTTACTGACAAGACAATGATTATATGTGAATCTAAAAAAACTCGTACTCAGCTTCAATCCATCGCGATTGGTTTATTTGAAAAAATGCAGATGACAATAAGACATATGCATCCTCAAGATCATGATCAGCATATCGCTTATGTTTCTCACTTGTCCCACATCAGTTCGTTTATGCTAGGGAAAACGGTTATTGAGAAAGAGCAAGATCAGCGTGATATTTTTGACTTAGCGGGCAGTGGATTTGCTTCTACGGTAAGATTAGCTAAAAGTCATCCACAAACCTGGACATCGATATTTAAAGATAATAAAAAAGAAGTATTAGACGCATTGAATCATTATATTAAAAATTTAGAAAGCTTTCAGAAAACTTTGCAAAATGATGATTATCAATTGCTTTATCAGGAAATGAATCACACCAATCAATTAAAAGATATTTTAAAAGGAATAAAATCATAAATAAGAGATATGAAAAATCAACAACATTTTAAAAACTGGCTAAATCAAATGAATTTAGAACATCCGTTGGTTATCGCCGGACCTTGTAGTGCAGAAACAGAAGATCAAGTATTAGCTATCGCACATCAACTCAAAAAAACCGATGCTACAGTAATGAGAGCCGGTATATGGAAACCCAGAACCAAACCCGGTAATTTTGAAGGGGTAGGAAAAATAGGCTTAGATTGGCTTAAAAAAGCAAAAGAGGAAACCGGACTTAAAATAGCTACAGAAGTGGCTAACAAAACCCATGTAGAATTAGCCTTAGAAGCAGATGTAGATGTTTTATGGATAGGTGCCAGAAGTACAGTAAGTCCATTTATTGTTCAAGAAATAGCAGATGCGCTACAAGGAACAGATAAAATAGTGTTAGTGAAAAATCCCGTTAATCCGGACCTTGCATTGTGGTTAGGTGCGGTTGAAAGGCTTTATAAAGCAGATGTTCAAAATTTAGGTGTGATACACAGAGGATTTTCTACCTATGAAAAAACAACGTATCGGAATAATCCGGAATGGCAACTGGCCGTTGATTTACAAAATGAGTTTCCTGACTTACCGCTACTTGTTGACCCTTCTCATATTGGAGGAAGTCGGGACAAAATTTTTGACATTTGCCAGACGGCTCTTGATCTTAATTATGACGGAATGATTGTAGAAACCCATAGAAATCCGGATAATGCATGGAGTGATGCTAAACAGCAAATCACACCACAAGCTTTAGATCAAATTACGATTGATTTAAAAATCAGAAAAGAGCATGGAGAGGCAGCTGAGTTTAAAAATAAGCTTAACACTATGCGAACACAAATTGATGTGATTGACCATCAAATAATCAATCAGCTAGGTAAACGTATGAAAATAGCAGATGAGATTGGTAAGCTTAAAAAGAAAAACAATGTAGCTATTTTGCAAAATAAAAGATGGAGTGAGATTTTAGATAAGATGACACAAGCGGGTAATGACAATGGTTTAAGTGAGGAGTTTGTTAATAAATTTCTTAAAGCTATCCATCAAGAATCAATAGATCATCAACATGAAATTTTAAGCAAAGATGATTAAGCATCTTAAAAGCAATTAAACCTATCTTTAAAAAATTAACTATATTTAAGGTATGAAAGCTTTAGTATTAGTTAGTTTTTTAGTTTTTTTTTCTGAGATTTTTGCTCAGAATAATGGTTTTATCATCAAAAACAATAAACGAGCTGAGAAAATAAAGTTTGAAAACTTCAATAACCTGATGGTTATACCACTTCAAGTTAATGGAGTAGATATGAATTTTTTACTGGATACCGGTATAGATAGAACCATTTTGTTCAGCTTTGAAAAAGTTGATTCATTAATGCTAAAAAATACTAAAAAAATCAAAGTAAGAGGATTAAGTAGTAAGGATAAATATAGAGCTTATAAATCTACCGGGAATCAGATCAAGATTGATAAAGTTATTAATAAGCATGCGGATATTTATGTGATATTTGATCAGAAAAATTATTTAAGTGGAAGTTTAGGAACGGTTATCAATGGGGTAATAGGTTATGATCTTTTGAAAGATTTTATAGTTCGTTTTGATTATACCTACAATACCGTTAAATTTTATACTCCGTCAAAATTTAATAGGGCATTGATTTTTTTCAAAGAGAAAGATATACAATTAATCAATAAAAAGCCTCACATTATGGCAACATATTCAGATGCTGATATGGGTAAACAACAAGGCAGCTTTTTATTAGATACCGGATCAAGCGATGCTGTATGGCTTTATCATAATGACAGTTTGACTTTACCGAGTAAAAAATTTAAAGATAATATTGGTTTTGGTCTTAAAGGAATAGTTACCGGCTACCGGAGTAAATTAGATCAATTTGACTTAGCAGATTATCATTTTACAGCGGTCAATGTAGCATTTCCGGATTTGAAAGAAGATTTTTCAAAAACTCGAGTGGGATCCATAGGAAATGAAATTTTAAGGCGCTTTAGATTTTTTATAAATTATTCTGATCAAAAGATTTATCTTAAAACTAATTCTCTTATAGATGATCCTTTCGTTTACGATAAAAGTGGTTTATTACTTAGGTATGACGGATTAAGTATAATTAAAAAACAAATACCAGTTAAGATAAGTATTCAAAAGTCTTCCGTCGATGATGCTTCTGTTCATCAAAAAAATAAATTTAAGACCATTTATGAGATCAAAAAAAAGGTGAAAATAGCCGGTGTTAGAGAGAATTCACCAGCTCAAGAAGCTGGATTTTTGCTAGGTGATATTATTGTAGGTTTAGAAAATAAATCTATAAACCAATATGATTTAAAAGAAGTTAGAAACCTGTTGAGTGATCAGGATGAAAAAAAGATTAGTATAAAAGTAAATCGTGATGGTAAAATAATAGAAGCAGAATTAGAATTAAATGACCGCCTGAATTAATCTTTTTGTAATACTTTACCTTTTATTTTGATGCTGATAATAGGATTTTCCGCATTAGAATATATGGTAAGTGTTCTTCTAATTGGACCGATAACTTTAGTGTTATAAGAGATTACGATCTTGCTATTAGCATTTGGCTGAATTTCATCCATAGGATACTCTTCTACATTAACATGACCGGTACTACTTATTTTTTTGATAAATACAGGTTGGCTACCTTCATTTTTAAAAGTTAAAGATTTTTTTGCGGTATCGCCTTCTTTTAATTCACCAAAGTCTATCACCTCTTTATTAAAGCTAAGTTTACCTTTCTCCTGACTATAAACACTAAAAGTTACTAATAATGATAGTATAAAAACAATTTTTCTCATCAGATATAAATTATAATCAAATATAAAATGATATGATCAAAATTAAAAACTTATTTGAGGAATAAATTAAAATCATTTTTGCTTAGCTGTGATTATGTATATTTTTGCTAAAATTTGAAGCATGAAATCTAACATGGCTTACCAACCGGAAGCAATTGAACAAAAGTGGTATGATTACTGGTCTGAAAACGGATATTTTCATTCAGAAGTTGACGAACGCGAAGCTTATACCATTGTCATTCCACCTCCCAATGTTACAGGTGAGTTACATATGGGTCATATGCTCAATAATACCATTCAAGATGTGTTGATAAGGCGTGCACGCCTTCGAGGCTATAATGCTTGCTGGGTTCCGGGAACGGATCATGCTTCCATTGCTACGGAAGCTAAGGTCGTTGAAAAGTTGAAAAATGAAGGGATTGACAAAAATAGCATTTCACGTGATGAGTTCATGAAGCATGCCTGGGAATGGAAAGAAAACTATGGCAATAAAATTTTAAGTCAACTTAAAAAATTAGGAGCTTCATGTGATTGGGATCGAGTTAAGTTCACTATGGATCAAGACCTTAGCGAATCTGTTCTTCAAGTGTTTATAGATTTGCATGAAAAAGGCTATATTTATAAAGGCACGCGAATGGTCAACTGGGATCCTAAGGCTAAGACAACGCTGTCCGATGAGGAAATAGATTATGAAGAACAATCTGGAGAGCTCTTTTTTATTCATTATCCTATTATCGGAGAAGATAGCCACTTGCAAGTTGCTACTACAAGACCGGAAACGATATTTGGCGATACAGCGCTATGCGTTAATCCCAATGATGATAGATTGCAACATCATATCGGTAAAAAAGCCATTGTCCCTATTGTTAATCGAGAAGTTGAAATCATAGCTGATGAATATGTAGATCCTGAATTTGGAACGGGATGTTTAAAAATTACTCCGGCACATGATGAGAATGATTATAACATAGGCAAAAAACACGACCTTGAGTTTATAGATGTTTTTAACGAAGACGGAACTTTAAACAACACTGCCGGGGATTATGAAGGTAAAGATAGATTTGACGTAAGAAAAGCCTTTGTAAAAGATCTAGAAAAAGGAGGGTTTTTAGTGAAAAGGGAGCCTTATATGAATAAAATAGGTTTATCAGAACGAACCAAGGTTCCGGTAGAACCTAAATTATCTAAGCAATGGTTTGTTAGTATGAAACCGCTTGTAGAGCCGGCTTTAAAATCTGTTTTAGAAGATGATGAAATCAAATTATTTCCGGAAAAGTTTAAAAACACCTATAGACACTGGTTAGAAAATATCAAAGACTGGAATATCTCGCGGCAACTATGGTGGGGACATCGAATCCCTGTTTATTACTACGATCAGGATAAGTATGTGGTTGCTATGAATTCTAATGAGGCTTTAGAAAAAGCCAGACAAGCTTCCGGTAAATATGATTTACAAGCTACAGATTTAAAGCAAGATGAAGATGTGCTGGACACCTGGTTTTCATCTTGGTTATGGCCAATAAGTGTTTTTGATGGCATCCGATACCCAAAAAATAAAGAGATAGCGTATTATTATCCAACACGTGATCTCGTTACCGGACCAGATATTTTGTTTTTTTGGGTAGCCAGAATGATTATTGCCGGATACGAATATAGAAATGAGAAACCTTTTGAAAACGTTTATCTTACCGGATTAGTTAGAGACAGTCAACGTAGAAAGATGTCTAAGTCTTTGGGTAATTCACCTAATGCACTACAACTGATTAAAGATTTTGGTGCTGATGGTGTTCGTGTAGGACTTTTGTTAAGTAGCGCAGCCGGAAATGATTTGCTTTTTGAAGAATCTCTCTGTCAACAAGGAAAGAATTTTGCTAATAAAATATGGAACGCTACTAAACTGATAAAAGGTTGGGAAATTAGCAGCCATAAAGAACAGCCAGAATATGCTAAGATATCGCTTAGTTGGTTTGATAATCAATTTAATGCTGTTTTATCTTCCATTGAAGCTAATTATGAAAAATACAGAATATCAGATGTTCTGATGAGTATTTATAAATTAATATGGGATGATTTCTGCTCCTGGTTATTAGAATCATTAAAACCTTATGATCATCAAATAGATAAAAAAACCTATGATGAAGTGATTTTTCATTTAGAAAAATGTTTGACCATTCTCCATCCATTTATGCCTTTTGTAACAGAGGAAATCTGGCATCAGCTTAAAAACAGAACGCAAGATCAAGCATTAATTGTGAGTGATTATCCAGAAATTCAATCATTTGATCAAAATATACTAACTAATTTTGATCAGGCACGAGAAATCATAAAAGGAATAAGGAATATCAGAAAAGAAAAAAATATAGGATTTAAGAAAAAATTGAACTTATATTATTTAGAAGCTGATCGTCATCCTGCCTTTTTAAATGAGCTTATTGAAAAAATGGCTTTTATTGAAACACCAGAACCAGTAAGTTCAAAACCGGAACAAGTAGTAAGTTTTCGAGTAGGCTCAATGGAATATGCGGTAGAAGCAGAAGGTTTGATTGATGTAGAGGCAGAAATAGCAAAAATACAAGAAGAACTTAAATATTATAAGGGCTTTCTTACAGGTGTTGAGAAAAAGCTAGCCAATGATAAGTTTGTAAATAATGCGCCAGAAAAGGTCGTGAATATGGAAAAGAAGAAAAAGCAAGATACTTTAGATAAAATTAGCACACTGGAAGAAAGTTTGACACATTTAAAATCTTAGTCAAGATTGATTAATTCTTTTTTAGCCAATTTAATGTAATTTATTTTAGCTTGTCTAGGATTAAATTTTTGAACCTGAAACATAGCATTTGCTTTAAATGCGTTGATTAGTTCTTCACCATTCTCCGGTTGGTCTTTTATTGTCATTTGGTTTTCATTTGTAGCTAATTTATAATAGGAATAAAAACGCAATAAAACATCTTGGGGGAATTGTTTTGATGTATCCCTTACAGCTTGATAATATTCTTTAAAAAGCTTATCAAGTTCATGATCAGATAGTTTATCTAACATATTAATGTTTATTTAGCGATAATTGTTTGAGCACCTTTTACCTTATCATTTATTTTCACTGCTTTTTTAGCATATAAAGGTAATAAAACATCTACACGAGATCCAAATTTTATGAAACCAGAGTCAAATCCCTGTTGTACTTGCTGGTCAAGCTGAGCATAATTTATGATTCTTCTTGCCAGAGCACCGGCTATTTGCTTATACATTACATCACCAAAATTATCCGTGCGGATAATAACACTTGTTTGTTCATTGTCAGAGCTGGATTTTGGGTGCCAGGCTACTAAAAATTTCCCTTTATGATAATTGTTATATACAATTTTACCACTAATTGGGTATCGTGTTACATGTATATTTAAGGGTGACATGAATATAGAAATTTTAAGACGTTTTTCATTAAAAAACTCTTTAACAAAAACTTCTTCAATAGCCACAACTTTACCGTCTACCGGAGCTAGAATGTGATGGTTTGAGGCTTTTATATCCCTTTTTGGATTTCTAAAAAATTGAGCGATCAAAAGATAAATCAATATAGATATTCCAAAAACCAGGTATTGAAAGCTTTGGCTTACTTCTAATCGATCTACAATTAAATTAATCACTATAATAATGATTAATCCTATGGCTAATATTTTATGCCCTTCTTTATGAAACATGATTCAATATAAATAAATATGCAAAAACAAAGCTACTGGAAAATAACGTACTGTCCATTCTGTCAAAAATTCCACCATGTCCAGGAATTAAATTACCACTGTCTTTTACATTTGCTAATCTTTTAAACCTTGACTGGACTAAATCTCCTATTGAACCTGAAATAGATATTATTAAAGCCATAAACATCCATTCATATTCATTTAAGTTATCAGACCAATGTGCTATAAAATAAGAAACTGCTAATGCAAATATAAACCCGCCTATAAAACCTTCAACTGTTTTTTTAGGGGAAATTCGTTCAAAAAGTTTTGTTTTCCCAAAGTTTTTTCCAATCAGATATGCAAATGAATCATTGATCCACATAATCAATAGAAAACCTATGAGCAACCAAGATTCATACTTTGAAAAACTAACAGGGATCAATTGAATAAAAATAAATGAAGGTATGATATAAAAAAGGGTAATCAAATGCTTCTTTTTTCTAAAGAATGTGACCTTTTTAGAAAAAAAGAAATCAGCCATGAGGATGAATTTAAACAATATGGTTATTAAAACCAGTACGAAAATAAAAATGGTATTGATTTGAAGAAAAGTAACAGCTGATAATAATAGGGTAAATATAAAATAAGCTAATAAATTGTTGAAATTAAGAAGTTTATTAGTTTCATATATACAAATAATACCCAATAATAAAAATAGACCGTATAAAAAGTATTTATTGATTAAAGCTGCTGTTACAAAACATCCTATGTAAATAAGTCCGGTTAATGCTCGTTTTAAAGTTTCATTTTTAACGACCATTCTAAAGATCTTCTAATAATAATAAATAAACATTTTTAGACACACTTCCGTAGCTCATAAAGTCGTCATCATCTTTTTCTTTAAAGGTTTTTAATGATCTAATATTAGTAGGGATGTTAGATTTATATTCAATATTAATTTTTTGTAAACCAATTGATATAGTTTCTATTAGTTGACTGGTTTTTGCAAATACTATAATGTTATAGGGTAATTCTTCAGGTTTTTTCTCACCTATTTGCTTAGATGAAATCAAAATAGCACCCGTATTAGATATTAAAAATTCACAATCTGTTAAAAGGTAATCTTCATCGTTACCAAATTCAGTTATCTGGTTTGTCTTGTAATGGTTAAATTGATCTATTAGATTTTGATTTTTTGAACTCAACTTAGAATTATACCAATTGTTCTCATTTAATATAGATATGTAACTATCTTTTAGTTCACCTTCATTTTCACAATAAATAAATTTACCACCATTTTCTTTAAAGTTAAGGGCAAATTCTTCATCCAAAGGTAATTTCTCGACAGGCTTAAATTTTGATTCATTTTCAGCCTGAGCTTGTTTGTTAGATAAACCTAAAGAAGCTAATAGCCTGTCGATTATATTCATGTATTAATAATTCAGTTCAAAAATATAAAATAATTCAAGAATATCGATAATTAAAATAAAAACCAAAATTAATAATTAAAGATATAATTACATTATTAGTATCATTATCAATATATTTAAGATTTAGTTTTATCATGATCTACATTCTCATTAGAATTATTTTCTTCTTGGTCATTTTCATTTGATTCAGCAGCTTCGTTATCATCATCCGATAAGGAATGAACAAGCTGACCATTTGTTTTAGCCATTTTACCTTTTTTACCGGTAACAACCTTTGATTTTTTCCAGGGTCTTTTACCAAATATTTGTTCCATATCATCCTTAAAGATGACTTCTTTTTCTAGTAACATATTAGCGAGTTCTTCCAAATTTTCTTTGTTATCTTCTAGAATTTTTATAGCTCTTTGATATTGTTCTTCAATAATATTAGATATTTCTTCATCGATTAACTCGGATGTTTTTTCACTATATGGTTTTGTGAAACTATAATCTTGTTGCCCGGAAGAATCGTAAAAAGTTAAATTACCAACTTTTTCATTTAAGCCATAAATACTCACCATAGCCCTGGCTTGTTTAGTCACTTTTTCTAAGTCACTTAGGGCACCGGTAGAAATTTTATTAAAGATTATTTTCTCAGCCGCTCGACCACCTAAGGCAGCACACATTTCATCAAGCATTTGTTCCGTTCTTACGATATATCGTTCTTCAGGCAGATACCAGGCAGCTCCTAAAGATTGACCACGAGGTACAATGGTAACTTTTACCAGAGGAGCAGCATGCTCTAACAACCAGCTAACAGCAGCATGACCAGACTCATGAAAAGCAATGGCTTTCTTCTCATCTTCTGTCATGATTTTACTTCTTTTTTCTAATCCACCTATAATCCTGTCAACGGCATCAAGGAAATCTTGTTTTCCTACTGCATCTCTATTATTCCTTGCAGCAACTAGTGCAGCTTCATTGCAGGCATTAGCTATATCAGCTCCTGAAAAACCAGGTGTTTGTTTTGCTAAAAATTCTACATCTAACTCTTTAGAAACTTTTTTAAGTGGTTTTAAATGCACTTCAAATATTTCTTTTCGTTCATTTAAATCAGGAAGGTCAACAGAAATCTGTCTATCAAACCTACCTGCTCTTACAAGGGCTTTGTCTAATACATCAGCACGGTTTGTAGCCGCTAGCACAATAACGTTTGTACTACTATCAAAACCATCCATTTCCATCAATAAGGAGTTGAGGGTGTTTTCTCGTTCGTCATTAGATCCGGACATATTTCCTTTGCCACGAGCTCTCCCTATAGCATCGATTTCATCTATAAAAATAATCGCAGGCGATTTCTCTTTAGCTTTTTTAAATAAATCTCTTACCCGAGAAGCTCCAACGCCCACAAACATTTCAACAAAGTCTGAACCGGAGAGAGAGAAGAAAGGCACACCTGCTTCACCAGCAACCGCTTTAGCTAATAAGGTTTTACCAGTTCCGGGAGGGCCTTCCAGAATAGCACCTTTAGGGATTTTACCCCCTAAATTTGTATATTTATCAGAATTTTTTAGGAAATCTACAATTTCTTGCACCTCTTCTTTAGCTCCTTCTAAACCGGCTACATCTTTAAAGCTGACCTTTACATGTTCATTAGCATCAAAAACTTTTGCTTTAGATTTCCCAATATTGAAAAGCTGTCCACCTGGTCCGCCTCCGCCGGAACCACCGCTCATCTTACGCATGATAAATATCCAAATACCTATTATTACAATAAAGGGTAATAGACTGATAAATATATCTCCCCAAAAGTTTTGACGTGTATCATATTTAACGCCGGTATCTAATTTATATTCATCTATAATACCGTTAACTTTGTTTTCAAAGTTCTCCATGCTTCCAAATTCAAAAGTGTAATCTGGACCTGAAGAACCCGGTAACACCTGTTCACTACCGGAATCTTTGTGAGTAGATTTCTCTTTTGCAGCATCATTAAGGAAAACTTCGGCAATACGTTCGCCTTTATAAACCACTACTTTTTTTACATCTCCATTTTTTAAGAAACTATAAAATTCAGATGGTGTTGTTTCTTTTATGCTTCCAAAACCGCTATTCCCAAAAAATTGAATGCCAATAAATAACAATATGACACCAATATATATCCAATAGGAATTGAATTTAGGCTTTTTAGGACCACTATCACCTTGACTCTTCTTATTATTTTTCTGCTTATTTTTATTATCTATCATTTTCTATTTAATTAAAATCAGATGTTATTCTTTCTATTTTGGCATCGCCCCACATATCTTCTAAATTATAATATGCTCTCGTGTGTTTTTGGAATACGTGTACAACTACATCAACGTAATCAATCAAAACCCATTCTGAGTTTTGGCTATCTTCTATATGCCAGGGTTTTTCTTTTATTTTTTTACTTAAGGTTTTATTAACCGAGTTTTTTATGGCTTCTACTTGTGTTGACGAGTTTCCACTACAAATTATAAAATAGTCACAAACGGTATTTTCTAAATTTCTTAAATCCAATAAAACTATTTGATGACCCTTTACATCTTCAATTCCATTGATGATATAAGTAATGAGTTCATCATGACTTGCTTTTTTTCCCAAATTAAACTTTTACTACAAAATTATTGTTTTACAAATATATCAATTGGCACTTAACAAAATATTATTTTTGTTTTTTAAATGAAAATAATCAAACGATATGCCACGTCTTCAACAAATGAAGAAATCAAAAAGTTTGTGCAAACAAATAATTTTTCAGAACCCGTGTGCCTTTATTCGGATAAACAACTAAAAGGTAAAGGTCAAAAAGGTAGCAACTGGTCCTCTGAACCTTATAAAAACCTGACTTGTAGTTTTTACTTTGATCATTTAAATATTTCTGTTGAAAACCAATTTAACTTATCAATTTTTGTTGCTTTAGCTATATCTAAAACTTTAAAAGAATTAGGATTAAAAATAAATTATATTAAATGGCCTAACGACATTTTGTCAGGAAATTTTCAAAAAATCTGTGGTATTTTGATTGAAAACACTTTGACAGGTCATTTGATTAAAAGCTCAGTTATAGGTGTAGGTTTAAATATCAATCAATTAAGATTCCTGGAGCTGCCACAAGCTACTTCTTTAGCTTTAGAATTAGGTCAATATTTTGAAATAGATTTTGTTTTAAAGCAATTGATCAAGAATATTAAAAATTTAAATCAACAAAATTTGGAGTCAGTTGATTTTAAATTGTATTATAATCATTTGTATAAATATAAAGAAACCAGTTATTTTAAAAACTCAGATGAACAGATTTTTAAAGGTGTTATACAAGGTGTAACAAAAGCCGGATTATTAAAGATATATAATCTTTCCAAAAAATGTATTGAAACTTACAATTTAAAAGAAATCAAATTCCTGAATCAACCTTGATATTTTTTAGCTAAGTTCTCCAGTAATTTATCAATAAAATTATTAATGGGGGATTTGATCATCATTGCCATCATACTATTGAAATTACCGGAAAACAGGAGTTGAACCTGCGTTTGATGTTCATTGATTCCTTCCAGAGATATCTTAAGGTCAAAATCAAATTTTTCAGCAGCTGAGGTTAAAATAATCTGATCTGATTTAGATTTTGATTGAGGTTTTAGTCTAATCTCAGGCATACCGCTCAACTGAAAATTAAATTGTCCCCCTTCAACGACTTCAAACTTTTCAATGGAACTCGGCATTAGTTCTTCAAAGTTTTTTGAATCTTCTAAAAATTCAAAAATGACCTCTTGATTTTGATTGATTGTTGTTTTTTCAGTCTTTAATTCCATAATTTAGATTATTGACCCAGTTTTCCGGATCTTGACGCCATTTTTTTAATAAGTTAAAGTCACTTTTACTTAAGTAATTAGTTTGATATGCTTGATCTATCAGATGATTATAATCACTTATAGAACAATAATCAATTTGATGGTTTTCAAAACGATTTTTAGTATTGTCAAAACCATAATCAAATATTGCTGCAACTGCTTTTATATTTACATCAATAGATTTATGAATAGCATCAACTGCTTCTAAGCTACTTTTGCCGGTGCTTATCAAATCTTCTATCACAATGACATCTGAATGATTTTCTATTTTTCCTTCAACTTGATTTTTACGTCCATGCTTTTTAGGTTGTGGTCTAACGTAAGCAAAAGGCACACTTAGTTGATTGGCTACTAACGCCCCTATACCTATAGCACCTGTAGCAACACCTATAATAGCGTTGGGTAAGCCCCATTTATATTCTATTTCTTTACTTAAATGATTCACTACATGGTTTCTGATATTTGGGTAAGATAAAATCACTCTGTTATCACAGTAAATAGGAGATTTTAGACCGCTAGACCAGGTGAATGGTTTATGTGTTTCCAATTTAATTGCTTTAATTTGCAATAAAAATTGAGCTATCATTTTAGCTGATTGTTCATTAAAAATCATATGACAAATGTACAAAGTTTTCCTTAATGACTCACTAATAATATTGTCAACACAAAAGGATTTTGGTAATGAATTCACTTCCATGCCTATAAAAAAAACGAACCTTCAAAAGGTGTTTAAAAAAGTAGAAAGTGGTAAACTTAAAAATCTAAACTTATACCATAAAAAAGAAGATAAACTATTAAAACACCTTAAAAAAAAATTGAAAACTGTTATTGCCGGTGGTGGTTTGGTAATTAATAAAAAAGGGGAGATCTTATTTATTCATCGTAAAGGAAAATGGGATTTACCTAAAGGGAAAACAGAAAAAAATGAAACCATTGAAGAGTCAGCGGTTAGAGAAGTGATTGAGGAAACCCAAGTGAAAGATTTGATAGTTAAAAAATTAATTCAACCTACCTATCATATTATTAAAACTAGAGATACTTATAAGCTTAAAGAGACTTTTTGGTTTGAAATGCATACTTCTTATACCGGTGAATTAAAGCCGGAAACCTCAGAGAGTATTGACCAAGCCGTTTGGAAAGATTTAGATGGAACTAAGTCTGCTCTTCTGGATACGTATGAAAACATCAAATTATTGTTTCCTTATAATTTTCAGCCTATTCCGGAAGATAATAAAGTATTCTAGTATTTTATCAATATCATTTAACTACTTTTGCTTAAGAGCAAGTTCATCTTATCGTCACGCTTTATAGCGTGGAGGAAAGTCCGAACACCGTAGCACATCGCAGCGGATAACATCCGCCTATCGTAAGATAAGGACTAGTGCAACAGAAAGTATGTACAGGTAATGCTGTAGTGAAATCAGGTAAACTCTGGGAGGTGCAATACCACGTAGGACGACGAAGTAGGTTTGTGCGACCGAATGTCGTTGGGTAGGTAGCTTGAGGCTTTTGGTAACAAAAGTCCCAGATAAATGATAAGATTCCGCTATGCGGAAACAGAATTCGGCTTATGTACTTGCTCTTTTTTT
>Ga0102930_1000410_pt1 | contig 14411 bp, 14 predicted proteins | sample SalPon1_B_H2O_MG_FD_84514 | JGI IMG/M metagenome (GOLD analysis project Ga0102930, IMG submission 84514) | Salt pond water microbial communities from South San Francisco under conditions of wetland restoration - Salt Pond MetaG R1_B_H2O_MG | ecosystem: Environmental > Aquatic > Non-marine Saline... | reverse complement strand
GGGAATAAATCGTCTTTAGTTTCAGAAATCCCTACAAAGTCGGCATAATCTGTCAGCAGCAAACCAAGTAGTAGAAATAAAAAATTGACAACCGTAAGTACTAAAGTAAACCAGAAGATGTTTTTTTGGGCATCTTTTAGGGTTCTACAAGTAAGGTTTTTCTGCATCATGTCTTGGTCTAGACCTGTCATCACAATAGCTATAAACATACCTGAAACAAATTGTTTCAAGAAAAAGTCTGAGCTTTTGAAATCTTCAAAAAAGAAAATTTGAAAGTTCTCGTGAGTTGCTAAATAGCTCCAAAGGCTATCTATCTGTAAGGCATCAGAAATAAAATAGATAGAAATCCCTAAAGCTATAAGCATAAACAGCGTCTGCAATGTATCTGTCCAAACAATGGTCTTGATGCCACTTCTAAAGGTGTAGAGCCAAATCAAGGCAATGGTAATACTTACTGTAGCGTAATAAGGAACCCCTAAAGCATCAAAAACAACAAGTTGAAGGACATTAGCCACTAAAAACAACCTAAAACTTGCTCCCACCACTCTAGAAAGTATAAAATAAGAAGCTCCGGTTTTGTAAGCATTATTACCATACCTGGTATCTAAATAGGTGTAGATAGAGGTTAAATTCAACCTGTAATACAAAGGCATAAGCACCAGACTAATGACGGCATACCCAATGGTATAGCCTAAAACCACTTGAAAATAGCTAAAACTATTAAACTCTACCGTGCCTGGTATTGAGATAAAAGTGACTCCACTTAGCGAAGCACCTATCATCCCAAAAGCTACCAAATACCAGGGAGACTCTTTATTGGCCTTAAAAAATTCTGAATTACTTCCCGTCTTATTAGTCAAGAAAGAAATCAAAATAAGCACAATAAAGTAAGCTAAAACAAGAAGCAGTATTTGATAGGCTTGCATAATTGATAATTTATTGAGCTAAAATACAATGTTTAGGTAAGTTTTTTGAAAAAAAGAAAAGGCAATATTGTATTTTCGCCCTGCATGGAGCTATCATCAAAACATCTAGAAAAGGCGATTGAAGAAATTGCTTTATTACCTGGCATCGGCAAGCGTACAGCACTTAGACTTGCTCTTCACCTCTTAAAACAACCTCAATCACAGACTACAGACCTTGCCAGCGCACTGGTAAATCTTAAAACCAAGGTTAAAGAATGCCAAAGTTGCCATAACATCTCAGATGAGGAACTTTGTGGCATTTGTAAAAATTCAGCTAGAGATCACAGTCTTATTTGTGTTGTAGAAGACATCAGGGATGTGATGGCTATTGAAAATACAAAACAATATAAGGGAATTTATCACGTTTTAGGAGGTAAAATAAGTCCAATGGATGGAGTAGGCCCGCAACAATTACAAATAGAAAGTCTTGTGAAAAAGGTGGAATCTGGAAATGTAGATGAAATAATATTTGCATTGAGCAGTACCATGGAAGGTGACACCACCAATTTTTATATTTACAAACAAATACAATCTTCAAAACAAAAATTGAAAACCTCAACTATTGCTAGAGGAATTTCAATAGGTGATGAATTGGAATATGCGGATGAAATTACTTTAGGAAGAAGTATCGTCCAGCGAGTTCCTTTTGAAAATTCACTTAAAAACTAGAAGGTTGAAACTTTCCGTTATAATTTTAAACTACAAGGTACCCCACCACCTACTAGCATGTCTAGATAGCGTCACCAAGGCCTGCACTGATATAGAGGCAGAAATTATAGTAGTAGATAATAATTCTGAAGACAACAGCTGCCAGCTAGTAAAAAAACATTATCCAAAGGTGAAACTTGTAGAAAATAAAGAAAACCTAGGCTTCTCTAAAGGTAATAACCGTGGAGTTAGGATTTCAAGTGGAGATTATTTGTGCATTCTAAATCCAGATACCATTGTGCCAGAGGACTGCTTCAAGAACCTGATGCAATGCTATGAAAATCTCAGAAGCCCAGGAGCCATTGGCGTTCAACTTATAGATGGGACAGGGCAGTTTTTATTAGAAAGCAAACGCAACACTCCTACTCCACTCATTGCTTTAGAAAAACTGGTAGGTAATAGCTCCTCATACTACAATCACAAACTAGATAAAGACGCAGAAGGCCCTACAGATATTTTAGTAGGTGCTTTTATGTTTTTAAAATCTGATTTGTATAAAAGTATAGGTGGATTTGACGAAGATTATTTTATGTATGGAGAAGATATTGATTTGAGCTATAGAATATCACAGGCAGGGTATCAAAATTATTATCTTGGCACTACCAAAGTCCTACACTTCAAGGGAGAAAGCACTACTAAAGATCAAGAATACCTCAACCGTTTTTTTAATGCGATGTTTATTTTTTATAAAAAACATTTCAAAAACTACAAGATTTCTTTTAGTCTTGTAAAGCAAAGTCTCAAACTTACAATGGCTTTAGAGAAGCTTAAACTAAAGTCTATGAAAAATCAAACTAAAACTTTTCAAGCCGCTTACCTACTCTCCGCAGATACTTGTATGCTAAAGTCCGTAAAGTCTCAATTCAGTACCACAATCAATATGACAGATTGGATACATACCGATGTATATGATAGCATGATCATAGCAGATGCCAACCACATCCAATATAAAAAATACATTGAACTCCTTTCTCATTTGAAATCAAAAAATAATGTTTTCAGAATAAAACCTAGAGATTATGATTTCATAATAGGGAGCGAGAGTAAGTATGCAAAAGGAGAGGTAACTTATCTTAGTTAAGAAGATGTCAACTTGGGAATATAACTAGTAGGATTTTCCTAAATTTGTAATTTCAAATATCAAAATACCTTTTGGGTTATATATATGGCAAAAAAAGAATTGAAATTACCAAAAATGGGGGAAAGCGTGGCAGAAGCTACCATCACCAGTTGGTTGAAAGACGTAGGAGATGCAATTGAAACAGATGAAGCTGTTCTAGAAATAGCTACAGACAAAGTAGATTCTGAAGTGCCAAGTGAATATGATGGCGTATTAATTGAGAAGTTTTTTGAGGTTGATGATGTAGTCAAAGTTGGAGAAGTGATAGCCCTCATCGAAGTAAATGGTGAAGAGAATGAAAGTGAAGAGGATACAGAAGCTACAACAGAGGCTCAAAGTAATGAGGTAGCTGAGGCTGCAAATGAAGTGGAAGAAAGTATCAGCCAAGCCAAAAGCACTACTGAGACAACTTCAAACTACTCAGATTCTGACAGGTTTTATTCACCATTAGTCAAAACTATTGCTGAAAAAGAAAACATTTCCTTACAAGAACTTGATGCTATAGAAGGCTCTGGCATGGAGGGCAGAGTCACAAAAGATGATATCCTGACTTATGTAAAGGATAAAAAAGAGGGAAAACTAACTGCAAAACAACCTGCTGAAAATACTTCCTCACAAGTCGAAAAAACCACTCCAAATCAAAAACAGACGCTTCCAGACTTCAATACTCCTGTGAATGTAAATGCTGATGATGAAGTTATAGAGATGAGCAGAATGGGGAAAATGATTTCCAGCCACATGATTGCGAGCACACAAAACTCTGCGCACGTCCAGTCTTTCATTGAGGTAGATGTTACAGACATCTGGAACTGGAGAAACAACTATAAAGATGATTTCTTAAAAAGAGAAGGCGAGAAACTGACCTTCACTCCAATTTTTATGGAAATTGTAGCCAAAACCATAAAGGACTTTCCTAAAATAAATATTTCTGTGGATGGTGATAAGATCATCATGAAAAAACACATCAACATTGGTATGGCCGCTGCCTTGCCAGATGGAAATTTGATTGTACCTGTGATAAGAGATGCAGATCAATTGAATTTATTTGGTATGGCTAAAAAGGTAAACGACTTAGCTGATAGAGCTAGAAATGGCAAGCTAAAACCTGACGAAACTCAAGGAGGTACATATACCGTGACAAACGTTGGGACTTTTGGTAGTGTTATGGGTACACCTATCATCAATCAACCGCAAGTAGGAATTCTTGCCTTAGGTGCTATCAGAAAAGTACCTGCTGTTATTGAAACGGCACAAGGCGATTTTATCGGTATTCGTTATAAAATGTTTTTATCTCACAGTTATGACCACAGGGTGGTGAATGGTGCGCTGGGCGGTCAATTTATTCAGCGAATGAAGGCCTACATCGAAGGCTTTGATACGGAAAGAACAATTTAAAACTGAACATCATACCTGTCAAAAAAACCTGTCTTAACCATCAAACTCTAGACAGGTCTTTTAGTTTTTAAAGTCGTTTCTTAGTTAATTTTAGGTATAAACACTTCAGCCAGCATACATCTGGCACTACCACCTCCGTGAGTTTCTATAGTAGATAAATCACTGCTTACTATTTTGCAGTAGCTTTCTATAGTTGAGATTTGCACATCAGTCAAAGCCTCAAAAGCAGCTTGACTCATCACTACTAGCTTGTCATCTCCTTGGACTTGAAGCATATTACCAGCAAATTGATTCATTTGAGCTTCAGAAATTGAAATAATTTCTTTCTCATCTTGAATCAAACTGTCTGCCACTAGTTTTTTTTCTTTGTTATCATCTATGGCATCTAGACAAATCACTGCAAAATCTTCTGCTACACACATCATCACATTGGTATGATATATTGGCAGGCGCTCACCTTTATGAGTTTGATAGGCTTTAAAAATGATAGGAGTAAATTCAAAATCTTCACAAAATTCAATAACCAAATCTTCATCAGCCCTTGGAGATAAGGCACAATATGCCTTTCTATACTGCCTATCCAAAATCAAACTGCCTGTTCCTTCTAGGTAAATATTTTCTAATTCAGCAGAAGTATAATCTACAAAATTCCGTATAAATCTACCTTCAGCTTCTATCTTTTCAAAAATATCTTCTCGACGCTCTCGACGCCTGTTTTTAGCAAACATGGGGTACAGAGCGACATCTCCATTTTCATGAAAGGATACCCAATTATTTGGAAAAATAGAGTCTGGCGTGTCTTGAGAGAGGACATCATCTACTACAATCACGTTAACGCCTTCTGCTTTTAACGTCCTTACAAAAGCATCAAACTCTTGTTGTGCTTTTTTGTTCACAGTGTCTTGAAGCTCTTTTGTGGATTTTTGGAAATAATTATTTACTGCCGTCTGTTCATTCATCCTGAAATTGACAGGCCTTATCATCAGTAATGTATCTGTTATTTGTTTCATTTATTCTCTTATTAGAGGTAAAGTAGAGCATCTTAGCAAGCCTTCTTGTTTAGAAATCTCTCTATAATTTACAGTTTCAACTTGTATACCTTTAGAAATGAGCCAGGCATTAAGCCTTTTAAAATGCTGGTCTGATATGACTACATTTTTAGAAATAGAAAAGATATTACTAGTCATATCATACATTTCATCAGCATCTATTTCAAATATATGGTCTTTGCCATAAAGGTTAACAAGCCATTGGTATTCAGCTTCTTCCAGAAATCCATTTTTATGAATAATAGCATAATGATTTCCAACAGGCTGAAAACAACAATCTAAGTGAAGTGCATTTGCTTTAGGGTCTGTGTTCGACTTTCTTAAATTGAAAGACTTTACAGTTTTATGAGGAAACAAACGCTGCAATTCTGCCACTGCTTCCACATTGGTCCTTGCGGTGATGAAGTCTGCATAATCCTTACCTCGATAAGTCCCTACAAAAATATAATCGCCATGAGGCATCACATCTCCTCCTTCTATATGGCAATGTTCTGGAAGATTTATTTTAGCCTTTGGTTGAATTTGATTGAGCACAAAACTAATAGCTTGTATTTCCTTTTCTCTATCTGGCAGAATATTAGCAAAAATGAATTTATCTTCAATCACAAAACCGATATCTCTAGAGAAAATTTGATTATAATCTGTAATAATTTTTGGGCGTAGAACTTCAACCCCATGTTTTTGAAACACAGCAGCCACTTCCTCCATCTCAGCCACCATATCTTCTTCCTTAGGATAGGTTCCTTCCTTGATGTGTTTTATAGATTTAGGATCGTAAGCTTCTTCTAATTTAGGTTGTGGCCCATTAGAATTTGCAACCCCTAGAATGACAGCCTTCAGCCTTGAAGTCTCATCGTTGACGTGTAATTTCAAATTGATTATTTTTAAAGCAAATATACTGAAAATAGGAGGCTTGAACTACTATTAAATCTTAGGATTTTAGGCTAAAAATCAGGTTGGGATCAGGGCAATTTTTCTTGTAAAATTCAAGATCAGCCTGTGAAGACACACCAGGATAATCTCCACTATAATCTTGTATATCCATAATAATTTGAAAATGCAAATGTGGGGGATAATTGCCATTCTCTGAGGCATTGCCAAGCTGTGCAATGGGTTGATTGATCTGTATATCTTCTCCAGTATTAAAATTATTGAGAGCGTCTTTTGACAAATGCCCATAAAGGGTATAAAATCTAAAGCCATCAAAGCTATGCTCTAGAATAAGCGTAGGCCCATAATCTCCAACGCTTAAATTATCCTGCTGACTATGTATTTTTCCTGGCAGAGGGCTATAAACAGCTGTGCCTTCTGGCGCCCATACATCAAGTCCTAGATGTATATTTCTGGTATGAAATAGGTTTTTTTTCTTAAAATGGGGACTTCTATTGTAAAGACTTCGCTTCTCCAAGTACCCTCCATAGGCGGCTTTGGCTTTATGAATTCTCAAATACTCATCGATATAGTCTTGCAGGTCATATGCATTAGACAAGTCTAAACCTAACTTAGCAGTCTTGGCATCAGATAGATCAATAGTTACATAATCTTGGTCTGTAAAATCTGAACCTAATATAGAGAAAAATGAAGGCTTAAACTGATGATGTAATAAATTCAGCATAAAACAGATGAGAGATTATAATCTACAAAACCCCAATGATTATTGGGGTTTTTGAACCATTTATAAAGATTTTTAATTACTCGTCTTTCAAAATGTTGAGCGTAACGTCTATGTTATCTCGTGTTGCTTTAGAGAATGGACACACTTCATGTGCTTCGTTCACAAGAGTCTCTCCCATTTCAATATCAGTGACGCCAGGCATATAGGAGTCTAGCACTGCTGATAATAGAAGCCCTCCATCTTCATCTTTATTGATACTGATATGAGCTGTAACGCTAAAATCTCCTAAATCTACTTTATGATTTTCAGCAATCACGCCTAGGGCGCCTCCAAAACAGGCAGCGTAAGCAGACCCGAAAAGTTGCTCTGGATTTACCCCGTCTCCACCATCTCCACCAAGCCCTTTGGGCATGCTTAGCGGCATATCTATAGGCCCTTCTTCAGTTTTTACATGGCCTTTTCTGCCTCCAGTAGCAGTTGCTTTGGCTGTATAAAGTGTTGTCATCGTTTTTGTTTTAAGTGTTTTATCGAATATAACAACTAGTTGAGTTCAGTAAAAAAATGAATTCATAAATTTGTACTAAATCTACCTGTATGGCCTCTTCTGAAAATAAAAAATCTGCATTGCAAGAAACCAAAAGTGACCCAAGCTTGAACTTGAGCCAGACCTCTGCAGAAAAAATAAAGGCATTGAGACGAAAGCCAAAAGATATTGATGCTTTAATCAAAGGAATTTTAGACGGTAATAAAACAGATTTGAGCCAAGGCATAACGCTAATTGAGAGTCAAAGCAAAAGACATTCAAAAGACATAAAAAAATTGATTTCGAGCTGCTTGCCCTACTCAAACAAGTCTCTAAGAATTGGCATCACAGGAGTGCCAGGTGTTGGCAAAAGTACATTTATAGAACAACTAGGCTTGTACCTCGTAAGCCAAGGACACAAGGTTGCCGTACTGGCTGTGGACCCCTCCAGTACGGTCTCTAGAGGAAGTATTCTGGGCGATAAGACAAGGATGGAAAACTTGGTACAAGAACCTCAAGCTTACATCCGCCCAACTGCCTCTGGGGAGTCTCTTGGAGGTGTAGCCAGAAAGACAAGAGAAAGCATTTTGATTTGTGAAGCTTCTGGTTATAACGTATTGCTTATAGAGACTGTAGGAGTAGGCCAGAGTGAAACTGCTGTGCACAGCATGACAGATTTCTTCTTACTGCTAAAACTAGCAGGCGCAGGAGATGAGCTTCAAGGTATAAAGCGAGGCATCATCGAAATGGCAGATGCCATAGTGATCAATAAAGCCGATGGCGAAAACATCAAAGCTGCCAAAAAAGCTAAAGTAGAATTCAACAGAGCACTACACATGTATCCTGCAAAATCTAATGGGTGGAATCCTAAAGTAAAGCTTGCAAGTGCTTTAAAAAATGAAGGTATTGATAAGGTGTGGGGTATGCTTTTAAACTATTTTTCAGTCACGAAAAACAATGGATTTTTTGAACAGAAACGAGCTAATCAAAATAAATTCTGGCTCACACAAACCATCGAAGACAGTTTAAAAAAAGAATTTTATCAAAATGAGAAGGTTAAAGCCGAATTTCCAAAAGTTCTCTCAAAGATTCAACATAATAGCTTAAGCCCCTTTGAAGCCGCAGAGTATCTACTCAAAAAAGCAAACTCTACAACCTAAAACTGTCATGCTTTGCTGAATCGCTTTCTTAAGTATGAATGAAGCTTATAAAACATATACCCAGCAAATAGACCAAACAAAGCACCTACAAGGATGTCTGCTGGATAATGCACCCCAATATACACTCTGCTGTATGTTATCAAAATACACCACGTAAACATAAAATAAAATATGTTTTTATAATAAGGCTTTAAGATATTTGAAACAAATGTAGCTACAGCAAAAGAACTAATGGCATGGCCAGAAAAGAAGCTATACTTACCACAGTATTTGGCAAGAAATCTACCATATTCCATAAACGCTTCATTGCAAGGTCGATATCTTTGGAAGGTATCTTTAAATAAATTAGAAAGCTGGTCTGTGAACGTCACCATTAAAGCGACGGTAACAACCGTAATCAATAAACCTTGAAGATGGATTTTTTTATAGATTAGAAACAGCAAAACAGCATAAAGAGGGATGGAGACTTCTTTCTCGGTAATGAAAACCCAAAACCAATCCCATTCTTTTACACCTAAATTATTGAGGTATAAAAATAATTCTCTGTCGAAGTGTTTTAGCTGTTCCAGCATGATTTTAGTTTATTGATATCGTTCCACTTCCCTATCATAAAACTCAGAAGCTTCTTTTATCAAATTATTAGTTTCTTCTACCAATTCTTCCTCATCCTCCACATCAAATTCTTCAAACCATTCTATATCATCAGTTTTAAGATCAATAATAAATCTTGGGAATTCTGTATGAATAATAAAGATGGACTCTGGATAGTCTGTATTGTCGCCTAGTATAAATCTTGGTAACTTCATGTGGATGTTAATTTTGTATTTTCAAAAGTAAGAATTTGTTTTTTAGAGAGTGCATTAAATCTAATATACAGCATAATAGCAGACGCAGTAAGACCTGATAACAAACCAAGCCATATACCTACACTACCAAGAGCATCTTGTTTGCCAGCAAAATAAGACACTGGTAGTCCTATAAGCCAATAAGCAATGAAGCAAAGGAGTGTTGGGATTTTAACGTCCTGCAACCCACGAAGAGCGCCAAGAATAGCCACCTGAAGCCCATCACTAAGCTGAAAAAGAGCTGCGATGATAAGTAGCTGAGAGGCTAGCATAAGCACCTCTGCATCATCTATATAGAGGGTGGGTAAAAATCCTTTGAGAAGAATGAAACCAATAGCAAAAATGCCTTCGATAAGAAAAACTTGTAAAAAAATTGAAAAAGCCACATCCCGTAGAGTTCTAAACTGGCGTTTGCCCTTTTGGTTAGCTACACGTATGGTGGCCGTTACGCCAAGACCTACTGCTATCATAAAGGTCATAGAAGCTAAATTCAAAGCTATCTGGTTTGCAGCTTGAGCTTTGGTACCTAAAGTCCCTGCCAAAAGAACTGTTGCTGTAAAAATTCCACCTTCAAACAACATCTGCAAGGCTGTAGGAAATCCTAAGTTGATAAGCCTTTTGAAAATCGCCTTATCTAAAGACTTTTTCATCAGAACAAAATAGGATTTTAGTTTTGGTCTTTTACTTAAAATGAGGTAGAGCAAAATCAGCATAAATACTCTAGAAATTAGAGTTCCAATAGCTGCACCCTCTAGCTCTAATCTTGGAAAAATCCAAAACCCATAAATCAGTAAATAGTTAAAAATGACATTAACAACGTTTGCTAAAAGAGTAGCATACATAGCATATTTAGTCATAGAGAGCCCATCTGCAAATTGCTTAAAACCTTGAAAAATCATAAGTGGAATTAGGGAAAAAGCAACAATATCGAGGTAGGGTAAAGCCAAATCTACCACATCTTTAGGCTGGTCTAAATGATACAGGATGGGCTTAGCTAGCAAAATAAGAAGAAACAAGGCAATTCCATTCACAGCGCACATTACCAAGCCGTGCTGAAAAAACACGCGTCCTTTGGTAGTATCATTCTCACCATCTGCTTCAGCGATAAGCGGTGTAATGGCAAAACTAAAACCAATCCCTAAAAACAGAGCAAAGAAAATAAGTGTATTCCCTAAAGAAACAGCGGCTAATGGAGCAGCTCCGAGTTTACCTATCATCAAATTATCAATAAATCCAACCAAAACATGACCCAACTGTCCGAGCATAATGGGAACAGCTAGGCTGAAGTTTTTAGAGAATTCTTTGGTGTAGATAGACAGATTCAAAAACTTATTTTTTAATCTTGCAAAAGTACACTTTGAAAATAGAATACAGGATGGCGTCTCATTATTTAATCATTAAAAAAGACTTGAATTGTAGTCTATTATTAACTCTACATTGAAATTTGCAACAATAAAGTTGAATTTAATTTATATTTGAAGCTTAATTCAGAAAACCATTCAGCTTGAAAAAAGATTTTGATAAAGATGAAATCATCCAGCATGTAGCTACTCTTCTTCAGGAGATTCCTACCTCTTTAGAGATAGTTAAAAATGACTCTAAGAAAGAGCAGAGGTTTCATTATCTAGCAAAACACATGGTGGAAAAAGCTATACAGAAAGATGCGCTTATGGTTTCTGATGATGGAAGAGGAATTGCTATTTTTTTTAAAATGGATGGAAAAAGCGAAGGCTTCTGGACTGAATTGATGAGCGACCTGAAGCTGGCTTTGAACGTCACTGGGATAAAAAAAGGACTTAAAGCCTTACAGTCTCAAAAATTTGTGAGGCAACAAAGACCGAATGATGGAGAATTCTTATACTGCTGGTTTTGGGGCATCCTACCTGATGCAAGAGGCAATACTAGTGATAAGACCCCGTACAAAATGAAAGATGAAATGTTTAGAATTTCAAAAGAATTGCAGTTGCCAATTTACGCCGAAACCCGAATCAGAAAAGTAAGCATCGCATACAGAAGGTACGGATTTAAGCTACTAAAAGAATGGAAACACCCTAGTGGAGACTTAATGTATTTTTTAAAATACACCCCTCCGGCACTAGATTCTTAATCTTTCTTTAGCTGAACAAAATCTCTCACATCGCTTTCCGTGATGTCTTGGTGACCCAAAATGATAAGCCGTTCTACTACATTTCTCAATTCTCTTATATTGCCAGTCCAGCTAAGTTGCTCAAGTAGCGAAATTGCTTCTGCTTCAAAAACTTTGGGCTTGGTACCCTGCTCTTTGGCTATCTTTTCTGAGAAGTAATGAATAAGATCAGGAATGTCAGCTTTTCTATCTTTTAATGCTGGTACATGTATAATAATGACTGCAAGCCTATGGTATAAATCTTCTCGAAACTTCTTCACTTCTATCTCTTCTTTCAAGTTTTTGTTGGTAGCAGCTATCACCCTCACATCTACTTTGATATCTTTATCACTCCCTACACGCTGAACTTTGCTTTCTTGAAGAGCTCGCAATACTTTAGCTTGAGCAGGGAGGCTCATATCTCCTATTTCATCAAGGAAAATAGTGCCACCGTTAGCTGCTTCAAATTTTCCAGCTCTATCTTTATTAGCAGAGGTAAAAGCTCCTTTTACGTGCCCAAACAATTCACTTTCAATAAGTTCTGAAGGTATCGCAGCACAATTCACTTCCACAAATGGCCCCTTATGTCTATTACTTTTAGCATGTAGCGAGTGTGCTACTAATTCCTTTCCTGTACCATTTTGTCCTGTGATAAGTACGCGAGCTTCAGTAGGCGCTACTTTATCTATCATAGATTTGATTTGTTCTAATTCTTTGGAGCTCCCTACCATTTCAAATTGCTTAGAGACTTTCTTTTTTAATTGTTTGTTCTCCAGAGCAAGCTGAGTATGGTCCAAAGCAATTCTAACGGTATTGAGTAATCTGTTAAGGTCTGGCGGCTTAGAAATATAATCAAAAGCCCCCATGCGCATGGTTTCCACGGCCGTTTCCAGGTCACCATGCCCAGAAATCATGATTACAGGTAGCTCTGGTTGTAAGGTCTGGCAAGCAGACAGAACCTCCAAACCGTCCATTTTTGGCATTTTAATATCGCATAACACCAAGTCGTACTTGTTTTTTTTGATCATGTCCACACCCTCCAATCCATCTACTGCTTCGTCTATATCGTAGCCCTTTTCTTCTTCAAGAAGTATTTTCTTTAGGACTCTTCTGATGGCATCTTCGTCTTCAATGATGAGAATAGTAGGCATGATGTATTGATTTTGTTATAATTAAAAATACGATTTATCTAGTATTAAACTAGCAGGGGATACAAATTTAGTGGTTTATATAATGCATTAGTCATCGGCATCTAAAAAAACAAAACCCACCTTACACGAAAGGAAAGGTGGGAAAAAAATTGCTATGAAAAGAAAAAGCACAGCTTAATCTTGCAGCGCTCAAATATATATAATATTTTGTTAATCATCTTATGAAAACATATCTTTCACCTTTTCAAAAAACGATTTATCAGATTTATTAGGGCTTGGTTCAAAATTAGAGTCTTTTAGGTTGTCTTCAAAAAACTCCTTTTGCTCTTTAGTCAATGTTTGTGGTGTCCATACATTGATGTGTACAAGCAAATCTCCAGTGCCGTATCCATTAAGGTTTGGCAAACCTTTGTTTCTCAATCTCAATATTTTACCGCTTTGTGCACCGGGTTCTACTTTAATTCGAACTTTACCACTTACAGTATGGATTTCTTTACTGGCACCTAGCGCAGCTTCAGGAAAACTAACATAAAGATCGTAATGCAGGTTTTCTCCATCTCTTTGTAGGCTATCATGTTCTTTGACTTCTATAAGAACTATCAAGTCACCAGGAACACCATCTCCTACAGGCTCATTTCCTTTGTTTGAAACTTTTAGTTGCATACCATCTTCCACTCCAGAAGGTATCTTGATAGACACAGTCTCTTCAGTCATTTTTAGGCCATGAGCATCTGTACCTTGGCCTTTTTTATCTATGATTTGTCCAGATCCACCACAGGCAGTACAAGGAGAAGCTGTTTGCATTCTTCCCAAAATAGTATTAGTCACTCTAGTTACTTGTCCAGATCCATTACACGTGGTGCACGTTTTAAAGGTGGTATCTGAAGGCTTTTTCTTTCGAGAAACTTTTACTTTTTTCTCTACTCCTTTTGCGACCTCTTCTAGTGTAAGGCTCACACGTATTCTTAAATTTCCGCCTTTAGCCCTCTGTCTTCCGCCAAAGCCTCCTCCAAATCCAGAAAACCCTTGACTTCTTCCACCAAAGCCTCCGCCAAAAATATCACCAAACTGGCTGAAGATATCATCCATATCCATACCACCGCCACCAAATCCTTGAGATCCATCGAAGGCACTATGACCAAACTGATCATACTTTCGTCGCTTGTCTTCGTTGCCTAAAACTTCATAAGCTTCTGCAGCTTTCTTAAATTTGTTTTCAGCTTCAGTATCGTTTGGATTTTTATCGGGATGATACTTCACTGCCATCTTTCTATAAGCCTTTTTGATTTCGGCCTGAGAAGCGCCTTTAGAAATCCCTAATATGTCGTAATAATCTTCTTTCATAATAAATTATTTGCCAGTCACTACTTTTGGATACCTTATGATTTTATCACCTAAAGTATAACCTTGTTCCACTACATCAATGATTTTTCCTTTCATGTCTTCACTAGGTGCCGGTATTTGAGTGATAGCTTCATGAAGCTCTGAATCAAACACATCACCCGGATTTACTGGCATAACTTCTAAACCTTTGCTTTTCAAAGTTTCTCTCAACTTATTGTTGATCAGCTCAATACCCTGTATCAAAGAATCGTCTTCAGATTTTTTCAACTCTGCCATAGCTCTGTCAAAATCATCCAAAATTGGAAGCATAGACTGCATGACGTCTTGGCTGGCTGTTTTAAATAATTCTACGCGTTCTTTAGAAGTGCGGCGTTTATAATTTTCAAATTCAGCAAACAAGCGCAAGTATTT
>Ga0102930_1000409_pt1 | contig 14417 bp, 17 predicted proteins | sample SalPon1_B_H2O_MG_FD_84514 | JGI IMG/M metagenome (GOLD analysis project Ga0102930, IMG submission 84514) | Salt pond water microbial communities from South San Francisco under conditions of wetland restoration - Salt Pond MetaG R1_B_H2O_MG | ecosystem: Environmental > Aquatic > Non-marine Saline... | reverse complement strand
TCAATCTTTTTAAGCAAATTATATTCCATATAACAAATGTATGAGTTGAATTTGTATTTTAGCGCATGCTTGATATGGAAAAACAAAACTTTTATATGCAAATGGCTTTACAAGAAGCAAAAATAGCTGCTGAAAAAGGTGAAGTTCCGGTGGGTGCCGTCATCGTTTCAGCCGATCAAATTATTGCAAAAGCCCATAATCTTACAGAACAACTTACCGATGTTACAGCTCATGCTGAAATGCAGGCCATTACTGCTGCCAGTCATCATCTAGGAAGTAAGTATCTATCTCATTGCCAACTTTATGTAAGCTTAGAGCCCTGCACGATGTGTGCCGGTGCTTTATTCTGGTCACAAATTGGTGAGGTCAATTTTGCTGCTGCTGACCATAAGCGAGGCTTTAAAAACAATGGAGGGCATTTACATCCTAAAACGGTTTTAAATGAAGGTATTCTGGCTCACGAGGCGCAGTATTTGATACAAAACTTTTTTCTGTCTAAAAGAAATAAATCATGAGATATTTTTTAATACTTACGATCAGCTTATTAATGATATTTTCTTGTAAATCTCCCCAACAAAAAGCCAAGGACAATCTAATCAATGTTAAGCTGCAAGCTCAAACAGGTTTCAGCCAATTTGAAAAAGCAAGAAAAGTACTTTTCCCTATTGATAAGGCTCATCATGAATTATCTAAAGATAGCATTCAGGTAAATCAGGATTTTAAGGAATATGTCCTTAGGGTTTTTAATATTGATGAAAATTTAGCCATCTATAATCAATGGAAAAAAGGTGTACTATCTACTAAGAGGTGGAAAAAACTTATGCGTGTATATGAGATTGATACTACTTCGCTTGTAAATATAAAACCATCAAATAAAATAAGGATTGTTTATGGAACATTAGAAAATGGGGAGCGGGCTATGCAAGTTGATACAGATCTTGATACTTCTTTAAAAGACGAAAAACTAATACCCATAGATTATCCTTTAGAATTTATTGATGATGTTGATAAAGATTACTACTTGAAAAATAAAAACCAGTATCTTCCTCAAGTTAACATCAAAATACAATATGAAAAACAAGACAGTTTATGGGATCACTCTTTTCCATTGCAAATAAATCCCTATAATGTGGATGATTTAATCAGCTATGTCACTCAAGATGAACGAGAAAAAAAATATTTTTTATCTGTAAATATTCCTCAATATTTTGAGAATCAAATAAGCATTAATAAAGATACTTTTCAAATCAAAATAGCCGGTAACTTTAAAACACCTCAGCTTGATCAAGAGAATACAAAAATATTAGTAAATAAAACTTCTACAGATAGCTTAAAACAAAAGTACAGTGAATTTCATGTTGGTGATTCCTTATACTTTAATGATGTAGCTTATAGTTTTCGCCATATTTCTATCAACGGTAAGGAATTGATTTTAAAAAAATTAGACCAAGAAACAAAGCTTTATGCTTTTAAAGAAGGTTATTATATTCATGAATTAGAAGATTTTCTTTTTCCAGATAGATATGCTAATCAAGATATAAAGCCAAACACTTATATCGTTTGGAACATAAATACATTTAACGAAGGCCTGATAAACAAAATTAAAGAATATAAACAGAAACATACCAATAAACAATTAGCCGGGATATTTTATGATCATAATAAAGGCGGCGGTAAAAGATTAATCGACCGAGAAAAAATCAATTGGCCAAATTATTTTATCAATCCTAAAAAAATAAAATCGCTGCAATTGGAATATAATTTACCGATTAAGATTAAGATAAATAGTAACAATAGAATTATTAATATACAATCTTTTGCTCTTCAAAGTAAAGGTAATTCTATCTAACTCATCTGTCGTTTTTGTTTCAACTTATCCGGGAAGCTTTCTTTAAGCTTTTTAATTTTAGGATCTATGATTAATTGGCAATATCTAAACTCCGGATTCTTGTTATAAAAATTATGATGCTCCTCTTCAGCCTCATAAAAGTGAGCTGCCGGTTCAACTAGTGTCACAATCTTAGCATCAAAATATTGGGGTTGATTGAGTTCATCTATAATTTCATAGGCAATCTTTTTTTGAAGTTCTGACGTATAAAAAATAGCGCTTCTGTACTGCTCACCTACATCGTAACCTTGACGATTTAGGGTAGTCGGGTCATGCGTTGTAAAGAATATATACAACAACTCTGAAAACAGGATTTCATCTTCATTAAATTCAATTCTTATGGCTTCCGCATGACCCGTACCCCCCATAACTACTTCTCTATAAGCCGGGTTTTTGATATGACCACCAGTAAATCCGGGTTTTACGCTGATTATTCCTTTTATAGACTTAAAAACTGCTTCTGTACACCAGAAACAACCATTAGCCAAAATAGCAGTTTGAATATTCATGTTTAGATTTGTTGAACAAATTTATTTAAAACATAAACACATAATCTATTTTTAACGATAAATTAGCACCAGAATTTCTGAGCCTATCAAAAAGGAAGTTCTCATAAAATTGTACTTTAGCCACATGATTAAGGCAAAAAATATATATAAATCTTACGGAAAAACTGAAATATTATCTGATGTCAATCTGGAGATCAAACAAAAAGAAATTATCTCTATTGTAGGTCCATCCGGTGCCGGTAAAACAAGTTTGCTTCAAATAATCGGAACACTTGAGAATGCAGATAAGAAAAGGGAGCCGATTTTACACATCAACAACCAAGATATCAGCCGATTAAGCAAAAATCAGTTAGCTAAATTTAGAAATCAAAATATAGGTTTTGTATTTCAATTTCATCAGCTTTTACCGGAATTTAATGCATTAGAAAATACCATATTGCCTGCACTAATTTATTCAACGGATAAAAAGACAGCTTTAAAGAAAGCTCAATCTATTTTAGAAGATTTGGGCTTAGGTAATAGGTTAAAAAACAAACCAAATGAATTAAGTGGTGGCGAGCAACAACGCGTTGCCGTAGCTAGAGCGCTGATCAATCAACCGGCAATTATACTAGCAGATGAACCTTCCGGAAATTTAGATTCTGAATCAGCTGACCAACTACATCAACTTTTTTTGCAGTTACGAGAGAAGTATGATCAAACTTTTGTAATTGTTACCCACAACAAGGAGTTAGCCGAATTAGCCGATAGAAAGTTGAATATGAAAGATGGTAAGATTGTAGATGAATAAAACAGAACTCAAATCATTTTTAGAAGTTAAGTACAATTATTACAACAATCCAAAATGGATAAAAGACGACCCTATATCTATACCACATCGTTTTTCAAAAAAACAAGATATAGAAATTAGTGGATTTTTAGCATCCATAATCGCCTGGGGCAATCGCAAATCTATCCTTAATAATGCAGAGCGAATGCTTCAGATCATGGAATATGACCCTCATAATTTCATTCTTCATCATCAAAAAAGTGACCTGAAAAGATGCAAAGACTTTGTGCATAGAACTTTTAATGAGCATGATTTGGCTTACTTTTTCATGGCTTTACAGCGATTGTATCATTCTCATGAAAGCATGGATGCACTTTTTCATAAATTAATATCCGGTAATGGTTTTACACAAAATACGCTTTCAGATTTTAAGGCTTATTTTTTTGAAGTGCAACATCAGTATCAACGTAAAAAGCATTTAAGCGATCCCAGAAAAAATTCAGCGGCCAAACGTTTAAATATGTTTTTGCGTTGGATGGTAAGAAAGGATAATATTGGTGTCGATATGGGAATTTGGACTAGTATTAATCCATCAGAATTATCATGTCCATTAGATGTTCACTCCGGTAAAGTTGCCCGAAAACTTGGCTTGTTAAAGCGTAAACAAAACGACGCAAAAGCTGTAAACGAATTAGATACTGCCTTACGAAAATTAGATGCTCAAGATCCGGTAAAATATGATTTTGCTTTGTTTGGATTAGGCGTTTATGAAAAGTTCTAAAAAAATTTTGTGATAGTGATTAGTAGACCTTTGATAAAGAAACTTCCCTATGAAACAAATGGCTTTCTTTGAATATTTTATTTTAGGATAAATGCTTTGTATTTTAAGATAATGATTTATTATTTAGAATTCAAAGTTTTGTCTTCTGACTTGACATAAGATTTTCTGTTAAATAAGGTGTTCTATAAAAAACAGAGTATCCTATGATGCTTTTTATCAATTATTTACAAAACAGAAAGATTTAAGATCAACTATTTATTTCTACTAATGCTATTGCCTAAGCTATCAATACCTTTTTTAACTTCTTTAGCCTGTTTAGTAAAGCTTTCTTTTTGTTGCACCTGATCGGTTAAATCAGCTAATTCATTCTTGATGTCATCTGTCTGTTCTGTAAAAGATTCTTTAGCTTTTTTTATTTGCTCTTCGCCATAAGATCGGGTTAATTCGGTTTTAATATCATCAGTAGCGTTCCTAACCGATCTTACTGACTTACCAAAGAAGTGGGCGATTTCAGGAACTTTATCAGCGCCAAATATCATCACAACAATTACTAAAATTATAGCTATTTCCGCTCCGCTAATCATATATACCATATGGCAAAAATAAGATGTTTTAAGCTACAAAAAAACCGATGACTAAAAATAGCCATCGGTTTAATATAAATTTAGATATTTTTCTAATCCATTTCTTTTTTGTCTTCAAATTTATCAAAGTCAGATTTCTTTTTTTCTTCCGGCCATTGGTTATTTGATTTATCAATATCAGCTGTTTTTAGATTAGGATCTACTACAATTGACTTGATTCTTTTATTAGAAGGTACTGTCTTAGTAACCGCTTCATCGTTTTTTCTCCAAACCTGAACCGGGTATTTAACCACTTCTGATGTACCATCCTCATAATTATATTCAACAATTAGAGGCATCACTAAACCGCCGGGCTTGTTAAATGTCACTTCATAAAAATACTTTGGCACTTCCATTTGCTGACGTTCCTGTTCAGTGAAGTTATCCATAAGGTATTCATTAAGCTTAGGAGCATTTTGTAATGGTTTTTCAGAGCTGATATCAGAAGAGTCTGTGATTTTTTTCACATAAACAGCATTTGCTGTTCTAGGATTATTAGCCGGGTCAGTTATACCATATTTGGCTAGCAGTTCTTTACCTTCTTTTGTAGGGGTATTGGTAACCATATATTCATTAACTTCATCTACTCCAATATCCACATAATCTGTCGTATAAAACCAACCTCTCCAAAACCAGTCTAAATCGACCGCAGATGCATCTTCCATCGTTCTAAAGAAATCTTCCGGCGTAGGGTGTTTAAACATCCATCGCTGCGCAAATTCTTTAAATGCATAATCAAATAAATCTTCACCCATAACAGTTTCTCTCAAGATATTTAATGCGGTCGCCGGTTTTCCGTAAGCGTTATTTCCTAATTGGTAAACTTGCTCCGGATTAGTCATAATTGGTGAAATAAAATCCTGATCCCCTTTCATATAATCAACAATTTTCTCAGGTTCGCCACGACGCGAAGGATATTTTTCTCTTCCTCCAATGGCTTCTGGATATTTTTCAGCAAATTCCTGCTCAGCTAAATACTGAGTAAAAGTGTTTAAACCTTCATCCATCCAACCCCATTGACGTTCATCACTATTAACGATCATAGGAAAGAAATTATGACCTATCTCATGAATGATAACACTCATCATCCCAAATTTGATGCGATCAGAATAGGAACCATCCGGGCTAGGTCTTCCGTAATTCCAGCAGATCATAGGATATTCCATTCCCTGATTTTTAGCGTGAACAGAAATGGCTTTATGATACGGATAGGTAAATGTATGTTTGCTATAGGTTTCTAAAGTGCTGGCTACAACGCGGGTTGACCATTCTTCCCACAAAGGATTTCCTTCTTTAGGATACAGGGAAACCGCCATTTTTCGCTTTCCATTAATATCTACGGCCATCATGTCATATATGAATTTACGAGAACTTGTAAATGCAAAATCTCTTACTTGCTCTGCCTCAAAAGACCAGGTTTTCGTTCCGGTAGATTTTTGTTTTTCGTTTTCTATCGCTTCTTCTTCATTGACGATCATGACCGGTTTATCATAGCTATTCTTAGCTTGTTCATAACGGTTCATCATCTTATCTGAAAAAACATCTTTTCTGTTTTGAAGTTTTCCGGTGGCTTCTAAGATATGGTCATTCGGAACGGTAATATTTACTTCATAATGACCAAATGGTAAGGCAAACTCACCATTTCCCCAGAACTGATAGTTTTGCCAACCTTCTTTATCGTTATAAACCGCCATTCTCGGGAAAAATTGAGCAATTACGTACACATTATTGTCATTTTCATCAAAATGTTCATAACCGGAACGCGCTCTGTTTTCTACATGATTGTTGACGTTATAGTTCCACTTTATAGAAAATTCAAAATCATCACCGGTTTCTAAAGGTTCTGGCAATTCTACACGCATCATGGTGTAATTGATTTTGTAAGATAAAGGAACATCATCATGTTTAACTTCTTCTATATTAAATCCACCATCAAATTCTTCTTTCATATATTTTCCTATAAAATTAGCCGGAGGCATCACCGGAGACATACCATCACCATTTCTCTTTTTAGCCGGTGAATCTTTCTTTCTTACATTTTGATCTAATTGAACCCATAAATAGTCTAAAGTTTCGGGTGAATTATTAGTATAAGTAATGGTTTCAAAACCTTGTAAGGTATTATCCTTTTCATTCAAAATGATGTCCATCTCATAATCAGCTGTATTTTGGTAATACTGAGGTCCCGGCGCACCGGAGGCGGTCCTGTACTGATTCGGAGTGGCAAACTCCTGATAGAGTTGGCGAAATTTGTTTTGATTGTAGTGACCTTTCTCTTTTTCATCTTCTTTATTCTTTTCTTGTGCAAAAGAAAAACTGAAAAATAATGATAAAATTACCAGTAAACGAATTCGTGTATTCATGTCTATATAAAATTTAATTTGCTAAAATAATTATTAAGTAACATTATGAGCCATACTATTAAAATTTTAACAAGCCTTGCGAACGTCCCTTTTCTAATAATAATGACTTGATCTCTTGACCATTATCGACCTGTATCATATTTTTTTGATCCTCAAAAAGATCCATCAATATTTTATTTGTAATATGTATTTGATCAAAAGCTTGAACATCATTAACGTATAAATAAAATCTAAGTTTATTATCCTTGTAATCTTTACCTAAGTATTTAATTTGTTTTTGAGCACCGTTTAATCGGATGGAAAGCTTATCTGCAAGATACTTTTTGATATACTTATTAGTGTAATCATATTCTTTAGCCTTTAGCATTAAAAAATCCCTTTGGTATCGTTTTTCCAATAGATTTTCAAAGTCATCAATAAAGACATCGCAGGTGATCTTTAACCTTTTTTCTTCTTGATCATAAAAGATATCGGTTAAACTAAGATAAAATTTATGCTCTTGTTGATATGATGTTATTGCTGTAAATAACAGGATAATGGTCCATTTAAGCATAAGTCTTTTTTTAAATTATAATTCTTCTTCTCTAAATATTCGTGATTTATCGATCAAAAACTGAATGAGTTCCATTTCGCTTCCTTTGGCTAATAATTTTTGGTTAAGACCATTTTTTTGGAGAAAGGTTAAAAATTCGTTTATTTTATTTTTAGGAATCTTGAGGTAAGTTTTAAAAAACTCATTGGAATACATTTCACGTAGGTCGCTGTTTTTAAATGTTTTTGACCCGTTTTTTGTAGATTTATTTTTTTTAGAATTGACTAAGAGTTTAAAAAGGTTAGCAAAGTTAAGGCCATATCTGAAATAAGACTGATCAGTAATGGCTTTTTCAGGTGATGTTTGACGGTCAGCTGCATATTTTTGACCGCCTGTATAAGCATATACAATACTTTTTGAAGATGCTGTAATTGGTTGCATGGTCATGGTTTCAATGTTTTGCGCATCTTCCTTTAAGTTACCGGATAAATCATAGGGCCTTACCACTACTTCATCTAAAATGCTTATAGATTCCTTCAAATAAATGGTCATGGTCTTATTATCAAAAACTTCTCTGTCAACCACTACTTTAAAATCATCATATTGAATTGATTTAATACTTAATGTATCATTAACCGCTGCAAATATTTTAAAACTTCCAAGTTCATCAGTAACCGTTCCATTTTTAGTTGTTTTGTTATAAACACTTATGTTTTCCGGGTCGTCTTTAGCCGGTACATTTATTTTACCTTTTATATATTTACGATTTTCTATCTGAGCGTATATAGAAGTATTAAAAATTAAAGTCACGAAAATTAAAAGTAAAGTTTTAAACATTTTTAAATTATTTTAAATATATTCCATAAATATAGTTAATCCATAAGAAAATCCAAAGAAATTATGAGTCTAAATATTTTATTAGCCAGCACCTCAAAAGTATATGGTACATCCTATTTAAGCTATCTGAGTGATGAAATTCAACAATTATTTAAAGACAGTGATGAAGTATTGTTTATCCCATTTGCCCGACCCGGTGGAATTAGCTATTCTGAATACACAAAAAAAGCTAAGATGTTCTTTCAATCTATTGATAAAGACTGCGTATCTATTACATCATTTCATAAGCCTGAAAAAGCTATAGAAAAAGCCGATGCTATCTTTACCGGAGGTGGAAACACCTTTTTGCTCTTAAAAACTTTATACGAACTCAAATTGATAAATCCTTTAAGAGATAAGCTTGAACAAGCTTGCCCATACTTAGGAACCAGTGCCGGAAGCAATATATGCGGTCAACATATAAAAACAACAAATGATATGCCTATTGTTTATCCACCCAGTTTTGATGCACTAGGCTTAGTACCCTATGTAATCAATCCTCATTTTATAGATAAACAAGAAGGAGAGAAACATCAGGGAGAAAGCCGCAGTACAAGATTAAATGAGTATTTAACACAAAATGAAATTCCGGTAGTAGCTTTGCCGGAAGGGTCCTGGATTAGAGTAAACCAGGGTCAACATAAACTAGAAGGAGAGCAAACTGCGCTGTTATTCAGGCTTGATACCACCCGTGAAATAAGGCCAGGCACGGATATATTGCAAGTGATCAAGTCATCTAAAACAAGTCCTGAGTAAATGGCTTGTTAAGAATCCACAAATACTACTTTTCTAAATTAAAATTAATCTTACTTTTGAACCAAATTTAAGTAAAAGCTATGAGCGAAAAGCAAGGAAAAATCTCAGATCAAATAGAGCAAAAATTTTTAGAAAAACGCGTTATTTTTCTTCAGGGGCAAGTAGATGGAAAATCTGCTAAATATGTAAATGATAGATTGATGTATTTAGATATGCTAAACCATGAAGAAATAAAACTGTACATTAATAGTCCCGGCGGATATGTAACAGATGGTTTCTCGATATATGACACCATGCAATCCATAGAAAGTCCTGTTGCTACTATTTGCACGGGTTTAGCAGCATCCATGGGGTCTATTCTTCTATCTGCCGGCGTAAAAGGGAGAAGGTTTATTCAGCCCTTAGCTAAGGTTATGATTCATCAACCCTTAGGAGGTGCACAGGGTCAGGCATCTAATATTGAAATTCAAGCCAGGGAAATTTTAAAAACCAAAAAACTCAGTGCTGAAATATTAGCAGATAATTGCGGTCAAGACTTCGAAAAAGTTATGAAAGATTTTAATCGAGATTTCTGGATGGACGCAGATGAATCCATTGAGTATGGCATTGTTGATGATCATTTTAAAAATATATAAATGTCACTTGCCGTAAAACCGGTTGAGGCAGACAAGCTTTTTATAGACTTTAGGCATAAGTGGCTTAGACCAGGAAAGCCAAGAAAAACATCATTTTTTAAGGGTGATTCTGCGGATAGCACTTATCATTTTGCAGCATTATCTAATGAGAAAATCATAGGTATTGTTTCTTATTTTAATAAGTTAAATCCGCTGTTAGAAGAAAAAAAACTAAGCTATCAATTAAGAAGTATGGCAGTTGATCAATCCTATAGGCATCAGTATATAGGTCATCAAATTTTAAATGTTTCTCTTGCTTTTCTAAAATCAAAAAAAATAGATTTCATTTGGTGTAATGCACGAAAAGAAAGTTATCTTTTTTATCAGAAACAGGGGTTTCTATCTGTGGGTGATTATTTTGTGATACCAGATGTAGGTCAACACTTGTTAATGTATAAAAATTTGTAATATGAAAAAGATATTTGTTTTAACATTTTTAATAATCAGCTTGTTGTCACAAGCGCAACTATCTAAAAAACAAAAGCAACTAATAGGAAAAGATTCTACTCATTTAATGCCTTTTGAAGGACATTATCTAACCTCTGAAGCCGGGAAAGCCTATTATAAAATGAAACTGGCAGCTTTTAAAGATTCTATAAACATCAAAATTGTTTCTTCATACCGCAGTTTTGAACATCAAAAGCAGATTTGGAATAGAAAGTACAAATACTATAAAGAACAAGGCTTTAGCGATAATGAAATATTTAACAAAATAACTGATTATTCAACAATTCCTGGAACTTCCCGGCATCACTGGGGAACAGAAATAGATATCATTGAGGTTAATGGAGATATGCCTATGAGAAATGTGCTCAATGAAAAACATTTTAAAGAAGGTGGTGCTTTTCACAAGATGTATTTATGGTTACAGGAAAATGCGCATCGTTTTGGTTTTTACGAAGCTTACACCAATACACCCTCGCGTAAAGGCTTTAAATTTGAGCCCTGGCATTACAGCTATAAGCCACAGGCTAAAGATAATTTAGAAATTTATATTAATAAAAACTTGTATACTCATTCTTTAGATCTTGATGTGAAAGGATTAAAAAAAGTAGATAAAAAACTAAAAAAACAGTATTTACAAGAGCAAATTTTAGATATTAACCCTGTTTTAAAAGTAAAAAACAAATAAGATTTATCTAAATCAATCATTGTTAGTATTTTTGAAACCAAAGATTTTAAATCATGGATAAAAAAGTAATCCTTGCCATATTAGACGGCTGGGGAATCGCAGAAGATGAGAACGTATCTGCGATAGATGCGGCAGAGACTCCATTTATAGATCAACTTTATGAAAAATACGGTCATGCCACATTACAAACCGATGGTCAAAATGTAGGTCTTCCGGATGGTCAAATGGGCAACTCTGAAGTAGGCCACATGAATTTAGGAGCCGGCAGAATAGTAGATCAATTTTTAGTAAAGGTCAATAAAGCCGTAGACCAACAAAGCATTGACAAAGAAGAAACCTTACAACATGCATTTTCTTACGCTAAAGAAAATAATAAAAAAGTCCATTTTTTAGGACTTCTAAGCGATGGCGGTGTCCACTCGCACATTTATCATCTAGAAGGATTGGTAAAAGCTGCTGAAAGAGCCGGCATAGAAAAATCTTATGTTCATGCTTTTACAGATGGGCGTGATGTAGATCCTTATTCAGGAAAAGGGTTTATAGAAAGATTAAATAATACTTTAGAAGAATCACCCACTGAATTAGCCAGTATCGTTGGAAGGTATTACGCTATGGATCGAGATAAGCGATGGGAAAGAACAGCAAAAGCTTATCATCTTTTAGTAAACGGAGAAGGAAAATCTGCTACAAATTCAACACAAGCCTTAGAAGATAGTTATAACAATAAAGTAACTGATGAATTTATTGAACCTATTGTTATGACTAAAGACAATCAACCGGTAGCCACTATTGATGAAGATGATGTGGTCATCTTTTTTAATTTCAGGACAGATCGGGGCAGACAGCTCACGCAAGCGCTTACGCAAGATAATTTCAAAGATCATCAAATGCATAAACTACCATTATACATGGTTACCATGACGGAATATGATCAGGAATTCAATGGTGTTAAAATTATTTACGGCAATACAAATATTAAAGACACCTTAGGCGAAGTTTTAGAACAAGAAGGAAAGACCCAATTAAGAGCTGCTGAAACAGAAAAATACCCACATGTTACTTATTTCTTTTCCGGTGGTAGAGAAAAACCTTTTCGCGGCGAACGTAGAGTAATGGTTAACTCACCTAAAGTGGCAACTTATGACTTACAACCGGAAATGAGTGCCTATGAATTAAGAGATGAGCTATTGCCGGAAATCAAAAACCAGAGCACGGATTTTATGTGTGTCAATTTTGCCAATCCTGATATGGTAGGTCACACCGGTGTTTTTGAAGCTGCTGTAAAAGCCTGCGAAACCGTAGATAAATGCATGAAAGATTTAGTAACTACCGCTGAAGAAAATGATTATTCTGTTATCATCATTGCTGATCATGGTAATTCTGATAAGATGAAAAATCCGGATGGCTCGCCTAACACAGCCCATACAACTAATCTGGTTCCTGTTATTTTAGTAGATCCGATATTCAAACGAATCAAAGATGGAATTTTAGGTGATATTGCACCTACTATTTTAGATTTAATGGGAATTGACAAACCTCAGAAAATGACAAGAGATACATTGCTATGAGAAATTTATTATTCTTAACATTTGTATTATTTACTCTTTGCATAAGTGCTCAGAGTGACCAAATATTAACAGGTAAAATAAGCCTTGAAAAGCTAAAAAACAGCGATCATTCAGAATGGTTTTTAAAAAATTACAATAGCTATAAACCAAAAAAGACAAAGCTCAAAAAATTACAGAAAGCACTACATAAAGGTGATTTTAAGTTTGAAATCTTTTTTGGAACCTGGTGCCCGGATTCTCAACGAGAAGTACCACGAGTAATTAAAATTTTTGAAAACATATCTCTGGAGAAAGATGATTATGACTTAATAGGGGTTAATCGATATAAAGATTTACCTGAATCTTATAAAAAAAGAGCAAAAGAAATCAATCTAAAAAGAGTTCCTACATTGATTTTTTATAAAAATAATAAGGAAGTTAACAGGTATGTAGAATTTGCACAAATAAGTTTACTTGATGACTTATTAGCAATCGTTCTACAAAAAAATTATAAACATAGTTATTTCTCAAATTAATATGATTTCATCAGCATTACAAACCATAGCAATTGATTTTGACGGCACCATAGTTGAAAATAGATATCCAGGTATTGGAAAACCAAAATCATTTGCATTTCAAACCATGAAAAAACTGGAAGAACAAGGTTTTACATTAATTTTATGGACTTACAGAAGTGGTGAAAAACTTCAGGAGGCAGTGGATTTTTGTAAAGAAAATGGAATAGAATTTTATGCCGTTAATAAAAGTTATCCGGAAGAGGAATACACAAACGATATTAGCAGAAAAATTCAAGCCGATATTTTTATAGATGACAGAAACATAGGTGGATTTTTAGGTTGGGGAAAAGTTTATCAACTATTGATGGATGGACAACCGGAAGAAGAAAAAAAGAAATCTAAAGGAATATTAGGATCATTATTTAAAAAGTAATTTTATGATTCAACCTAAATCACAGGAAGAAATAGAATTGATGTACGAAAGTGCTCAGATAGTTTCTAAAACACTGGGTATGATCGCTAAAGAAATAAAACCAGGATGCATTCCGCTTGCTATTGATAAAAAAGCAGAAGAATTCATAAGAGATCATGGTGCTGAACCCGGGTTTAAAGGTTTATATGATTTCCCAAACTCATTATGCATGAGCCCTAATGCTCAGGTAGTTCATGGTATTCCTACTGCTCAGCCAATGGAAAACGGTGATATCATTTCTATTGATTGTGGAGCATTAAAAAATGGTTTTTATGGAGATCATGCCTATACTTTTCAAGTTGGTGAAGTAGATGAATCCATACAAAAACTTCTTGAAGTGACTAAAGAATCTCTTTATAAAGGAATTGATAAGTTTAGAAAAGGTAACAAGGTAGGTGATATAGGTTTTACTATACAAAAATACGCTGAACGTCATGGTTATGGTGTAGTAAGGGAATTAGTAGGCCATGGTTTAGGTAAAAAAATGCACGAAGATCCGGAGATTCCAAATTATGGTAAAAAAGGACGCGGGAAAAAATTTGTAGAAGGAATGGTAATTGCTATTGAACCCATGATTAATAAGGGAACTAAAAACATTAAGCAATTAGCAGACGGTTGGACTGTACTTACTAAAGACAATATGCCAAGTGCTCATTTTGAACACGATGTAGCGCTCATAAATGGCGAACCGCATTTGCTTTCTACATTTGATTACATTTATGAAGCATTAGGCATTCAATCTAATGAGGAAGATCCTTTTCGGTTTAAAGCCCAAAAAGAAATCCATTCATCGTTATAAATACTTTAATACTTTAATACTTTTCTCTACAGATAGATTTAAAAATTTGCTGTTTAGAGTAATTATTCTTTTAGTTCAAATCCATATTAAAATGTGTAACACCTATTCATTAACAAATGTTTAACGGCGGTATTACATCTTTTAACTTATTTTTCTTAGCAATAAACATTTCTAATAC
>Ga0102930_1000407_pt1 | contig 14450 bp, 11 predicted proteins | sample SalPon1_B_H2O_MG_FD_84514 | JGI IMG/M metagenome (GOLD analysis project Ga0102930, IMG submission 84514) | Salt pond water microbial communities from South San Francisco under conditions of wetland restoration - Salt Pond MetaG R1_B_H2O_MG | ecosystem: Environmental > Aquatic > Non-marine Saline... | reverse complement strand
TCGGCCTGCGTCTGGAGGAGTCCGGCCGTGTTGATCAGTACGCCTGCCGCAATCGCTGCGACCAGTACCATTGCAATGAACACGATCAGTGTTCCAATGCCAACCTGGCCTCGATCTGTTTCGTTGAACATGTGGTAGTCTTGTTCTCCGCGTCGGCCTGCCCCGCTGATAGGGAAACCCGACGTTGTCCGGAAAAAGTAGAATATCTGTATTAAAATTATGTCTGTGTTTATTGGTTCTGATAATCGGTGGGTGGCGTATCTATTGACACGCCTCAAGCAGCGCCAGCGGCCACGAGAGCCGATCTACGCGGCAGCATCGTTTCACTGGTGCGTGGTCACAAATATCACCACCGGAGGCCAACGAGAGTCCCAGTCGTGCCGAGCGGTCGACGAGGACTGTTACTGAGAGACGGAGACAGATGGCCCCGAGTGAGCACAACTGATATCATACTACTATGTGTGATAACCGGAATCGGAAAACACGGGACAGCGAACCACCGACACCCTTTTTATTGTGACACTCCCAATTATCAACTAATGACATCTGAGGATCTTATCGAGGTGCTCGGTAACAACTACAATACCGAGATCCTGTCAGCGACGACAGATCCCAAATCCGCCCAGGACCTGAGCGATGAGCTCGATGTCCCCATCGCCACCTGCTACCGGCGGATCAACGAACTCACCGAGACGAACCTCCTAGAGCTCCACGACCGGCCGCTGTCGGAGGAACACCGTCGAATCAAGATCTACCGGCGGAACGTCGACGAGATCGAGATCAGCTTCGATAACGGGGTGGCGGTCGAACTCTCCGAGCGGTCGGTCGTCAAAAACAAACTCGACGATGTCTGGCGGACGATGTCGAGCCAGCGCTAAAACGACGGGCCGTCGCCCATCCCGGTGGCTCCGTCGCCACCCATCATCGAAAAGCCGCTGGCCTTGTTGTGGACGGTGATCCCGCCGTTGCCGATCTCCATCGGGAAGATGTCAGTATCGATGTTCTGTTTCCGCATTTTGGCGACCCAGACGTAGCGGTTGACCCCGGAGTCGGTCGGCGTCTGGATGACGTAGATGTTGCCGTCGGTGAGGAAGTTTTCGAGGCCGATCTCGGTGTCGGGAAACACCGCACCCTGTTCGTTGATCAAAAGCGAGGTCAGGCCGTACTGTTTGAGGATATCGGAGAACTTCAGGAGGTAGGTCCGCTGTTCGCGTTCGTCGTCGAAAAACAGCTGGAACATCGTCAGCGAATCGAGGACGAGTCGGTCGTACTCCTCTGCCGAGAAGTCTTCGAGTAGCCGATCCATCGTCGACGTGAAATCGCCGTCGCTCAGCATATCCCGCTTGTCGTAGATCTTGATTCGGCCGCTGTCGACGAACTCGCCGAAGCGGTCGAAGCCGACCGATTCGGCCGACTCCCGTATGTCGGCGGCGTTCTCCTCGAAGGAGATGTAGATCCCGGGCTCGTCGAACTCGGTGATGCCCGTGTACAGATACTGCATCCCGAGGATGCTCTTGCCGGTCCCCGGGTTGCCACTGACGAGGACGGTTGCATTGGTCACGATACCGCCGTTGAGGATCGAATCGAGTCCGTCGACCCCGGTTGGGACTACATCTGACATACCTGTTGTTGAGAGATAATACGACCGCCCCCTAAAAGAGCCCACCGGCTCGCAACGGTTGGTACCAGATAGCATCCGAATACGGGTATCGTATGAACGATTAGTAGATACATTTATACTCTCGGGGTGGTGGATGTCACAGTACGAATGGGTGTGTGGCGTCGAACCGACCGACTGATTGATTGCGAGTGGGGTCTCATCGAGGGAAACCGAGGATGACATCGAAGACGATACTCGTCGTCGAGGACGAAACGTCGGTAACGAAGCTCTACGTCCAGTTTTTGCAACCGGAGTATACGGTCCTAACCGCCGAAACCGCCCACGAAGGAATCGACATACTGCTGGGGCAGGGAGCGGCCGACGACGCGGGCGCGGCCGAAATCGACGCCGTCCTGCTCGACCGGCGGCTGCCCGACGCCCCCGGCGAGGAGGTCCTGGACCTCATCGAAAAACGGGGCTTCGACTGTCGCGTCGCCATGGTCACCGGTGTCGAGCCCGACTTCGACATCGTCGACATGGGGTTCGACCTCTATATCGTCAAACCGGTCACACGAGCCGAACTCCTCGAAGCCGTCGAAACGCTGTTCGTCCGCTCGGAGTACGGCGGCCTGCTCCGGGAGGCCGCCTCGTTGGCCTCGAAACGGGCGCTACTCGAATCCCAGAAAACCGACGCCGAACTCGAAGCCAGCGAGGAGTACAGCGAGCTCCTCACGCGGATGAGCGAACTCGACGACGAACTCCTCGACCTCGCAGGCTCGCTGTCCTCCGACGACTACCGTGTGATGTTCCGCGACCTCGGCAACGCCTAATCGGCGGCCGACACGATGTTCAGTTCGAATTTTCGCCTAGCTGCCGTCCGACGATATCGTCCGCGTAGTCGACGAACTCGCCTTGTCGGCCCGTGGGGATCGTCGCCCCCGCCGCGACATCGTGGCCGCCGCCGTCGCCGTCGACCGCACGAGAAGCCTCGCGCATGACGACCGAGAGATCCAGCCCCTTGCGGGTCAGCTGGTGGCTCCCGCGCGCGGAGACTTTGATCTCGGCCTCGGATTTCTCGGCGAAGGCGATGATCGGTCGGTCGCGGCGGACGCCGGGCGCACCGACGGCCATTCCGGCGACGATGCCGACGATGGTTTCGCGGATTCGGTTGCCCGCGTCGAACCACTGGAGGTTGTCCTCGACGGTGACGCCCTCGGTTTTGACCCACTGGAGCCCCTCCGAGAGGTTTCGGCGATGGTTTCGCAGCAGTTGGCGGGCGCGGTCCAGCGCCTCATCACGGTCGCCGAGACAGACCGCCAGCCCGACATCCGCCCGTTCGTAGCGGGCGGTCGCGTTGAGCAGCGTCGAAAACTCGCTGACGTCCCGGAGTTCGGTACCGGGCTCCTCGCGGGTGAGCTGGTAGCTCGTGCCGACGAGATCGTCGACCCGACCCGCCGGGACGCCGCTTTTGACCGCGCGCTGGACCAGCGCGCTGACCAACACTCGGCGTTCGTCGGCGGCGAGGTCGACCCAACACCGCCACTCGCCGTCGGCTTTGAGGTCGAGATCCAGATCGGATAAAAACTCGATGGCACCCGCCGCGTCGTTCGAAATCCCGGGAATCCGGGCGTCGCTGGCGTATTCGAGGAGTTTGGGGAGGGGACGAGTCTGTTTGCCGTACAGCGTGAGGTCGGTCGACTCCTCGATGACGCCCGCCTCGATCCCCTCGGCGACGATTCGGGTGTTGGCACCCGAGAGGCCGTCGACACCGGCCTGCATATCGCCGACCGCGCCGACGACCGCGATGGCGGCCAGATCACGGTTGTCGACCGTGGGGTCGGTCGTGTCGGCGGAGTCGTCACCGCCGTCGGGCTGGGAGGCCGCGAGCGCACGCGCGAGAACGTAGCTCGCTCCGGCCCCCGAGAGTTCCGACGCGCCGTTGAGGCCAGCCAGCAGGGGGTTGAGGTGGTAGTCGGTTTCGGCGTCGGCGGGCTGGTGGTGGTCGGCGATGACGGGTGTGAAATCGCCCGCCGCCTCGTGGCCCGCGATGAGGTCGAGTTGGCCGCTGCCGAAGTCGGTAAAGAGAACGGTTTCGTGGTCGGTGGCAGCGATGGATTCGAGTTCGGATTCGTCGAGCTGTTTCGAAAAGACGGTCTCGAAGGGGATCTCCGCGCGTTCGAGTGCGGTCGCGGCGATGGCGGCGCTGGTCAGTCCGTCGGCGTCGATGTGGGAGGCCAAAAGTACAGAATCGGCCGCCCGGAGCCGGTCGGCACAGGCCGCCGCGGTGTCGGCGAGCGGGGCGATAGGGTGAGCCGAAGCCATTTGACGGGCGTTGGGCGGCTTCGGCTATAAGGCTCCGCTTCGCCGGTCGACGGAGCGCGACTGGACGTCGAGTTACTCGGTGTAGCTCGGAGCGGCCGTCTCGACGACCGCGGTCGCCAGCGCCGCGAAGGTCGCCTCACTCGGCACGATGTCGACGTCGATCCCCCTCGCTTCGGCGGTCTCGCGTGTCGGCTCGCCGATCACCCCGACGACCGCCTCGGCGAGGCCCTCCATGGCGGCCTCGCGGACGCCACGCTCGGCGGCGGCCGCCAGGAAGTGGTCGACCGTCAGCGACGAGGTGAACGCGACGGCTTCGAGCTCCCCGGCAGCCGCGAGCTCCGCCGAGCGTCCCGACTCCGGCGGCCGGATCAGTTCGTAGAGGACGGTTTCGGACCAGTCGGCGTCGGCCGCCTCGAGGCCGTCGAGCAGCTCGGGGCTGCCGTGGTCGCTGCGGGCGACCTCGACCCGTTTGTCGGCGACCTCGTCGGCGAGGAGGTCGACCAGTCCGGTCGAACTGTAGGTCGTTGGCTCGCGGTCGACCGTCCAGCCGACGGCCTCAGCGGCTGCCGTGGTGCCAGGACCGATGCTGACCAGTCTCGTCTCGGCGGGCGACCAGCCAGCCTCGGCGGCGAGTTCAACCCCCGTCTTGCTCGTGAGGATCGTGTAGTCGGCGTCGGTCGCGGGGGTCGCGCCGGTCGGCTCGATGGCGAGCATCGGGTCGGGGATCGGTGTCGCACCCAACGAGTCAAGGAGGTCGACGGCGCTTTCGAGTCGCTCGTCGTCCGGGCGGAAGACGGCCACACGGACCTGTTGGCTCATTCGTCGACCTCCTCGTTCGGGACCGCCTCGGTGTGGCCCCCAACCCGGTCGCCGGTTCGGTTGCGGAGGAACTCGACGACATCGTGGCGTGTGGCGGCGACCTCGCCGATGATCGTGATCGCCGGCGGTTCGATGCCGTGGTCGTCGCGGACGTCGACGATGGTCTCCATCGTCCCGCTGGCGACGCGCATATCGGGCCACGTCGCCCGTTCGACCATCGCAACCGGCGTCTCGGGAGCCATCCCCGCATCGAGCAGGGCCCGAACGTAGAGGGGGAGCTTGCCGACACCCATCAGGACGACGAGTGTGCCGCCGGTCGCCGCCAGCGCCGCCCAGTCGACGGCCGACTCGTCTTTGGTCGGGTCCTCGTGGCCGGTGACGAACGAGACGCTGGAGACGTGGTCCCGATGCGTGACGGGGATGCCAGCGACGCCCGCACCAGCGATGGGAGAGGTGATACCCGGAACGACCTCGAAGGGGATGCCGCTGGCCGCGAGGTGTTCCATCTCCTCGCCGCCGCGACCGAAGACGAAGGGGTCGCCACCCTTCAGCCGAACGACGGTGTTGCCCGTCTCGGCGAGTTCGACCAGTCGCTTGTTGGTGTACTCCTGTGGCGTCCACTCGCCGTCGGCGCGTTTGCCCACGTCCTCGCGTTTGTCCTCGGGGATCTCGCCGAGGATCTCCGGGCCGGGGAGCTTGTCGTGGAGGACGACATCGGCTTCGTCGAGCAAGCGGCGAGCTTTGACCGTCATGAGTTCCGGATCGCGGGGGCCGCTGCCGACGAGGTAGACGGTTCCCACGTCCTCAGGCATCCTCACCACCCATCACGGTGTCAGCACCGCCAGTGCCGCCGGAGTCGCCCGACTCGGTGTCGGCCTCGGCAACACGGCGGGCTTCCTCGATCAGCTCGGCCGCGCCGCGCTCCCGGAGATCGGCCGCGAACTCGGCGGCCGCGCTGGCGTGGTCGACCACCGGCAGATCCCGCGTGGCCTCGATGACCTCGCTGCCGTCGTGGCTGAGGATCTGGGCACGGGTCTGGACGTACTCGCCCTGCAGGATCGCACTGACACCGATCGGTGCGATACAGCCGCCGCCGACTTCGGCGAGGACGGTGCGCTCGACAGTGGTCTCGATGCGGCTTCGGGGGTGGTCGACGGCCTCACGGATCGTCTCGGCGGTGCCGCTGTCGCTGGCCGTGATCGCGATCGCGCCCTGTCCCGGTGAGGGGACGAAGGAGGTTTTCGGGAGCCGGGTGGTCTCCACGTCGTCGTAGAGGTCGCTTCGGCGGAGCCCGGCCTCGGCCAGCACGATGGCATCCATCTCGGTGTCGACGCGGCGTTCCAGCGCATCACGCTCGATCTGTGAGCGCGCATTGAACCACTCGTCGGGGTCTTGGGCCTCGTCGCCGTTTTTCTCGGCCTCGACGAGTCGCTGGTGGTCCCGCTGGAGGGAGGGCGCGAGTAGTTTTTCGAGGCGGGTGTCGACGTTGCCCCGCAATGGGACGATTTCGAGGTCGGGACGGGCCGCCAGCAGTTGGGCGGTCCGGCGGAGCGAACTGGTGCCGACGACCGCCTCGGGAGCGAGCATATCGAGGTCGGTGCCGTCGGGAGTCACGAGCACGTCGCCGGAGGGGGCGCGTTCGGGGACGCCCGCGACGACGAGTTCGTCGGGCATCTCGGTCGGCATGTCCTTCATCGAGTGGACCGCCGCGTCGAGTTCGCCGGCGAGGACTTTCTCGTCGAGCGAGCGGACGAAGGCTCCGGTCTTGCCGAGGCGGTGGATGAGTTCGTCGCGGAGCTGGTCGCCGGTGGTGTCGACTTCGGTGAGACTCACCTCGCGACGGCGGGAATCGAGCTGGGATTTGACGGCGGTGGCCTGCCGGAGCGCGAGGTCCGAGCCGCGGGTGGCAAGCCGGATGTCGGCGTCTGCGGTCATACCTACAACTCAGGGCGGGGCCCCAAAAGCCCATCAGTTCGGGATTCCGCATAAGCCGCGGTCGATGGCGCCCCCTCGGCGGTCACTCGCAGTCGACCGAACGGCCCCTCGGTGCCTATTCGAGGTCGAAGCGATCGAGCGTCATCACCGTGTGCCACGCCTCGACGAAGTCGTCGACGAACGTCGCCTCGGCGTCAGCGCTGCTGTAGGTTTCGGCGATCGCCCGGAGTCGAGAGTTCGACCCGAAGACGAGGTCGACGCGAGTCGCCTCCCACCGCGTGTCGCCCGTCTCGCGGTTACGGCCCACGAACACGTCGTTGGACGACGATTCGTCCCACTCGGTCCCCATATCGAGCAGGTTCACAAAGAAGTCGTTGGTCAGCGTTCCCGGCTCGTCAGTTAGAACACCACGCTCCGAGTCGCCGTAGGTCGCCCCCAGCACGCGCAGCCCGCCGACCAGTGTAGTCATCTCCGAGGCCGTGAGGTCGAGCAGATCCGCTCTGTCGACCAGCCGCTCCTCGGCTGCTCGCTCGTGGTCGTCGGCGAGGTAGTTTCGGAAGCCGTCCGCCTTCGGCTCGAGCGCGTCGAAGGAGTCGACGTCGGTCTGTTCCGGCGTGGCGTCGACGCGTCCCGGCTCGAACGGGACCGTCACGTCGTGGCCAGCCGCAGCCGCTGCCTGCTCGATAGCCGCGTTACCGCCGAGGACCATGAGATCGGCGATCGAGACCCGCGTCCTATCGGACCGCGAGCTGTTGAACTCGGTTTGGATCTCTTCTATGGTCTCCAAGACGGTCGACAACTGCTCCGGCTCGTTTACCTCCCAACTCCGCTGGGGTTCGAGCCGAATCCGCGCCCCGTTGGCCCCGCCGCGTTTGTCGCTGTCGCGGTAGGTCGAGGCCGACGCCCAGGCGGTTGTGACCAGCTGGGAGACCGACAGCTCCGAGTCGAGGAGTTCGTTTTTGAGGTCGGCGATCTCTTCGTCGCCGATGAGGTCGTAGTCGACCTCGGGCAGGGGGTCCTGCCAGAGCAGCTCCTCGTCGGGGACGTCCGGGCCGAGGAACCGCTCGGGCGGGCCCATATCGCGGTGGATCAGTTTGTACCACGCGTTGGCGAAGGCCTCTTGGAACTCGTCGGGCTGCGCGCGGAACCGCTCGATGATCTCGCGGTAGTCGGGGTCCCGCTTCAGGGCGATATCGGTCGTCATCATCATCGGCGCGTGTTTCTCCGAGGCGTCGTGTGCGTCCGGGACAGTGTCCTGGGCGGCCTCGTCGACCGGTGCCCACTGGATCGCCCCGCCAGGACCCTCGGTGACCTCCCACTCGTAGTCCAGCAGGTTGTCGAGATAGGATGTATCCCACATCGTCGGCCACTCGTTCCACGCACCCTCGATACCGCTGGTGATCGTCTCGGGACCCGTCCCGGAGCCGTGGTCGTTCTCCCAGCCGAGGCCCTGGGCGTCGATCGGAGCCTCCTCGGGCACCGGACCGAGGTCCTCGTCGGCTGCGCCGTGGGATTTGCCGAAGGTGTGTCCACCGGCGATGAGCGCGACCGTCTCCGCGTCGTTCATCGCCATCCGGCCGAACGACTCACGGATGTTGGCCGCCGACTTGAGTGGGTCCGGCTCGCCGTCGGGCCCCTCGGGGTCGACGTAGATCAATCCCATCACGCTGGCACCGACCGGCTCTTCGAGTTGGCCCTCCTCGTCGCGGCGCTCGGCCTGTGGGGCTTCCATCTCGGCTTCGGGACCCCAGTCGACGGCCGCGTCGGGTTCAAAAGCGTCCTCGCGGCCACCGGCCCAGCCGACCGTCTCGAACCCCATCGATTCGAGGGCCACGTTCCCGGCCAGCACGATCAGGTCGGCCCACGAGAGTCGACGGCCGTACTTCTGTTTGATCGGCAACAGCAGCCGCCGGGCCTTGTCGAGGTTCGCGTTGTCGGGCCAGCTGTCGAGCGGCGCGAAGCGCTGGGTCCCGCCCGAGGCACCGCCGCGGCCGTCGGTGGTGCGGTAGGTCCCGGCGCTGTGCCACGCCATCCGGATGAAAAACGGCCCATAGTGGCCGTAGTCGGCCGGCCACCAGTCTTGGGAGGTCGTCATCAGGTCCTTGAGATCCGCCTTCACTGCGTCGAGATCGAGCTCCCGAAACGCCTCGGCGTACTCGAAGTCCTCGTCCATCGGACCGACATCGCGGGCGTTCTGATCGAGGACGTGAAGGTTCAACCGATCCGGCCACCGGTCATGGTTGGAGGCAGTCATCGCCGATGGTTAGTTGCGTTGTCATAATAGTGTTTCGCAAATATAAACAAAAGTTTTTGTTTGACATTATAAAATTATCGAATTGAGAATTACTGTGAACAGTGTATCAGGACTGGGTGGGGGACGAGGTCCTGTCGACGTAGCGTTGTCCAACACACCGATACGGGACGGTCCCACGCCCGTCGACCGTCGAGTGGTCGAGGAAGCGACAACGGGGCGGCCGGAGAAAATGATCGTGGTGGGTCGGCCTACAGCGCGTCGGCGTAGGCCTCGAGGGTCCGTTCGATATCTTCCTCAGTGTGTGCATACGAGACGAACTGCGACTCGTACTGATTGGCAGTCAGGAAGACGCCGCGCTCTTTCATCTCCTGCCAGAACAGCCGCTCCCAGCGGTCGGTTTCGGCGGTGGCGACATCTGCGCCGGTCTTCGGACACGACTCGAAGTTCGGACAGTTGGGGTCCTGTCGACACCCCGCCTCACAGGCCTCACCCCGCTCGGTCGCGCCGTCGCGGGTGAAGATCGTTTTGAACATGCTGTCGGTGCCGACGACGGTGTACTCGGGGGCTCGGTCGTCGAGGATGTCAGTCAGGCCGCTTCGGAGCTGGTCGGCCAGCCCGTTGATGTGGTCGTAGACGTCGTGTTCGGCCGCGTATTCGAGGGTAGCGAGTCCGGCAGCCATGGTGACGGGATGGCCCGAGAACGTCCCCGACTGGAACACGTCGCCCGAGGGTGTGAAGTGCTCGATGATCTCCGATCTGCCGCCGATCGCGCCGACCGGGAACCCGCCGCCGACGATCTTACCGAACGTCGTCAGGTCGGGTGTCACGCCGAACTTGCCCTGGGCGCACTGGAGGCCACCGACTCGAAAACCGGTGATGACCTCGTCGAAAACGAGGAGGGAGTCGTAGTCGTCGCAGAGCTCCCGAAGGGTGTCGTGGTAGCCGTCGACCGGACTCACGATCCCTTTGTTCCCCAAGATCGGTTCGACGAGGACGGCAGCGATCTCCTCGCTGTGTTCCTCGAACAGCGTCCGGATCGCCTCGGCGTCGTTGAACGGCACCGGGAGGGTGTGTTCGGCGAAGGAGTCGGGGATGCCAGCCGTCGACGGCGAGGGGTTACGGGCATCGCCCTCGACGAGCGTCGACTCCTGTGCGCCGTGGTAGCCGCCCTGCATGACGACGATCTTGTCGCGGCCGGTGTAGGCGCGGGCGAGCCGAACCGCCGACACCGTGGCCTCGGTGCCGGAGTTGACGAAGCGGATCATCTCGACTGAGGGCACGTGGCGGGCGACGAACTCCGCGAGTTCGACCTCCACCTCGGTGGGTGCGCCGTACATCGGCCCCGCCGAGGCGTGCGATTGGATCGCCGCCTCCACCGGCTCGGGGAGGTCGTGACCGTAGAGGAGGGGACCGTACCCCATCACGTAGTCGACGTATCGGTTGCCGTCGGCGTCGATGACGTGGGCGCCGTCGCCGCGCTCGATGAAGAAGGGGTACGGCTGGGTGGCCCGCACCGAGGAGTTGACGCCGCCGGGCAACACCGAGAGTGCCCGGTCGTAGAGTTCGCGGGAACGTTCGTGGTTCATACCAGGCGTTTCGACTGCCGGAACTTGTGCGTATCGGGACTTTTCGACTCTTGGGGGAACTTCGTGCAGCGCGCTCGCACACGAAGAAGTTGTTATCGCGCTACCGATCGTCGACGCGCTTTCTGGTCTGCTCGGGGTGTTTGATAAAGACGTTCGTGTGGGCAGGCACGTCGTCGTCGACCCACGCGTTGGCCTCGATGCTGACGTGATCGCCGACGGTGATCGGCCCGAGGATCTTCGCCCCGGCCCCGATGACGACGTTGTCGCCGATATCCGGGTGGCGTTTGTACCCCTTTTTCAGGGCGTGTTCGTCGTCGGCCTCCTCCTCGAAGTGGAGCGCGCCGAGAGTGACCTCCTGATACAGTCGCACCCAGTCGCCGATGGTCGCCGTCTCGCCGATGACGACGCCGCTGCCGTGGTCGATAAAGACGTACTCGCCGATCTCCGCGCCGGGATGGATATCGATCCCGGTCGCGGTGTGGGCGGCCTCGGACAGCTCGCGGGCGTAGGCTGGCTGGGACTCCTTATACAGGATGTGAGCCACGCGGTGGACCAACATCGCGTGAAGCCCGGGATACGACCGGATGATCTCGACGTAGCTCGTCGCCGCCGGATCGCCCTTGTACGCCGCTTCGACGTCCTCTTTGAGCTGCTGGCGGATCGCCGGGAGGCGGTCGAGGGCTGCCGTGACGGGCGTCGACAGACAGTCGGGCGCGTAGGGCTGGATCCCGCGACAGAACAGATCGCCGAGCTCGTCGAACGCCGCCAGTAGGGCGTCTTTGTCGTCGACGAGATCGGCACCGTTCCAACAGCCGGGGAACAGGATTTTGCGGAGCAGTTGTGTCTCGGCGATGACGGTGTTTCGCTCGGGGAAGTTCGGCGAGTCGTGGGTGCGGAACCGCGGCTCGTCGGCCTCGTAGGACGCCGCCAGTTCCGTATGCGCCGAGCCGGAGTACGTGTAGTCGACCATCCGTTGGTCCATCTATCGCTTCCAGCCGATTATAGTTCGCGTACGCGGCGATTGTCCTTGGTGTCGACGCACATCGACCACGCGTGCTGTCGCTGAGAGGTACTATCGGCGAGAAAGCAGGTCGACGAGTGCCGCCGCTGGTGGGTTGTGAGTGGTGCTTCGGAAGGAGTATGGTGGCCCGTCCGTGACGGGCAGATGTCAGCAATGACTGGTATCCTGCTGCTGACGATCAGGGTGGCAGAACGGTTGGGGTGAGTGGGTCGAGGCCTTTAGACCGCCTCCGTGCCGTCGTTGCCAGTGCGGACCTGCACCGCGTTCTCGACGTCCATCACGAAGATCTTGCCGTCGCCCGGCTCGCCCGTGTTGGCCGCATCGCGGATCGCATCGACCACGTCGGCGGCGGGTACGTCGGCGACGACACACTCGATTTTGACCTTCTGGTGGAGGTCGACCGTGTACTCCTCGCCGCGCCAGCTACCCTTCTTGGCGGGCTGGCTGCCGCGACCGGAGACGTTGGTGACCGTCAGCGACGGCGCGCCGACTTCGGCGAGGGCCTGTTTGACCGCGCCGAGCTTCTCGGGGCGGATGACCGAGGTGATCATCTTGATGTCGCCTTCCGGCTCGCCGCCGTCGGTGCGGATCTCGCGGTCCTCAGCAGCCTTGCCGCCGTCAGTGCGGATCTCGTACTCGTCGGCGCTCATGCCGGAGCCGCCGTCGGTGGCGACGCGGTCGCGGCCGAACTCGGGGTAGGTCTCGACGCCGTGTTCGGAGACATCGAGGCCGTCCTGTTCGTGTTCGGGGGTGACGCGTGCCTCGCCCATCAGATCGAGGACGTACCAGACGATCGCGGTCGCGGTGAGCGTCCAGCCACCGATGATGACGACGCCAGTCAGCTGGGCAATGAAGTGGGCACCGACGCTGGCCGAGAGGGTTCCCGGCGCGGCGACGAACGGGAACATGAGCGTTCCGAGGACACCGGCACTACCGTGAACCGGGAAGACAGCACACACGTCGTCGATCTTCAGGGTGTCGGAGACGAACTCGAAGACGATCGGGAGCTGGGCACCAGCGAGGCCACCGACGAGGAACGCACCCCACCAGACGGTGGTGTCCGGGATCGCGGTGATGCCGACCAGCCCCGCGAGGAGTCCGTTGGCGACGTAGAGGGTGTCGACTTTGCCGGTCTTTGCCCATGCGACGAGACCAGCGCCGAGGCCACCGGAGGCCATGGCGATGGTCGTCGACATTGCGACGAGGTTCAGCACCTGCGTGTTGAAGACGCCGCCACTGACCACCGAGGCCGTGCCGACGTTGAAGCCGTACCAGCCGAACGCGAGGACGAGCGTCCCGAGGACGGCGAAGGTCAGCGAGTGGCCGGGGATGACGTTCGTCGAACCGTCCTCGGCGTAGCGGTCCATCCGTGGACCCAGCACTGCGGCTGCGGTGAGGCCAGCGATACCGCCCATTCCGTGGACGATCATCCCGCCAGCGAAGTCGTGGAACGCGGTGCCAGTCAGCTGTGCGACGAGGCCGGACTCGGCGGCCGACCACGTGAACGCGATGACCATCGGGTAGATGACCGCGGCCAGCGCGAACGTGTAGGTGATGTACGCACGGAGTTTCGCACGACCGGCGACCGCACCGGAAACGATGGTCGCGGCAGTCATGGCGAAGACAGCGCCGTACAGCCAGTTGACGTACGGACCAATTGCGCCGGGGTCGGCGGCGAGACTCCCACCTTCGAAGAGGGTCCCGGCGACCGAACTGAAGCCACCGGAGCCGCTCATCAGCGTGGTGAAGGCCGTACCGATGAGGAAGAACACCGTCACACCGAGGCTCCACGTCAGCAGGTTCTTGGTCAGCTGGTTGGCGACGTTCTTCGAGCGGACCTGGCCCGCCTCCAGCATGGCGAAGCCAGCGTGCATGAAGAAGATGAGGAACGTGACCACGAGAATCCACGTCCCGTTCATCGCGTTGGCGAATGCGCTGGGGTCGACGCTCATAGCGCACCCCCGCGTTCAGTTACCGCGCCTATACGTTGACAATCGGATACCGTGTTGTGCTCCACGGGCATGGTTGTGTTCTGAATCACGATTGAGGCTCATGGAACAGACGGATATAAGGTTAATCGTTGACAAGTGTGGAAATTTCACTCTATTAATAGACGACTGTCAGAAATAGGTTCTGATAATATGTATATAAGGTCGTATGATGGCCAGTTGTTCGGCAAGAATCGCCGGACAAGTTGACACCCGTTTTGTCCACTGGCTGTCACGTGTTCGAGTACAGCGAACGCGGTCGACGAGGCGCGCGGCGGCGAAAAACGGTCGAAACGGTCGAAAACAGTAGCGAGAAAAGCGCCGCTGGGTGAATCGGCTATTCGGGCTTCAGCCCCTCGTTTTTCACGCGCATGACGCCCTCGCCGTCGGCGAGGTTGGGGGCGTCGACCAGCCGGACGATTCGTTTGTCGGCTTTCGACTTCCGGAGGTAGATGCGGAACGTCGAGGTGTGGCCCAGAATGTTGCCGCCGATCGGCTGGGTCGGGTCGCCGAAGTAGGAATCCGGATTCGCGGCGACCTGATTGGTGACGAGGATGGCGGTGTTGAACAGATCGCCGATCCGCATCAGGTCGTGGAGGTGCTTGTTGAGTTTCTGCTGGCGCTCGGCGAGTTCGCCACGGCCGACGTACTCGGCGCGGAAGTGCGCAGTCAGGGAGTCGACACAGACCATCCGGACGGGCCACTCGGTGTCCTCGTGTTCGCCGGCGAGTTCCTTGGCCTTCTCCGCCAGGAGGATCTGGTGGTTGGAGTTGAACGCCTTGGCGACGTGGATGCGGTCGAGGAAGTCGCCAACCAGTGCTTCCATCGTCTCGTCGTCGTCGATGCTACCTTCCATCTCGCGGTCTTCGAGCGTCGCTTCGAGGATCTCGTCGTCGAGGCCCAGAACGCTGTCGTCGATCCGCTC
>Ga0102930_1000406_pt1 | contig 14464 bp, 13 predicted proteins | sample SalPon1_B_H2O_MG_FD_84514 | JGI IMG/M metagenome (GOLD analysis project Ga0102930, IMG submission 84514) | Salt pond water microbial communities from South San Francisco under conditions of wetland restoration - Salt Pond MetaG R1_B_H2O_MG | ecosystem: Environmental > Aquatic > Non-marine Saline... | reverse complement strand
GTGTAATCAGCAAAACGCTGCCAGACATCCTGCTCCATGCCCGACTTCGCATTCTTAACCCCACCCGAGAAGCCTTCGCCGATCACGGTCAGCGCAACAGATCAGGCGAGCGCTACCTGCCGTTTCGGGATATTCATCAACGGCCGTCCAAGATCGGCCAGTCCAGTCAGCTCTCGCTTCAGGATGCCACCTTACTGCGCGTCCAGGTCACCTACGGGTATCCACTCAGGGTGCCCTATGCCGGGTGGTTCATTGCCAAAGCTGCGCTGGGTGCCTCATGGCTGGGTTCGGAGTGGGATATTCGCGAGCAGATCATGCTTCGCAGCAACCGACTCCCGATCGTCGCCACTGCCACTGTACGTGTACAAAGTCGGATCATTGACGGCGGGCAGTTTCCGAACAAAGATGACATTTCGGAGACAGCCCGCACCAAGCCCGCTCGAAAACGCGCATCGTGATGTGCCCAAAACGTGTGCAATTAGACTCTGATGTGCACTAAATCAGAACAAATACCCGCGACTTGACCCCCATACCCCCTCAAGCTAGCCTCAAGGTGACTGTCACAATTGTGACGGCTGACAAAACAGCATTAACAAGGAGACTCATCAATGAAGTCATCCCGAATCTTTACCCGGACAGCGCTGGGCGCATTGGCTCTGAGCCTGTCGACCACTGCATTCAGCGCCGACTGGCGATATGCGCATGAGGAGTATGAGGGCGATGTGCAGGACGTGTTCGCCTACGCGTTCAAGGAGCACATCGAAGAGAATTCTGACCACACCCTGCAAATCTACCGATTCGGCGAGTTGGGTGAGTCTGACGAGATCATGGAGCAGGCCCAGTCTGGCATCCTCGAGTTTGTAAACCAGTCGCCGGGCTTCAGCGGCGCCTGGCTGCCGGCCGCGCAGATCTTCTTCGTGCCTTATCTGCTGCCGACCGACGAAGAGACCGTGCTGGAGTTCTTTGACGAGAGCACCGCCATCAACGAGATGTTCCCGGAGCTCTACGCCGAACATGGCCTCGAGTTGCTGAAGATGTACCCCGAGGGCGAGATGGTCGTGACGGTCGATGAGCCAGTGACCAGCCCGGAAGGCCTCGACAACAAAAAGATCCGGGTGATGACTAACCCCCTGCTGTCGGAGACCTACAACGCCTTCGGCGCCACGCCGACACCGCTCCCCTGGGGTGAGGTCTATGGCGGCCTGCAGACCGGCGTGATCGATGGTCAGGAAAATCCGATCTTCTGGATCGAGTCCGGTGGGCTGTACGAGGTCTCCCCAAACCTGATCTTTACGGGTCACGGCTGGTTCACCACAGCATCGATGGCCAACAAGGACTTCTTCGATGGCCTGTCATCCGATGATCAGCAGCTCATCCGGGATGCCGCCAACGTGGCGTACGACCACACCATGGAGCACATCCAAGGTCTGGCCGAGGAATCGCTTGAGAAGATCCGGGCTGGCTCCGATGAGGTTACGGTCACCCGCCTGAATGAGGAGCAGATTGCGGCCTTCCGTGAGCGCGCACCTCAGGTCGAGGAAGCGTACCTCGAGATGACGGGTGAGGACGGTGCTGCGCTGCTTGAGCAGTTCAAAGCAGACCTCGAAGCGGTTCAGTAGGAACCGCTTCACAGTCTGAAGTGAACCCTGAGGGGCGACCCCGAACCTGGGATCGCCCCTTTTTAATCTCCGGGGGCATGGGACCATGAACGAAGACGAACTGGCCGAGCACCATTATCAGTCAGGGCTGCCCGGCATTCTTGGCACCATCGACACACTGATCAGCCGCCTGGAGGCTGGCATCCTTGGTCTAGCCGTCATCCTGATGGCCGTCAACACCGTAGCCAATGTGATCGGGCGCTTCGCCTTGGGCTCGAGTATTTTCTTCTCGGGCGAGATCAACCGAATACTGATTGTGATGGTGACCTTTGCCGGGATCGGATATGCCGCCCGTCATGGCCGCCACATTCGCATGTCCGCAATTTATGACGCATTCCCCGTCGCCGGGCGCAAGGCCATTATGATCACGATCGCGCTAGTGACCGCGGCGACCATGTTTTTTCTGCTTTATTTCTCGATTACCTACATCATTACGCTGTATGAACGCGGCCGTGTTCTGCCCGCTCTGGGTCTGCCTATCTGGTGGATTTACCTGTGGGTGCCCATCGGCTTCACGATCACCGGCATCCAATTCTTGCTCACGGCGGTGAAAAACCTCCGCGAAAAAGACGTGTATCTGTCCACCGCGATGGTGGATGGCTACAGCGACACGGAAACCGAGGTGTAACGATGATGGGCTGGATGATGTTTTCGGCCATGGTCGTGCTACTGCTGCTCGGCTTCCCGATGATGGTGCCGTTGATCGCTGGCGCGGTGATCGGGTTTGTGATGATGTTCAACGGCCTCGGGCAGATGGACACCCTGATCCAGCAAATCGTGGCGGGAATACGACCCGCCTCGCTGATCGCCGTGCCGATGTTCATTCTGGCCGCTGACATCATGACGCGCGGGACGTCGGCTGAGCGCCTGATCAACATGGTGATGGCCTTTATTGGCCATATTAAGGGCGGATTGGCCGTGAGCACCGCCGCATCCTGCACCCTGTTTGGTGCCGTATCCGGGTCGACGCAGGCCACTGTGGTGGCCATCGGCTCGCCGTTGAGGCCGCGTATGCTCAAAGCCGGCTACAAAGACTCATTCACGCTCGCGCTGATCATCAACTCAAGCGACATCGCTTTCCTAATCCCCCCGAGCATCGGCATGATCGTCTACGGGGTGATTTCAGAGACCTCCATCGGTGAGCTTTTCATCGCGGGGATCGTGCCGGGGCTGATGATCCTGGCGATGTTCTCCGCTTACTGCGTGATCTACGCCACCCTCAAGAACGTGCCCACCGAACCGCGGGCGAGCTGGCGCGAGCGCATGGGCGCGGTGCGTGAGGCGCTGTGGCCGCTCGGCTTCCCCGTCATCATTGTGGGCGGCATTTATGGAGGGATCTTCAGCCCCACGGAAGCCGCTGCCGTATGCGTGCTCTACGCGTTTATTCTGGAGTTTTTGGTCTTTCGCACGCTGAAATCCGCCGATATCTGGCGCATTGCCAAGTCCACCGGGTTGATCACCGCCGTCGTTTTCATTCTGGTGGGCGTCGGTAACGGCTTTTCGTGGATTATTTCGTTTGCCCAGATCCCGCAGGCCGTGCTTGAGGCCGTCGGCATTAACGAGGCCGGCCCGACCGGCGTACTGATCGCCATTTGTGTCGCGTTTTTCATTGCCTGCATGTTCGTCGACCCCATCGTGGTCATTCTGGTCCTCACGCCGATTTTCATGCCGGCTATTGAAGCCACGGGTCTCGACCCAGTACTCGTGGGTATACTCATCACACTGCAGGTGGCGATTGGCTCGGCTACGCCGCCCTTTGGCTGCGATATCTTCACAGCCATTGCCATCTTCAAGCGCCCCTATGTTGAGGTGATCCGTGGCACGCCCCCGTTCGTGCTCATGCTGGTGGCGGCAGCGGCGTTGTTGATTATGTTTCCGCAGATCGCGCTCGGACTGCGTGATCTGATGTTTAATTAGAGGCAAGGAATGGCGGTATTCAACCGAATCTTGATTCCGGTGGACGGCTCCAGTGGCGCCGTCCAGGCACTGGAAAAAGGAATCGCGCTACAGCGTCTCACCGACGCGGAGCTGTTGGTTTTGTGTGTGTTCAAACACCACAGCCTGCGTGAGGCATCGTTATCCATGGTGCGGCCGGATCGCCTGGAGCTGCCGGACGATGCACTCAAAGAGTACGCCACCGATATCGCCATGTCGGCCAAACACTATGTCATGGAGCATGACGTGCCCAAGGAGCGCCTGCGGGCCTTCGTCAAAGGCGGGCGACCGGCCAGCACCATTGTGCAATTCGCCCGCCAGCGAGACTGCGACTTGATCGTGGTGGGCGCGCAGGGCACCAATGGTGACACCAATGTGCTTCTAGGCAGTGTCGCGCAGCGCGTTGCAGGCGGAGCGCATTGCCCGGTCCTGGTGGTCTAGGGCCTAGAGCGCGCCCAGCAGCACCCCACCGGCAAGGGCCGCAAGCCAAATGTAAAGCGCCCGGCGCAGTAGGCCATGGGCGTCATCCACCGCTTCTGCGGTTAAATCACGCGCAACGGTCTCGTCAGCGGGTGGCAGGCCTAACGCGCCAAGCCCCGCTTGTGAGAGTCGATCACCGTCCGCCGGGCCCGATGACTGTTCCCAGGCCTGGGCCGCGGCACTGAAATGCCCGCCCAGCGCCAGGGCAAGCGCCATGAATCGATCAGGCAACCACTCAAGCAGGGCCACCAGCTGCTCGGCACGCTGGCAGTAACCCGGCCCCGCGTTATCGTGGCATTCACCGAAGGCCCGGGCGAGCACGACCAGGCGATAACCCACCGCGCCCACCGGGCCGAGCAGCACGAACCAGAAGATTGGCGCAAAAAGTCGGGTTCGGCCACGCCGGAGGAGATAAGTCGCCGCCCACTCCGGCATCTGCTCCATCGGCACCGGCTCAACCACAGCGCCCGCGAGTGCACTCAGTGCCGCTTGCGCCTCGGCCTCATCCCCCCGGCGCCAAGCCGCGGTAAAAGCTGCCACCTCGGTTTCCAGCGGCTCACCACCACCAAACGCAAAGCACAGCGCAATCACGCCCAGGGCCAGACCGACGGCACCCAACAGCCAATGCCCCATCAGCACTTGCACAACGCCGAGCAGCACCACAAATGGCACCAGCAACAGCGCAAGCCCACCGGCATGATTCCACAGCCCAGCGGGCATCAGGCGCTGACGCAGCCAATCGGCGTAGCGATTAAAACCCCGGGCGCTGCGCCAGCCACCGGCGGACAGCTGACCGTTAATCAGCAGCGCAATTATCAGGGCAAAAAGTTTCATTGAGCGGCGACCTGTAGCTGAGTGACAGGCTGAAGGATACCCAAACGCCGCTGCAAACGCGCCCAGTCAAATCCAGGACCCGGATCCGTCTTGCGATCCGGTGCGACATGACAGTGCCCGACCACGCGGTCATTGGCAATCTGCGGATACGCCTCACGCAAGGCGCGGAGGACCCGCTCCAGCACGTCATACTGAAGTCCGGCGTAGTGCGTCTCATCCGTGCCTTCCAGCTCGATGCCAACTGAAAAATCGTTACAGTTGCGGCGCTGTTGAAAGCATGACTCGCCGGCATGCCAGGCACGCTCGCTGAAGGGCACAAACTGCGTCAGATCACCATCGCGGTGGATGAAAAGATGCGCAGAAACCCGCAGCCCGGCGAGCTCGGCGAAGCGCGGGTCGCTATCCGTATTCAGCTGATTGGTGAAAAGCTGGCTGACGTGCCCTCCGCCGAAATGGCCGGCCGGCACACTAATGCCGTGGATAATCACCAACTCGGGCTGACAGCCGGCTGGCCTGGCATTGCAGTTCGGTGAGGCAAGATAAGTAACACCCTCAAGCCGCCCCGTTGATCGATTCACCTGCATGCACCGCACCCTCAAAAATCATTCCCCCACAACGCGGAATGATAGCATTGCGGTTTTGGCTTAACGGTGTCGGAGAAGTGATGGATCCCGCGGCCATTGAGACAAACCGCCTGGCGCAAACCACCAGCCCTTACCTGCGGCAGCATGCGGATAATCCGGTGCACTGGCAGCCGTGGGATGAGACTGCCCTGGCCGCAGCCCGCGCCCTCGACCGCCCGATCCTTTTGTCGATTGGCTATGCCGCCTGCCACTGGTGCCATGTGATGGCGCATGAATCCTTCGAGGATTCAGCGATTGCCGCCCAGATGAATCAGGACTTCATCAACATCAAGGTTGACCGCGAAGAGCGCCCTGACCTGGACCGTATCTACCAGATGGCGCATCAACTCCTGGCTGAGCAGGGCGGCGGTTGGCCACTGACGGTATTCCTGACCCCGGAGCAGGTCCCGTTTTTTACAGGCACCTATTTCCCGAAGACTGAACAGGCAGAAATGCCCGGTTTTGCTGAAGTCATGGCGCGGGTTACCGAGGTCTGGCAAACGCGCCGAGATGAGGTGATCGAGCAGAACGCGCGTATGCAGCGCGTCCTTCAGCGCCTTGCAAGCACCCGTGGGTCGGCATTGCCGGGCCCTGCGGCACTGGATGCTGCGCGGACCCAGGTAGCCAGTCGCTTTGACCCCGCCTTTGGTGGATTCGGAGATGCGCCAAAATTCCCGCAGCCAACAGCCCTTGAGCGCATGCTCCGGCATTACGCCCGCGGTCAGCGCCAGGGCGAGGCAGACCGCGGTGCCCTCCACATGGCCTGCCATACCCTGCGGCGAATGGCCCTCGGCGGGATCTATGACCAGATCGGGGGTGGATTTTCCCGCTACTCGGTCGATCGGGAGTGGACCATCCCGCACTTCGAGAAAATGCTGAGCGACAACGCCCTGCTAATGCGCGTGGCCACAGACGCGCATCGGGCCACTGGCGATAAGTTCTTCCGCCGGGTGGCTCGAGAGACCGGTGAATGGGCACTCCGGGAGATGGCCTTACCCGAGGGCGGCTTTGCCAGCTCACTGGATGCCGATACCCACGCCGGCGAGGGCGCCTTTTATCTGTGGACGCCTGCGGAAGTCAACGAAGTACTCACGCCGGACGAGGCAGAACTGGCTATCCTGCGCCTGGGCCTCGACGAAGCCCCGAATTTCGAAGGCCGATGGCACCCACAAGTCCACATGACCTTCTCGGAACTGGCAAAACGCCTGCAAACACCCCGAGAGCAGCTCGTTGAGCGCTGGCAGTTGGCCCAGGCCAAGCTGCTCGCCGCGCGGGACCAGCGTGAGCGACCTGGCCTGGATGATAAGGCTCTAACTGCCTGGAATGCGCTCATGATCCAGGCCCTGGCTCGCGCCGGGCACTACCTCGGTATCCCTGCGTTCATTGACGCAGCCGAGCGCGCCGAGGCGTTTGTCTGGACGCATCTTTGGCGTCAGGGCCGATGCCTGGCGAGTTGGCGGGCCGGTGTCGCCGATCTACCCGGCTATCTAGATGACCATGCCTTTTTGCTGGCGGCTTTAATTGAGCTCCAGCAGGTGCGCTGGTCCGCTGAGCGTCAAGACTGGGCCAACGCCCTGGGCGATGTCCTGCTGGCACAATTTGAAGACACCGAAAACGGTGGCTTTTTCTTTACCGCTGCCGATCACGAGCCGCTCATCCAGCGGCCGCGCAGCTTTACTGACGATGCACTACCCGCCGGCAATGCGGTCGCGGCCCTGGCGCTCAATCGCCTGGGACACTGGCTAGGGGATAACCGCTATATCGACGCGGCCCGGCGGACGGTGATCGCCGCCTCGGACGGCATCGAAGACAGTGCTGGTGCCCACTGCGCGCTCCTTGATGCCCTGGAGGAAATCCTGGATGAGCCCAAGCTGATTGCCCTTCGGGTCGACGGGTCAGGTAATGACGCCCTTGCTGACTGGCGCACCACCGCCGAGGGCGGCTATCACCCGCAACGCATCGTCTTCACACCGCCCGCAGGCACAGCCGTCGCCGGCGCGCCCGCGACCGGCATCGGCGCTTGGGTCTGCCACGGGCATACCTGCTTACCCAAGGCCTCAACCCCCGCTGAATTGGCCGATCGGCTAGACGAAGCGCGGTAACCCCACCGCCTCGAGGGATACGCTGACCCCGTGTCGCCGGCGTGCGACATGGGGTCAGGGGATTGTGGCTGGAACACCACCCCCGCCTGTCGGCTGTCACGAAATAATCATTGATCTGTCACTCATTCCTCATCGGCCTGTCATCGCTGTCCTCCAAAGTCTTGACTCGTCGCGCCGAGCGGCCTCTCGCCCTCTGTCGCGTCGAAACAACACTTAGCTAAGAGGATTGTGATCATGAAGAATGTTTCCAAGCTGGCCCTGGTTGTGGCCGCTGGCATGATGTCGGCCGGCGCGCATGCCGCCTCCATCGAAATCGGCGAAGACACCACGATGAGCCTCGAGGGCGAATTCAACGCGTTTTACCTGGATCGGGATACCGTTGATACGGACGCTTTCGATGGCGTCAACGTCGAAACCAACGAGGACGCCGAAGACAATGCGGACGATCTGACTGGCGCGCTCGAGTTCGAGCTGTCTGCGGTTCGCTCCTTCGACAACTTCGATGCCTACGTCACTGGCATTTTTGAATTCACTACCCTTGAAGACGGCGGCTCCAGCCTCGATTCCGATGAGGCTGTCGGTGGTCTGAAAGGTAATTTTGGCCAGATCGAGCTTGGCCACACCGACAGCGTCTATGAAGACCTCATTCATGACGCCGTTGATCCGTTTGAAGAGGCCACCCTCTCGGATTCTTCGATTGGGTTAGACGAAGACACGATGATCACCTACTACACGCCCGAGGTGAACGGCTTCTCCGCCAACCTGCAGATGGGCTACGAAGACGAGGCACAAGAAGGGGTCGGTGAGTCCGAATCCGCACTGATTGCCAGTGCCGCGTTCGACTTTGGCGCGGGTGCGATCCATGTGGGCTACGATGATCTTGGAACCAACCCCGATAGCGATGACGACATCACCGGTATCGCGGCGATCTTCAATGTCGGACAGTCCGCTGAGCTGGCCGTCAACCACGAAATGCAGACAATCGCCGATGAGGATATTGACTTCACTGGCGCAGCGCTGACGGTCGATTACGGCGGCGGCAACGTCTACGGTGCGGTGAAAGACATCAGCGTAGACAGCGGACCCGACAAAGGGAACGAGTTCTCTCAGTACGCCGTCGGCATCGATTACGACATCGAGAGCGACTGGAAAATCTGGGCGGAGATTGCCAACTTTGATGGCGACGACGCGGGCGACGATGCTCCGGATAGCCTGATGGGTTTCGGTACCGAGTACAAGTTCTAAGCGGCTTTACGACCTGCTCGGTCAGGTCAGCTAAAAACCGTCCCCGGCCCTGCCGGTGGGCGGTTTTTTTATGCCAATCCGTTAGAGATCCAGTTCGCCCTGGCGGCGGTCCGTCTTTGCCTTGTGCCGAGGCCGCTCAGGACTCGGCGCCCGGCTGGCGTGCTGACGGCGGACGCGGGCGGACTCCCGGCCGAGATGGCGGCTGGCGCGGTGGGCCTTGATCTTCTGTCGCGCCTCCCGGGCGGCCTGCTCATGATCCACCACGGGCCAAGGGTAATCGCGACCCAGCTTGATGCCATAGCGCTGCTGAAGACCCGCGGGGAGGCGCCAAGGCTCGTGAATCCAATCAGCCGGCACATTGGCCAGCGCCGGTATCCAGCGCTGGATGTAGGCCCCCTTCGGATCTTGATCCCGAGACTGCTTCACCGGATTGTAGATCCGCAGCGTATTAATCCCCGTGGTCCCCGACTGCATCTGAAACTGGCAGTAATGAATCCCGGGCTCATAGTCTGTAAACAAACGCGCGAGATACTGGGCAGGCTCGCGCCAATGCATCCACAGGTGATAACTCGAGATCGCCACCAACATCGCGCGCATCCGAAAGTTGATCCACCCATCATGCGCGAGCTGGCGCATGCAGGCATCCACAAACGGGAGGCCCGTCTCACCCTGTGCCCAGGCGGCGTAGCGCATCGGATCAACGCCATCCTCGTCGCGCAGCCCGTCATAACCTCGATGAAGGTTGCGCCACTCGATACTCGGCTCGTCTTCCAGCTTCTGGATAAAGTGGCAATGCCAGTGAAGGCGTGACTCGAAGGACTTCAACGATTGCGCCCAGTGAGAGCGCGGTGCGGCTGACTTGGCGGCGAGCCAGCGCCGCCGATGGGTCTGGACAATCTCTTTGAGCGACAAGGTGCCATAGGCGATATGCGCCGAGAGGCGCGAACAGACATGTTCAGCCGAGGTTGGGCTCGACATGCCCTGGCGATAGGTCTCCCCCCGCTCGGCGAGAAAACTCGCCAACAAATCGAGGCCGGCATTGCGCCCGCCTGTCTGACGACCCGGACAGGGCGTTCGATCCTGACCCAGCGCCTCGGGTAGCGCCTGCGCCGGATAGTGAACCAGTGGGGCCTCTCCCTCGCTCGCTGGTCTGACATCGGGTGCCGCGATGATCGGCGCCGGCATCTCCACCTGGGGCGCTTTCATGCGCCGTTCCCAGTGCCCCAGCCATGCATCACGGCTGCGCAGCCCTCGGACAACACCAAACTGCGGTGTTTCATGCAGGGCAATACCAGCCTCGCGACACCAGGCCGCCACCGACTGATCCCGCGCATACGTCCAGGCGTTACCGGTTTCTTCGTGGGCATGGATCGCGGCGATCCCGTGCTGCGCATGGAGTCGTGCGAACACGTCCGGCAGATCACCCTGAAGGACCCGTAAGGCCAGCCCCAGCTCGCTCAAGCGCTGATCAAGCTCAACCAGGCTCTCGCGAATAAACGCCCAGTGCCGGGCCGCCGTGTCAGGCTGCTGCCAGTAGCCCGGCTCAATCACATACACCGGCAAAACCGGGCCCGCCGCTGCGGCCGCCGCCAACGGGGCGTGGTCGATGATGCGCAAATCCCGCTTAAACCAAACCAGCTGCACCGCCATCAGCGCTCACCTTGTTGGCTGGATTCGCCCGCCTGCCGCCGATGCCGTCGGCAGCGCTCAGAGCAGTAACGGACTGATTCCCAGTCCTTCGCCCACTTGCGCCGCCAGTTAAAGGGACGCTCGCAGACTGGACAGATTTTACTCGGCAATGGCTTGGCCATAAGCAATAACCCGTGCTGGGTTGGATAAGTTGAATAGCCTCGCTTAAATCATCACTGGGGGCCAACCCCTGAGGCCGGTAAACTGTCGCGCCAACTCAGCGCATACGGCTTGAGTGATCCAGGGCGAGTCGCAGCGCAGCCAAACCCTCGCCGCAGTCCGCCGTCAGCCGGCCATCGGCCTCGGCATCACCGCGCGTGACGCCAAGACCCAATACATAAACGGGCTGCCCTGCCGCCGCCGCGGCGCGCACAAATCGATACCCTGACCACACCATGAGCGAAGAGCCGACGACCAGCAGAGCGCCTGCCTCAGCGACTGCCTGAAAGGCCTGAGCCACGCGACCCGCGGGCACCGTCTCGCCAAAAAACACCACAGCGGGTTTCAGCATGCCCCCACAGGACCGACATGCGGGCACGGTAAAATGACCGTAGTCCGCGTCCATCAAATCGGCATCCCCGTCTGGCGCCGTGGCCACATGGCGGGCTGATCTTGCCCAGCCTGGATTTGCCGCCTCAAGCCGGGCCTGATGCTCAGCACGTGGGATGACCCGACCACAATCAAGGCATTCCACACGGTCCAGACGGCCATGCAGATCGAGCACCGAGCGGCTACCCGCCGCCTGATGCAAGCCATCCACATTCTGAGTAATCACAGGCCCGATGACGCCGCGCGCCTCCAGCGTAGCGATCTCGTGATGGGCCGGGTTGGGTTGTGCCGTCTCCACGGTGCGCCATCCAACGAGACTTCGTGCCCAATAACGCTGACGGCCCCGCTCGCTACCGGTAAACTCAGCCAGTTGCATGGGTGCTCGACGTTTCCATGCGCCCTGATGGTCCCGATAATCCGGAATACCCGAGCCTGTCGATACCCCCGCGCCCGTCAGGACGGCCACCGGGCCGACAGCGGTCAGGGTGGCCGCCAGCTCGTGTGCCGACAGTGCTTGGGCGGGCGCAGGCAACGGTCGCGGTCTCGCCACGGACATCAACTCCTGAAAGGGACTGACTCAAGTATAGGGTTTTATCTTGTTTAACCAACGCTATCACGCCCATCCCGATGGTCTCCTCATGATCATCATGCTGGGGGTGTTTACCGCCTTCGCGCCGCTGTCCATCGATCTGTACTTGCCGGGCATGCCCGCCATGGAGGCAGACTTCCAGGTCAGCGCTGGCGTGATTCAACAAAGCCTGAGCTTATTTTTTGTGGGCCTGGCCGGCGGCCAGCTCCTGTATGGCCCGCTGGCGGATCGGTTCGGGCGGCGGCATCCACTGCTCGCCGGCTCGGTGATTTATCTGGCGGCGGGCCTGCTCTGTGCCCTCGCACCAAGTATTGAGTGGTTACTTGCTGGGCGTCTGCTACAGGGCTTTGGCGCCGCCGCCGGTCCCGTCATCGCCCGCGCCATCGTTCGCGATGTTTACGCCGGGCGCCGGGCCGCTCAAGTCATGTCTTTTGTGATTCTGGTCATGACCCTGGCGCCGCTGATCGCACCGGTCATCGGCGGGTGGCTGACGAGCGCATTGGGCTGGCGAGCCAATTTCTGGGCGCTGGTGGCTTTCGCAGTCATCTGCCTGGTCATGCTGGTACTGGCCCTCCCAGAAACCCACCCGGCCGAACGGCGCCCGCGCACGGCGCTGCGTCGCCTTTTCGCGGGCTATCTGCCGATCCTGCGCGATCGTGCCGCCCTTGCCTACCTGGGCGCCGGCGGCATGGCCTTTGCCGCCTTGTTTGCCTATGTGGCGGGCAGTCCCTTTGTCTATACCCGGGTTTTTGGCGTAGCAGAGTCGAACTTCGGATATTTCTTCGCGTTGAACGTGATCGGCCTACTGATTGGCAACCTGGTCAACAGTCGCCTTGTCATGCATTTTGGGCAGCAACTCATGCTGAGTGCGGGTGTGGTCATCATGGCAACAGCGAGTGTGTGCATGCTGGGCATGGCGCTGGCGGGCGTCACCCAGCAATGGCTCATCACGCCCGCGCTGTTCGTGGCACTGGGAACGGTCGGCATCATTGCGGCCAATACGGTCTCAGGCCTGCTTGACCGCCATCCGGATCATGCCGGGGCCGCGTCCGCGCTCTTCGGCGTCGTCCAGTTTGGGCTGGGCGCGCTGAGCGCAATGGCGGTCGGATTGGTGAGCATTGGGCCTCTACTGACCATGACCCTCATCATGGCCAGCGCTGCGCTAGCGGCGACGGCCTCGGTGATCGCCCTTTGGTGGCAGCTGCGTCGCCCGGCCATCGTGGTGTAGGGCAATGGCGCGGGAAAATGACCGGATTGATCGTCGCATTGCGTGCCTACGCACGGAGCACATGCCCGCCACACTGGTGTCCGATGACGGATATCACTGCGAGGTATGGCGCAGCGGCGGCACGCTCTGGCAAGCAGGACACGCACAGAGCATGGACATGGTCATCAAAGTGCCTCGTCAGGCGATCAACGCAGCCGAGGTGCGTATCCTTGCACGTGAGCATGAAACGCTGCGTGTGGCGCTGGGCGATATCGTCCCGCAAACCGTCTTCGCCCGAACCTCAATAGACGGCAAGACCAGCGTGATCGCAATGGCGCCCAATATCCGGCGCTGGTTTGATGTGGCTAACCCGATCCATGCCGAGCAGATTGCCCCACTGCTGGAGCAATCGCCGCGCCTGCGCGAGGCGCTGGCCACGTTTGTTGGCCAAGCGGAAGCCTGGTACCGCGCAGACAGCCGGGTGATCGACCTGTACGGTCGAGATAACCTGATCTTCGATCGCAATCGACATCTGCACTATATCGACAGCTTCGGGGTATTCTTTCACGCAGATTTGCTGCATGTGTTGCCCGACCCTGATGCCGGGCTGGCTGAGCGTATTCGGATCTCACGGCTGCGGCTGGATTACTTACGAGCACTCCTGGAGGATTGCCATGCTATCCATTCATAACGGGCTTCAAGGGCTTCGCAGTGCAGCGCTGATGGCGCTGATGCTCGGACTCTCGACGGCGGGGGCCGCCATTGACGAGCGCAGCGTTGACAATGAGGACCCGGAAGCCGTGGTCTCACAAGTCGTCAGTGAGGCGCTGGATCGGCTCGCCGAGGATATCGACCACCTCACCGCGGACGAGGATGCCGGGCGGGCGTTTTTTGACGAGCAGATCCTGCCTTGGCTGGACACCGATCTGATGGCGCGCTTTACCATGGGTCGGGCGGCTCGCCAGGCCAGTGACGAGGAAATCGAGCGCTTTACCCGGGCATTGGAGGGCCGCGTCGCAAATCTCTATACCAGCTCACTGGAGCGCTATGCCGAGGAGGCAAGAGACTTCAGCCAAAACGGTGAGATCGACCTCCGAACGGTTTCACAAAAAGACGATCGGGCCGTGATTTCGGCGCAGATTAGCAGCCCCGAACTGGATCGCACGACACTGCGTATTCAGCTCTACCGCCGGGATGATCGCTGGCGCGTCTTTGATGTTGAGACAAGCGGCGTGAGCATGCTGCTGGTCTTTCGGGACGCGCTGCGCTCGGCCGCTCGGGATGATGGCGTCAGCGCGATGATCGCCGCCCTCGAAGACGGCACGGTGGAAGTGGAGGAAGCCTGGGAAGAGGAGACCAACTAATGGCCGTCGGCCATCACGGCTAGCCTAATAGCCCGTCATTTCCAAATACCCGACCCCTTGCGCGTTGCCGGTCACGCCGACAGCGCCCTCCCAGTAACGCACTGTCGTCGGCATTTCCTGGGCGTCAACGCGGGCCTCGATCTCCAGCCTCAGATCGCTCACCGGTAGCTCAACGGACCCAGCCACCAG
>Ga0102930_1000405_pt1 | contig 14508 bp, 11 predicted proteins | sample SalPon1_B_H2O_MG_FD_84514 | JGI IMG/M metagenome (GOLD analysis project Ga0102930, IMG submission 84514) | Salt pond water microbial communities from South San Francisco under conditions of wetland restoration - Salt Pond MetaG R1_B_H2O_MG | ecosystem: Environmental > Aquatic > Non-marine Saline... | reverse complement strand
CCACGGCCAGCGCGAAGTTGTGCTCGCCCGCCGTGTACTGACCGCGATACAGCTGGCTGTCGATCACGCTGCGCGCATCGAAGCGGTTGCCCACCACCAGTGCCGGCACGTGGCCCAGCAGGTGCCAGACACCGCGGTAGAAACGCTCCGGCAGGCGTCCCATCGCCCCGTCGACCTGGCGGCGATGATACCAATCCACCCGGCGCTCGCCGTGCGGGCCCACCGGGTCGGGTTCCAGGGCGCGCGGCCCGTCGGCGACGCGCACGAGGGAGAGATCGCCGCCGTCCTGGCGATGCAGGGCCTCGAGTTGTTCCGGGCGACCGCGCAGGGTAATCGCCTCGCGCAGGCGCATGCGCACCTCGTAGGGCGACATCGCCACCAGCTCGTCGAGCGCCCGCGACGGGTCGAGCTGCTGTTCCCGGGCACGCAGCGCGACCAGGATCTGCAACAGTGGGCCCGTGCGCAGGGTGATCACGTCATCGAACAGCTCGGGTTCGGCGCGCAGCCAGGCCCCGAGATGCATCACCAGCTCCTGGGTCAGCGCCCGCTCGCGCCAGTCGTCGTCGCAGTAGACGGCCAGCCGGCGCAGGATTTCCTGATTGGACACCGGCGCGTCGATCACCGCCTTGCGCGTGTAGGAACGCCCCACGGCCACCCGCTTCTGGTGCACCACGAGGTCCATCAGTGCCACCTCGAGAAACGCGTCGACCACGCCGGCCCGCTCCGCGGCCTCGCGCATCAGGCGCCAGGCGCCCAGTGCCTGCGCCACGCGCAAAAGCGCGACCCGATGGCCACGCAGGTCACGATGACACCCCTCGGCGTCGACGAACGATTGCGCGAGCGGCAAACCGGCCGCCTCGAGCCGCTCGAGCAGCAAGAGCCGCTCGTCGAGCGGCCGGGTATCGGCATAGGCGGCGATCAGCGCCTCGACCGACGTCGCATCGTCCAGCCGTCGTTGCAGTGACGGCACGTCGCCGATCGGTTGCCAGTCGACGTCGGGCAGCGGTTCGGGTGGCGTCCAGGTCGGCAGTCGACCCGGCAGGCGTCGGCGCATGGCGACCGCGTCGAGGCACGCGAGCGAGTCGCAGCGCAGGGGCACGCCCTCGACCGCGCCGGCGGTGAGCTCGTCCCGGCAGAAGGACAGCAGCGCATCGGCGCCCGGCGCCTCGAGCATCCAGCGGGCGACCGGGATGACGAACAGGGGCTGCCCCGGGCCACGAGACTCACGGCCGAGATAACCGATCGTGGTACGCATCTCGTGAACGAGCAGGCGGACGTCGCGACCCAGCAGGAACGCCTGGGTGTCGAAGATGGCCGGGAGGAGTGCCCGGTTGGCGTCGTCCGCGTCGAGCATCGCCGCCGTCGCCAGGCCCAGCAGGCGCCGTCTCGGCCGACCACCGAGCCCGAGCCGGCCATTGCTGCCCAGCGAGGCGAGCCGCTCGATCAGCACGTCGGCCGCCACCGCCGCCGGCTCGGTCTCGTCCTGCAAGGTGACCGGGCCGATGCCGGCCTCCACCAGGCGCGCCCGTACATCCGGCGTCTCCGCCAGCAGGGCCACAGCCACCTCCCGGGCGGCAACGTCGTCCCGCCGGCGGTGCCGGCCGAGCGGATCGATGTCCTCCGGCTCGATCCGCCGTGCATGCAGCAGCCGGCCGACCACCCACAGGCTCTGCGCCCAGACGAGCGGGCGGTTGGCGTTCGCCAGGCGGCGGCTCGACCCGGGGGCCTCGCGTTCGCTTTCGATCGCGTCGGCCGGGACGTAGTAGAGCTCGGGCAACGCCGGCCGGTCGCATTCGGTCACGGCCACGGCATCGAGCCGGCGGGCGTAGTCGTCGGCCAGCGATCGATCGCCGTTGAAACAGGCATTGATCAGTCGGTAGGCGAGAAACAGCGGCCACTCGCACTCGATGTGGGCGAACGCCTCGAGCTCCTCGGGCTCGTAGTGCAGCTTGCTCTCGTCCTCGATCACCGTCTGGTGACCGTCGCGCAGAAAGCGCTTGTAACCGTAGCGCCCCCCGAGCCGCTCCTCGATCCGTTCGCTCACGCGGCCGGCCAGCTCGCCGCGGCGCACCGCGAATCCGGGGTAACCGATCACCGCGAGCAAGGCCGAGTCGATCTCCTTGGAGGCGGATTCCCGCGGCAGGATGGACTCCAGACTCTGGCGCACGCGCACGATGTCGTCGGGGATCACTTGCAGGCGCGTGGCATCGTCGCCGGCACCGCCGAACAGGTCGAAGCCCTCGGCGGCTTCCAGCGCGGCGAGCACCACGCCCAGCGAACTGGCGTTGAGCTCGCGCACACCGTGGTTGATCTTGTTGCCCCGCTCCCAGATGCCGTAGTCCGGCGTCACGTAGGCGCGCGACAGGTACCAGACGAGGTTCTGGACGAAATCCACCTCGTCGCGACTCTGCACGATGGTCAGCCCGCCGGCGGTCATCTGCACCAGCATCAGCAGGAACAGCGAGGTGGCATCCAGTTGCAGATGCCCCCACTCCTCGTCGCCGACCACCGCCTCGCCGGTGGCGGTCTCGTATTTCGCGTGCAACGCGTCGATCGGATCGAGGCTGTGCTTGAAGCGCTGGACCCGGTCGGCCTGGCGCATCATGGCGGCGAGCAGACCCCGCATGTTGCGGACCACCGCCTGGTCGAATTCGAAGGCACTGGTCGTCCGGCCGTCCCGTCGACAGGCAATGCCCAGCGCCCAGGGGGCGAGGATGCTGTAGACGTTGTCCCGCACCCAGGCGTCGGTGTAGTCACCATGGGCGGTCACCGCCGTGCTGGCCGGGAGCAGGCCGGTCACCGGGTGCTGCCGAGCGAGGATGTGCCGACGCACCTCGTCGATCAGGGCGTCGAGCGACGCCCCGTCACGAATGCTCGGATCGGAAGGCGGACGGCCATTGTGCATGCGTTGCTACCGGGTGGTTTGCCGGCCCCGGGGGTGGAAGGGCCTGACGCCAGTATGAAGTCGTTCACGGCCTTGGGCCAGCCGTCCGAGCCACGCAGCCGGGGTCAGTGGCGAGTGGACTCCGGCGGCTCGACACTCTCGCTGGTGAGGAGTTGTTCCACGTCGACGCGATCGAAGCGGTACAGACTGCCGCAGAAATCGCAGCGGATCTCGATCAGACCGGGCGGCGTCTCCTCGCTCGCCAGCGTCGCCTCAAGCTCGTCCCGGCCCAGGCCGGCGAGCATCTGCCCCACCCCTTCGCGGCTGCAACCGCAGCTGAAGGCGACGCGGGCGACACCGTGGATGCGCAACGCGTCCTGGTGGAACAGGCGGTGCAGCAGCTCGGGTGCCGAGACCGTACGCATTTCCGCCCGGCCCTTCTCGCCCACCAGCGTGTCGACCAGCTTGCCCACGTGTTCGAAGCCGCGCGCCGACGGCCCCCCGGACGACACAATCCCGCCGGTCTCCGGCATCTGCTGGACGAGCATGCCGGCGGTGACCTCCTTGTCAGCCGCCAGTACCAGACGGGTCGGCAACTGTTCCGACTGCTGGAAGTAACCCTCGATCGCGTCGGCCAGCGATGCGCCCTCGATCGGCACCAGCGACTGGTAGCGCGTGCCCTCGTCCGGCTCGATGGTCAGCACCAGTTGGCCCCGACCGAGCAACGCCTCCAGCCCAGGCCCTGCCCCGGCGAGGGTGTCGTCGTCCCATTTCGCCATGCAACGGAACCGCCGATCGGAGGTCACCTGGACCACGAGGATACCCACCGGGCCACGGCCCGCGAACTGCAGGATCAGCCGCCCCTCGAACTTGAGACTGGCGACCATCAGCACGGCACCGGCCACCGCCTCGCCGAGCAGAGCGGCGACGGCCGGCGGGTAGTCGTGGTTCTCGATCGCCGCCTGCCAGGTCGGCTCCAGGCGCAGCGACACGCCGCGGACCCGACCATCCTCAAAGGAAAAGCGGAACAACTCGTCGCCCTGCGGCAGGTTGTGCCAGTCGATCGACTCCTGCTTCTCGGTCATGTCGGCCTCGCGAAACGGTTGGGCGTGGGATCACTCGCCATCGAGACGGCGCTTGAGCACCTCGTTGACGGCCTTGGGGTTCGCCTTGCCCTTGGCCGCCTTCATCACCTGGCCGACGAAAAAGCCGAACAGCTTGTCCTTGCCACCCCGGTAGGCCTCGACCTGTCCCGGGTTGGCGGCGATCACCTCGTCGACCATCGCCTCGATCGCGCCGGTATCCGAGATCTGTTTCAGACCGCGCGCCTCGATGATCGCGTCGACCGAGCCGCCCTCCTCGGCCAGTGCCTCGAACACCTCGCGGCCGAGCTTGTTCGACAGCGTGCCGTCGGAAACACGCTCGAGCAGGTCGGCGAGCTTCTCGGCCTGGACCGGGCACTCGCCGATCTCCAGCTCGAGGCGATTGAGCAAGGCGGCGACCTCGCCCATCACCCAGTTGGCGGCCAGCTTGGCATCGGCCCCGTCGCGGGCGATCACCGCCTCGAAGTACTCGGCGGTGGCACGGCTGGCGGTCAACACGCCGGCGTCATAGCTGCTCAGGCCGTACTCGGACTGGTAACGGTCGGCCTTGGCATCCGGCAACTCGGGCAGCTCGGCACGCCACGACTCGATCGTCGCCTCGTCCAGCTCCACCGGCAACAGGTCCGGGCAGGGGAAGTAGCGGTAGTCGTCCGCCTCTTCCTTGGTGCGCATCAGGCGGGTCTCGTCGCGATCCGGATCGTACAGGCGCGTGGCCTGGACCACCTCGCCACCGGTCTCCAGCAGGTCGACCTGGCGCTCGATCTCGAACTCGATCGCCCGTTGCAGAAAGCGGAACGAGTTGACGTTCTTGATCTCGGTGCGCGTACCGAAGGCCTCGTCGCCCTCGGGGCGCATGGAGACGTTGGCATCCACGCGGAACGAGCCTTCCTGCATGTTGCCGTCACAGATGCCCAGGTACTGCACGATCGAGTGGATCTTGCGGGCATAGGCGACCGCCTGCTCGGGACTGCGCATGTCCGGCTCCGAGACGATCTCGATCAGGGGCGTGCCCGCCCGATTGAGATCGATGCCGGTCATGCCGTGGAAATCCTCGTGTAGCGACTTCCCGGCGTCCTCCTCGAGGTGGGCCCGGGTCACGCGGATGGTGTGCTCGCGCGCCTTCTTGCCCTCGCCCGTGGTGATGGTCACGTGGCCGCCGACCACGATGGGGCGGGCGAGCTGGGTGGTCTGGTAGCCCTTGGGCAGATCGGGGTAGAAGTAGTTCTTTCGGTCGAAGCTCGAGACGTGCGAGATCTCCGCGTCGATCGCCAGTCCGAACAGCGAGGCCATGCGCACCGCACCCTCGTTGAGCACGGGCAACACGCCCGGCAGGCCGAGATCCACCGCGCAGGCCTGCGCATTGGGTTCGGCACCGAAGGCGGTGGAGGCCCCGGAGAAGATCTTGGAGCGGGTGGCCAGCTGGGCGTGGATCTCCAGGCCGATGACCACTTCCCAGCCCGAAGGGATTGCGAATTGACTCATGCGTGCTGTCCTTACCCTTCGCGATTGTCGTGGGCGGAGGCCGCAGCGATCGACGGCATGCGCTGGTGCCAGTCGACGCACTGCTGGTACTGGTGCGCGACGTTCAGGAGACGCGCCTCGTTGAAGTGGCGGCCGATCAGCTGCAGGCCGACCGGACGCCCCGCGACGAACCCGGCGGGCACCGACATGCCCGGCAGACCGGCGAGGTTCACCGGGATGGTGAAGATGTCCTCGAGGTACATCTTCGCCGGGTCGTCGCTGTGCGCACCCCGATCGAAGGCCGGTGTCGGGGTGACCGGCCCGGCGATCACGTCGCACTGCTCGAAGGCGCGCTGGAAGTGCTCGGTCACCAGCCGGCGCGCCTTCTGCGCGCGACGGTAGAAGGCATCGTAGTAGCCGGCTGACAGCGCGTAGGTGCCCACCAGGATGCGGCGCTTGACCTCGGAGCCGAACCCCTCGGAACGAGTGCGCTCGTAGAGGTCCTGCAGGTCCATGGGGTCCTCGCAGCGATAGCCGAAACGCACGCCGTCGAAGCGCGAGAGGTTCGAGGAGGCCTCGGCCGGTGCCAGCAGGTAATAGGCGGCCAGGGCGATGTCGGCGTCCGGCAGGTCGATCTCGACCGCTTCGGCACCCGCGGCGCGCAGCTCGTCGATCGCCGCGGTCACCGCATCGCCCACCGCCGGGTCGAGCGCATCCGAGAACCATTGCCTGGGGATGCCGACGCGCAGCCCCGCGATCGAACCGTCGAGCGCGGCGACGTAGTCCGGCACCGCCTCGTCGGACGAGGTGGAATCCCTGGCGTCGAAGCCGGCCATCTCGCCCAGCACCAGCGCGCAATCCTCGGCGGATTTCGCGATCACCCCGCCCTGATCGAAGCTCGAGGCATAGGCGATCATCCCGTAGCGCGAAACCCGGCCGTAGGTGGGCTTGATGCCGGTCACGCCACAGAAGGCGGCCGGCTGACGGATCGAGCCGCCGGTGTCGGTCCCGGTGGCGAACGGCGCCAGCCGCGCGGCGACCGCGGCGGCCGAACCGCCCGAGGAACCGCCCGGTACGGCGCTCGTGTCCCAGGGATTGGCCACGGCGCCGAAATGACTGTTCTCGTTCGACGAGCCCATGGCGAACTCGTCCATGTTGGCCTTGCCCAGCAGCACCGCCCCACTCTCGGTGAGGCGCTGGTGGACGGTGGCGTCGTAGGGTGCGACCCAGTCGGCCAGCATGCGCGAGCCGCAGGTCGTGCGGGTACCCCGGGCACAGAAGATGTCCTTGTGCACGTAGGGGATCCCGGCCAATGCGCCGTCGCCGCCCGGTTCGGCAGGCGCGACCAGGCTGATCAGGCTGTTGAGCTCGGAATCGATGGTGTCGATGCGCTGCGTGAACGCGCCTGCCAGGTCGGCAGCCGACAACTCGCCGGCGGACAACCAGCCCTTGAGCTGGGTGATCGAGGCATTGATCAGCGCGGCATCGCCGCCTTGTGGTGAATCACTCGTGGACACGGAATGCGTTCCCCTGCCTGGGTGGGTGGGCGTGTGTGGCGTTCGGATACGGGGCGATCGCGGTTACTCGATCACCTTGGGCACGAGGAAAAGGCCCTTCTCCTGTGCCGGCGCCCCGGCCATCAGCGTCTCCCGCTGATCCGTTTCGGTGACCGTGTCGGCCCGCATCCGCTGCGTCTGGTCGAGCGGGTGGGCCATCGGCTCGAGCTCGTTGAGCCTCGGGTCATCGAGCCGGCTCGCCTGGTCGAGAATGGCGTTCAGGTCCGCGCGCAAGGCCTCGCTCCACTCGTCCTCGACCGCGATGCGGGCGAGGTGCGCCACGGCCTGCAACTGGTCATTGGTCAACGACATCGCCGTCACCCCTCGTCAAATCGTGATTGCTGTCTTGAAACGTCCGGCGGGCTGCTCGGCCAAGGAACCCAATCCCGGTAATGCCGGTCGAAACCCGCGGGTCCGGGCTCGGCCGGGCACGGAAAATACGGCGCGAAGCCTATCACAGGCCCGCCCGCCTGCCGAGTCGACTCGCTTGCTTGAAAACCGGCATGTTGCTACCTTAGCCGCTTATTTTACGCCACGTCGGCGTGGGCCGGATCGCGGCCGGCGCAGGACGGTTCGACCCCCGGACTCGACGGGCGAAAACGGGAATGGACTCAGGCGCAAACGCCCCCGGCACCGGGAGCGTCTCGCCACAACGGGGCCGACACGACGGCCTTCCACCTCACATACGCAGACTTCACTCGGTTATACCCCCATGTTCAAAGGCTTCCGCGGCATCTTCTCCACCGATCTCTCCATCGATCTGGGCACGGCCAACACGCTGATCTACGTCTCGGGTCGCGGCATCGTGCTCGACGAGCCCTCGGTGGTCGCCCTGCGCAACGACGGCGGCCAGACGGTCATCCAGGCCTACGGCAACGAGGCCAAGCAGATGGTCGGTCGCACGCCGAAATCGATCCACGCGGTCCGGCCGCTGCGCGACGGGGTGATCGCCGACTTCCACGTCACCGAGAAAATGCTGCAGTACTTCATAAAGAAGGTGCACTCCTCGCACTGGTTCCGCCCCAGCCCGCGCGTGCTGGTCTGCGTGCCGGTCGGCGCGACCCAGGTCGAGCGCCGCGCCATCCGCGAGTCGGTGCTCTCCGCCGGCGCCCGTCGCGCCTTCATCATCGAGGAACCCATGGCCGCGGCCATCGGGGCGGGTGTGGACGTCGACGAGCCGCGCGGCTCGATGGTGGTCGACATCGGCGGCGGCACCTCCGAGGTGGGCGTCATCTCGCTCGACGGCATCGTCTACTCGTCTTCCGTGCGGATCGGCGGCGACAAGTTCGACGAGGCGATCATCGCCTTCGTCCGCCGCCACTACGGCATCCTGATCGGCGAGGCGACCGCCGAGCGGATCAAGAAGGAGATCGGCTCGGCCTACCCGGGCAAGGAACTGCGCGAGATCGACGTCAAGGGCCGCAACCTCGCCGAGGGCGTGCCGCGCAGCTTCACCCTCAACTCCAACGAGATCCTCGAAGCCCTCCAGGAGCCGTTGTTCGGCATCGTCCAGGCCGTACGTGCCGCCCTCGAGCAGACCCCGCCGGAACTGGGTGCCGACATCGCCGAGCGCGGCATCGTGCTCACCGGGGGCGGGGCCCTGCTGCGCGATCTCGACAAGCTGATCATGGAAGAGACCGGCCTGCCGGTCGTGGTCGCCGAGAACCCGCTGACCTGCGTGGCCCGCGGCGGCGGCAAGGTCCTCGAGCTGATCGACCAGCGCAACAACACCCTCTTCGCTGACGAATAACGGCGCCGACGATGGCGCTGTTCGATACCCACCGGCCCGGATTCAATCGACTCCTGGTGCTGGTCGTGGTCTCGATCGCCCTGATGAGCCTCGACCGGGTGGGCACACGCTGGGTCGGCCAGGTCGACCAGGGGCTCGGCAGCGTCACCGACGGCATCATCGAGACCATCCACCAGCCGGTGGTCATGGTCCGCTCGATCGGCCGCTGGTTCGGCGACCGCAACGAACTCCACGGCGAGCTCGACCGCCTGCGCGAGGAGAACACCCTGCTGCGCGGTCAGATGCAGCAGTTCGTCTCGCTCAAGCGCGAAGTCGACGAACTGCGCGCCCTGCTCGACGGCGAGGCCAGCGACGTGCCCGCCGTGCTACTCGCCCGCCGGGTCGGCCACCCGCCGACTCCCAACGACCACCTCTTCACCATCGGGCGCGGTTTCGGCGACGACATCCGACCCGGTGACCCCGTGATTGATGCACAGGGGGTGGTCGGACAGGTGCTGCGCAGCACCGCCACCGGGGCCACGGTGATCGAACTGACCTCGCGTGACCATATGCTGTCCGTGGTGCTCGGGGAAAGCGGGCGCACCGCCCTGCTCCGGGGCACTGGCGCCGACCACCTGGTTGCCGAACGAATCCCCGAACGCACCAAGGTCCGGCCCGGCGACCTGCTGACCACCTCGGGTATCGACGAGGCCTTTCCCCGTGGCTACCCGGTCGCGCGGATCAGCAAGATCGAGACCGACGAGGCACAGGGGTTCATCCGGTTGATCGCCGAACCGGTCGCGGATCTGTCGCGACTCGACTACGTGCTGGTGGTCACCGCCCCGCCCGATGGTGGCACGTCGACGCCGAGCGGCGCGGCGGAAACCATCGATCGACCCGCGGTGCCCCCGGCGACGGACGCAGCGGAGGCCGCCGATGGCGACTAGCTGGTTCTCGATCCTGTTCACCAGCCTTGCGGCACTCGCGCTGGTGCTGATGCCCCTGCCCGAGGGCGTCCAGGTGCACAATCCGCAATGGCTGTTGCTGGTGGTGATCTTCTGGTCGCTCTACCGCCCGGCGCAGGCGGGGCTGCTCTACGCCTGGGTCGCCGGCCTGATGCTCGACGTGGCCACCAACGGCCTGCTCGGACTGAATGCCCTGATGTTCACGCTCACCGCCTTCCTGGTGCTGTCACTGCGCCAGCGCCTCGGTGTCGCGCCGCTGCTTTCGCAGGCCCTGCTGGTGGCCGGGTTCAGCCTGCTCTATCTGATGGCGTCGCTCTGGGTGGAGGGCGTGGCCACCGATCTCGCCTCGATGGCCGCCTACCTGTCGCGGGCCCTGAGCAACCTCGCCGCCTGGCCGGTGATCTACTTCCTGCTCAGCCGGCTGGCCCGGCTAGCCGAGCGCTAACCCAGCAACACCCCGGCCCAGACCACCACGGCGATCACGATCGCGACCATGACCGCAGCCGAGCCCACGTCCTTCGCCCGGCCGGAGAGCTTGTGCGGGTCCGCCCCGATCCGGTCGACCACGTTCTCGATGCCGGTATTGAGCAACTCCACCATCAGCACCTGCAACAGCACCGCGACCAGCAGGGCACGCTCGAGCGCCGTGTCACCCACGAACCAGGCCACCGGCGTCGCGAGCAGCGCGACGACCACCTCCTGACGAAAGGCCTCCTCCTTTCGCCACGCCGCGCGCAGCCCCTTCCAGGAGTAGCGCAACGCCACCAGGGCGTGGGCAAGACCGTGCCCCTGATCGGATGCCATATCGGTTTCGCCTCGCTGGGTCAGTCGGTGGCCTCGAGCATCCGGCCGTAGTCGTCGGGGCTCATCCATTCGGCCAGCTCGCCCTCGATGCGGATCTTCAGTATCCAGCCCTCGTCGAGCGGGTCGTCGTTGATCAGCTCGGGACTGTCCTCGAGTGACTCGTTGATCTCGAGCACCTCCCCATCGACCGGGCAGAGCACGTCCGATGCCGCCTTGACCGATTCGAGCGTCGCACAGGGCGCCCCCTCGGACACCGCCTGACCCACGTCCGGCAGATCGGCGAAAACGACGTCGCCCAGCATTTCCTGGCCCTGCTCGGTGACCCCGACGGTCACCACGTCATCCTCGACCGTGTACCACTCGTGGGTTTCCCCGTAACGCCGATCCTGCCGAATGTCCATGGGCGACTCCTTCAACACGTTGGGCCCAATCAGTTTGGGCGAATGAACAGGTCCGCGATTCTGGCACAAACCGCCTCCCTTCTCGATCGGGGCCGCCGGCCGACTGCGGCATATCGCGCACCGACTGGGCCATCAGGCCCAGTCAGGCCCGCAGTGCAGACGCAGAATCAACGACTTGGCGCTGGCCCGTTTCCTGCAATTGGTCCGGGTCGAAACGATCGACAGACAACAGAACATCGAGGGATGACCACCGCATGACAACCAGCCGCCCGCTCCCCCGCCGCAATCTCCTGCACGCCGCGATCCTCGCCGGCCTGACGACCGGCAGCCAGACCGTAGCCGCCGGGGGCCTGGATACGATCCTGATCACCGCACCGGCCGCCACCTCGTCGACCGAAGCGGTCGTCCTGGACGCCGAGGACAGCGCGCCGCGCGCCGATCTGGCCGAGGTCCTGCGCGAGATCAGCGGCGTGACCTCGGGTCGCATGTCGGGTCACGGCCTCGATCCGGTCATCCGCGGGCAGCGCGAGCACCAGCTCAACGTCCTGCTCGACGGGGCGGCCATCGCCAACGCCTGCCCCAACCGCATGGATCCGCCGACGAGCTTCGGCAACCTGGCCGGCTACGATGCCGTCGAGGTGCGCAAGGGCGTGACCACCCTCACCCTTGGCCCGGGCGGCAGCGGCGGCAGCATCGAACTGACCCGCAACACCTTCGAGCGCGCCGCCGAGGTCGGCATCCAGTCGCGCTTCGGCTTCGCCGCCAGCAGCAACGGCCTGACCGACCAGACCCACGCCGACGTGCTGTTCAGCAACGGCAACGCCTACGGTCGCGTCATCGGCCAGATCGCGAACGGCGAGAACTACGAGGACGGCGACGGCAACGAGGTGCCCTCGTCATACAAGCAACGCAGCGGCACCATCATCGGTGGCTACCGCGTCAGCGACGAGACCGGCATCGAGGTCTCCATCGATCGCAACCGGATGCTGGATACCCGCTACGCCGGCACCGGCATGGACTCGGTGTTCGACAACGCCACCATCTACCGCATCGACGGTCGCCTCGGCGACCTCGCCGGCCCGGTCGACGCGGTACGCCTGGAACTCTCGCGCGCCAACGTCGATCACCTGATGGACAACTACAGCCTACGTGACAACACGGGCATGCGTATGGAGGCGCCCGCGGAGTCTCACACCACCACCGCCCGCTTGACCGCGACCTCGCGGTTCGACGCCGCGGAGGTGAACTACGGCCTCGATTTCGAGCGCGTGCAGCAGAACGCCCAGGCCTTCAATCTCAACAAAGACATGTTGGTGTTTCGCCAGTGGCCGGACGGCCAGACCGACCAGGTCGGCGCATTCCTTGAGAGCGATTGGGCACTGGGCGACGGGAACATCCTGCGTGCCGGGCTGCGCGTCAACCGTTTCCAAAGCGAGATCGACACCACGCTCGACAAGAGCATCGCCACACTGAACACTGCGAAAGTCCAAGTCCCGGCCGACATCCGCGCCGCGGCAACAGACTCGAAGAGCGACACCGAGATCAGCGCCCTGCTCCGCTACGATCACGCGTTCAGCGCCAACCTCGGCGGGCACGTCGGCATCAGCCGCACCGCGGCCGCGCCCAACCTGACCCAGAAATACATCACTCTGGTAATGAAAAACCAGGATACCGGGATGATGATGCTTTCAAAGGTGGGCAATCCGGAGCTCAATCCGGAGATACATAATCAGGTGGAAGCGGGCCTCGCCTGGCAGGACGAGCGACTGGAAACGGGGGCGACCGTCTACGTCGACCGGGTCGAGGACTACATCCTGCAGGATCGCCGGATCGCCGGCCTGATGCCGATGACCACCAGCTACCGCAACATCGACGCCCGCCTGATCGGCGGAGAGTTCGACCTCGCCTACGCCCTGACCGACTGGCTGGCCACCGAGGCCCAGGTCAGCTATGTCCGCGGGCGCAACACCGACGACTCGCGCGATCTGCCGCAGATCCCGCCGCTGTCCGGCCTGCTGGGGCTGCACGCCGAGCGCGGGGCCATCGACGGTGGCGTGGTCCTGCGTTGGGCGGCCCGCGCCGAGGCCATCGACGAGCAGAGCGGTCTCGACACCCGCGAGACCGCCGGTTATGCCGTGCTCGACGTCACCGCCGGCTACGACATCACCCGCAACTGGCGGGTGGAGGCCGGCGTCGACAACGTCTTCGACCGGACCTACACCCAGCACGTCAACCGCGCCTACAGCAGCGTGTTCGGCGACCCGAACGCACGCATCAACGAGCCGGGCCGCACCGTCTGGGCGCGCCTGACCGCCACGTTCTGATCCGTTTCCTTCTCCAGACTGCCACGCCTCGGCGTGGCCTTGCGGCAGCCAGGGGCTGCCGTTTTTTTGGCGGGCGCAACGGGACGGGTACGGCCGGGGCCACCCCCAACCAAAAGCCCCGTGCCGGCGGTTGCCGACACGGGGCGCTCACGATCACGGGGCGTTTCTTGCGATGACGACGGAACGGACCGCCGAACCGGCGTTACTCGATGGCGAACTTCTTCAGGCGGTAGAGGAAGGTGTCGCGGCTCAGGTTTAGCAGGCGGGCGGCACGCGACTTGTTTCCGCCCGTCTGGGCCAGCGCCTGGCGCAACAGGTCGCTCTCGACCGCCTCCAGGTCGAGCCCGCCCTCCGGCAACAGGAACCCCGGCGCGATCGGTCCGCCCCGCTCGCTCTGGGCGGCGGACCGCATGGCGGGCGGCAAGGCCTCCACGTCCACCACCCCGCCGGGGTGGAAGATCACCAGCCGCTCGGCCAGTTGCTTGAGTTCCCGGACGTTGCCCGGCCAGCGGTAGCGCCGCAGCACGCCGGTTGCGCGGGCCGTCAGGCGTGGCACGGGCACGCCGCTGCGCCCGGCGTTGTCCTCGAGAAAGCGGGCGAACAGCCAGTCGATGTCGCCCTGGCGATCGCGTAATGGCAGCAGTTCGACCGGGACGCCGGCCAGGCGGAAATACAGGTCAGCGCGGAATTCGCCCGCCTCGACCATCGCGGCCAGATCGCGGTGGGTCGCGGCGACCACGCGGAGGTCGACCCGACGGGTCCCGGTCTCGCCCACCGCCCGCGTCTCGCCGTTTTCCAGCAGGCGCAGCAGCTTCGCCTGCAGGGAGAGCGGCAGCTCGCCCAGCTCGTCGAGGAACAGCGTGCCGCCATCGGCCTGGTCCACCAGGCCGGCCTGGTCGGCCAGCGCGCCGGTGAAGGCGCCACGGCGATGGCCGAACAGGGTCGACTCGGCCAGTTCATCCGGGATGGTGGCGCAGTTGACCGTCACCAGCGGGCGATCGCCACGCGGCGAGCCGGCATGGATCGCGCGAGCGGCAAGCTCCTTGCCCGTGCCGGTCTCGCCGGTGATCAGCACCGTCGCCTCGGTCGCCGCGACGAGCCCCAGGCTGCGCAGCGTGGACTCGAAACGTGGCGACTGGCTCTGCAATGCCTCAAGATAGGGGTTCGCGTTCATGGTGGCCTGTCCGTCAGTTGACCCAACTGGCGCACAGTCTACCCCTGCCCGCCATCACGATAAAGCGGGCTTTTTCCACCCAAGGCCGAGTCGATCACCCGGAGATG
>Ga0102930_1000404_pt1 | contig 14518 bp, 10 predicted proteins | sample SalPon1_B_H2O_MG_FD_84514 | JGI IMG/M metagenome (GOLD analysis project Ga0102930, IMG submission 84514) | Salt pond water microbial communities from South San Francisco under conditions of wetland restoration - Salt Pond MetaG R1_B_H2O_MG | ecosystem: Environmental > Aquatic > Non-marine Saline... | reverse complement strand
TATGGATAAATAACCTTTATCAGCTATTAATTTGCAATCGTTGATTTGTGATTTGATGTCCTTTAAATAGTGAATATCATGCACAGATGCTGGACTCAAATCCAGGCTTTGAAAAACACCATTGACAGAATAAATTGCATGAGGTTTATAACCATAGTAAGTTGAGCCTTGAGAAGCACAATATTCTTTATCAGGATAGGAGTAGGTTTGTTCTTTACATATTTTAGAGCGAGAGCTTCGTGAGCGTTTACATACTTCTAGAGGCATACTATCTATGATGAAGTAATCTTCAAATTCGTTAAAATGAGAAGCTAGTTTTAACCTGATTTTATCCATATGATGTGCTAGTTTACGCCTTCTTCGGTTGTAAACACTAGGTTCAATTCTTGAAGTGATAGTTGAAGGGAGCTTTCTGATTAAGTCATTTTTCACTGTCAACTCCCATGTATTCAGCAGTCAATGACAAGCTTATCAATTCCAAGTCACTCATTTTTGGTCGACGCCTCTGATAGGCTAAAAGTTGTTATTTTGATATTTTTTGTAATACTTCAAAAATTCTTTCGTAATTTACACTTAAGTTGTTCATGTTTAGTGTTTTAGAGCTAAAACAATTTATTGATATCAGTAACATGAGCGACTTTTTTCCTTTTTAATCAAAATCCACAACGGGTTATTTATACACTTTTTAGGATACTAGAATTCATTTTTCATCTATAAATTAAAGAATATGCGTTATTTTTTTATATTTGAGTTAACAAATTTTTAGTTTTGAAATCAATTCTCAAATTTATTCCAGTACTCATTGTCATATTTTGTTCTTTTTATTTATATGAGATATATAATAAAAACGACTTAAAATCTAAGCTTCCAGCATTGGCTGCCCATTCAACACTTGATACAAGAGAAGCCCAGAAAATCAATTTTTCACTGAACCCAAATGCGGTGCAATCACAAAACATTTCAGATACTCTGTCTTTACAACACAAAAAACCTAATATTGTAATTATATACCCAGACCAATTAAGAAGATATAGTGCGGGATATTGGTCACAAGACAAATTCATCCAAGATGTTATAGGAAAACCAGACCCTGTTATCACTCCAAACATTGATAAATTGGCTAATAATGGAGTAGTTTTAACAAAAGCTGTGGCTAACTATCCATTATGCAGCCCATCTAGAGCTATGCTTTTATCTGGAATGTATCCAGAGCAGAATGGAGTTTGGAATAATGCTAGAAAAGACAGAAATGAAGACCTTAACGAAGACATTATAACTATCACTAATTTCTTTAGTGAAGAGAATTATGATATTGGTTATTTTGGCAAAGCTCATTACATAAAACCAGAACCCATGTTCAACGCCTCTGGAGATTATGTAGGCACAGAGAAAGCTCCTGGTGGGTATTTCGTCAATGATTACGACACTTATATCCCTCCAGGAATAGATAGGCATGATATAGACTACTATTATCATGTACTCAAAGATGATCATAAAAACCCATTTGTATATTCAAATGACCCGCAGGTTGTTGGAGGACAAAAAGATGGAGAAGTATTTCAGCCCAAAGAATTTTCTACCAAAGTTGAGTCTGAAGTCATCATTGACTATCTTAAAAACAACAGACAACAAAGAAAAGAAAGTAATCCATTTTTTATATTTTGGTCTATCAATCCACCACATAATCCATGGGATGACGAGAATACAGACATGGTAGAATATCACAAATACTATGATACAGACCATTATCCAAAACTAGACTCTTCTTTAGTAGTGAGAAAGAATGCAGATCCTGAGGTGGCAGATTATGTAAGAAATTATTTTGCAAATGTAACGAGTATAGACAAATACATTGGCAAAGTAATCAAACAATTAGAAGCCATGAATGCTTTAAATAATACACTTATAATAGTCACAGCAGATCATGGAGAAATGCTAGGTAGTCATGGATTATCAGGAAAAAATGTATTGTATTCAGAATCTACAGCAGTCCCTTTTATAGCGCATTGGCCAAAAGGCTTGAGTCCCCACAAAACAGGTGTACTTCTTGGTAGTCAAGATATTTTTCCTACGGTAGCTAGCTTAGTTGGAGTCAAAAACAACTTACCAAAAACCATTGAAGGTAACGACTTATCTGCCAATATTAGGAATACATCTAGGCTTAATGATAAACACGGCGGTGTTCTTCTTCTTCTTGGAAACTCTCGTGGACTTCTTACTGAAGATTACACTCTAGTGCTACAAGAAGATAAAAAGCCATGGGAAAAAGAAAAGCAGACCAGTCTTGAAAAAAGTATCATTTTTGATCATGAAGAAGACCCCTATCAACTTCGAGAAATACCTTTAAAAGAACGACCTAAATTAGCTAATAAGCTTTTAAAGAAGCTAGCTGTTAAGCTTAAAATATCCAACGACCCCTGGTTTCAAGATAAAACACATAGTGAAGTTATTCCTTATCATAAAATAGAACACTAAAATAAAAAAACTTAACCATGAAACGTATAAGTAGGCTACTACAGCTTGTATTAATTACCTTGCTCATAAGCTGTAACTCTAAACATAACACACTTACCATTAAAATTGAAAATCAACTTAACTTTGATAGAGAAGAAGTTGTATCTCTAGACAGGGAGCAACTGAAAAGTCTCTTAAAAGACGGCACAGCTGAAGATGTAAGATGTAAACAAAAAGACACCTACATCCCACTGCAATGGGTGGATTACAATCAGGATGGGGTTTACGATGAATTACTTTTACAAGCTAAGGTAAAAGCCAATTCAAGTACTACATACACCTTAGAAATCAACCCCAGTGAACCAGCCCCAAAAACTAGCGTACAAGCCTATTCGCGTTTTGTTCCAGAACGTATAGATGACTACACATGGGAAAATGATAAAGTAGCTTTCAGAACTTATGGCCCTGCAGCAAAAACTGCTGCAGAAAACAATATACCAGGAGGTGTAACATCAAGTGGTATAGACCTCTGGTTCAAAAGCACTAAAAGGTCTGTAATAGACGACTGGTACGAAAATAATACTAAAGAAGAAGGCTACTACCATGTAGACAGAGGCGAAGGCTATGACCCCTATCATGTTGGCAGTAGTAGAGGTACTGGTGGTATAGGAATTTACGAAAATGATAGCCTATATGTCTCTGAAAACTTTATCACTCATAAAACAATAGCTGAAGGCCCTTTAAGAACTATTTTTGAACTTACTTATGCCCCATGGAGCTCCTATAAAGTCAAAGAAACCAAACGCATTAGCCTAGATATAGGTTCTAACTTTTCTAAATTTGAAATAGAACTTACACCAAATACTTCAGTGCCTAATTATGCCATTGGCATCAGTTTACATGACAATAATGGTAGCTTTGATAAGGATGAAGAAAATGGGATGCTATCACATTGGGAAGAAATAGATGGCCACGAGGTTGGTGAAGGTATCTTAATCCACAGGAAATCTATAGATACCATCATTCCACATATTTCAGAAGTCAAAGACCAAAGCAATGCTTTAATTATAGCTAAGCCTTCAGAAAAACTGAGCTATTATGCTGGATTTGCTTGGACTAAAAGCAACCAAATAGAAACCCTAAATGACTGGAAAGCTTTAATGATGAAAAAGAAAAAAATTATAAACCACCCGCTTAAAGTTAACGTGATACACTAGGCTAAAAACTTCATTTGCTATGAAATTGAAATTGGTTCTTATCTGCACTATCTCTCTTTTCTATAATAGTATATCATTATCTCAAAAGCATATTGAGGCTATAAATTTTACTGACAAAATTCAGAATTACAGTTTAGATATTGAAGAAGCCCTATCCAATAAAGACTTTTTAAGAGCATTTCAAAACAAAAATAACCTCTATATACAAGTTGATGAAAATGATAGTCCTCAAATTAATGCCCAATTCAAAGCAGAGGCTGAAAATTCAATAAAAGTTGCAGACCAAGTAAGAGATTTGTATTTTCTTTTCAGGTATGACTGGGATATGGAAAAAACAAACATCCCTTATAGTTTTGAAGATGAAATAGACTGGCAGGCAAATCCTTTTGGGGATATAGAATGGACTTTTATGCTAAACAGGCATAGATACTGGGTTGACCTTGGCAAGGCATATTATTTAACAGGTGATGAAAAATATGCTGAAACATTTGTACAGCAAATAAAACACTGGATATCTCATAATCCACTGAATGAAACCAATACAAAAACAACGTGGAGAAGAATAGAAACTGGAATACGAGCTGAAAACTGGATAAAATCTTTTGAACTTATTAAAAACTCAAAACACATCACCACAGATTTTACTAAAACCTTTTTGAAATCGCTTTACACTCACGCAAATTATCTCAACCAGTCTTTTAGTGATTTCTCGAAGACTAGTAATTGGGGGGTTCTAGAATTTCATGGTCTTTTCAATATTGCAATGTTTATGCCTGAATTTAAGTCTTCTAAAGTCTGGAAAGAAAATGCCATAGCATATTTATCTACATGTTTACAAAACCAAATACTAGAAGATGGAACACAATGGGAACAATCACCAATGTATCATAATGAAATCTTACATTGCTCCTTAAATGTACTTCTGCTTTCCAAAAGATCTGGCATAGAATTACATTATACCATGCTAGATAAAATCAAAGCAATGAGTATGGCTGATATAGCGTGGCAAAAGCCAAATCACCACCAGCCCCTTTTTGGTGATAGTGATGATGTAAGTCTCGAAGGAATTCTTACTACAGCTTCAGTATTATTGAATGATCCTGTTCTAAAAAGCCGAAGTCATTCCGCTGTAGATTATGAGAATTTTTTTGTTTTCACCTCTAAAGAAAAATCACGCTATCATGAACTTTCTCCCAAAAAGCCTGATTTTTTATCTGTTTATCAAAAATCCAGTGGCAATTTCATCTCAAGAACATCTTGGGAGAGTGACGCTAGCTACTCTTCCCTCAACCTAAATAATCTAGGGGGAGGGCATTCTCATGATGATTTACTTCATTTCACACTTTATGGAAGAGGCCAAGACTATTTGATTGATTCTGGAAGATACAATTATGTGAATAATGAATGGCGAGAATATTTTAAAACTAATAAAGCCCATAATACTTTAGCTGTTGATAGACTTCAAACTAATATATATTCTAACTCGTGGGAAAATGACTATGAATCTAAATCCATAAGCCCTTATGGAATTATTAAAGAAGATTATGACTATGCAGAAGTTATCAATACAGCTTATTTAAGACTGGAAGACCCAATTCTGATGAAAAGACAACTACTATTTTTAAAACCCGACATTTGGATTTTGGTAGATAGTTTTAAAGGTGCTAAAACACAACATACGTTTTCTCAATATTTCAATTTTGCAGACACAATGGTATCTTCTACTTCTGAAGCGCTCTCTACAACTTACCCAAAACACAATCTCATCATCAAACCTCTTAATCCTGTAGAAATCAAATTAAGAAACGCTTGGAAATCTCCTGAATACAATTATAAAAAAGAAATAATTAGAGCTGAGTTATTTGCCAAAAAGTCAGATTTCACCTCCCTTGTGAATTTAATTTACTTTGAAGATACCAAAGTAAAAGCTAAAAAGATTAGCTTACAAGATAGAAATAAAAATATACTCACAAATGAACAAGCAGAGGCTTTTGACATTTATAAGGATAAAAAACTAACCCATACCCTGATAGTAGCCCATAATGCTACCACAGACCTCGTGAAATTTATAAAAGTAAAAGATACTTTTGTGAAGGGTGAGGTTATTCTTATAACCCATAAGAACGGAAAGCAAAAAATAGAAGTAATAAAATAGAGTATTGACATATCAGCCCTAAAAAAAATTCAAAATAGTAATAGAGGGACTAATTTTTTTCGAACTTTTAGCCATTCAAGATACTATAACAAAAGGTTTCTAAAGTTCAAAAAATGATAATTTTTCAATGAAAAACAAAAAAAGCCCTACACATCTGTGTAAGGCTTCAATTATAAAGCTCCTCCTCTAGGGCTCGAACCTAGGACCCTCTGATTAACAGTCAGATGCTCTAACCAACTGAGCTAAGGAGGAATATATTATTATATAAAAACGATTGTCTTTTGCGGTTGCAAATATAAACCAATATTTAGTATCACAAAATATTTTAAACAAAATAATGATAATTTTTAGCTGCCCGTAATCCAGCGATACACGTCATTCCCATTAGCAAAGAGGACCAAAGCAATAAGTATAAAGAAACCTATCATTTGTGCATATTCCATCACTTTTTCGTTGGGCTTACGCCCAGAAATAATCTCGTAGAGTAAAAACATGACGTGCCCACCATCTAAAGCTGGAATAGGCAGTATGTTCATGAATGCAAGTATGATGGAAATGAAAGCTGTAGTAGTCCAGAAGGCTTTCCAGTCCCAAGCATCTGGAAAAAGACCACCTATCGCTCCAAAGCCACCAACTTGGGTAGCTCCTTTTTTGGTAAAAACATACTTGAACTGCGCAACATAGTCATGAAGTGTCCAGTAGGCATAATCAAAACCAGCACCTATACTTTCTCCAAAACTATAAGAGCGAGTCATGATATCTTCTGCCGCTATAGGAGATGTAAAGACTCCAATATTACCTTCCTCATTGGTAGTGATATTGACGTTTCCATAATTATTGTCATTCAATTCTTTATCCACTGGAGATTGATTATCAGTTGTAGAGTCATAAGTCAATGCCACTGGCTGACCTTGGCTGGCTAGTATCTTCTCTCTAAACTGATGCCAATAGGTAACCTGCTCACCATTCACGGAAGTAATCATATCCCCCTTTTTTAAGCCTGCATTTGCAGCAGGAGAATCTGCAAGCACGCTGTCTATGATGGGTTGCTTCACAGGTGAAAACGGACTAAAACTACCAGATTGAAACAACTGCTGACCTATATCTTCTGGGACTGCAAGCGTTTCTACATGGCCATCTGCGTGTTTTACTTCTACATCAGACACGCCTCTGAGTAGCAAATATTTATTTATATCAATTTGGCTTTGCAAAGGCTCGCCATCTACACTTAAGATTTTATCTCCATCTCTAAATCCGTAATCCTTCATCACCTCTGCAGTTTCAAGACCGTTCTCAAAAACTTTTGGGGAAAGGTAATTTTCTCCATAGACAAAAAGCACCATCATATAAATAAGAAAACCCAGCACAATATTAACTGTGACACCACCTAGCATAATTATAAGACGCTGCCATGCTGGTTTGCTTCTGAACTCCCAAGGTTGTGGTGGTTTTGCCAGCTGCTCTTTGTCCATGCTTTCGTCTATCATTCCAGCAATCTTCACATACCCACCAAGTGGCAACCAGCCGATACCATAAACGGTGTCGCCTATTTTCTTTTTGAAAAGTGAAAACTTAACATCAAAAAACAAATAAAACTTTTCAACTCGCGTCTTAAAAAGTTTTGCTGGTATAAAATGTCCTAACTCATGTAGAACTATAAGTATAGATAAGCTTAAAAGAAGCTGTGCTGCTTTTATAAAAAATGGATCCATTTATTAAAAATTTTCAATCGCAAAAGTAACCTTTTATCGGTGCATAAAAAATTTTTAGCAGGGTACAACTTACAGTTAACAAATAATTGTATGGTCAAGTAGTCTTCAACGTCCACTTTCGTGTTATTTTTGCGAAAGAATACAACGGTTATGCTTCAGTTTTTTGCTAAATACAAGTTTTTTGCAGTAGTAATGCTCCTTATTTCAGCAGTGATTATTACTCTTATCTATAATCAACTGAAACCCACACCCAAGCTACCAGTGTACCAGCCTAGCATGGTCACAGCAGACTTGGTAGATACCACGGTACAATACATTCGCAAGTACCATAAAGTGGATGATTTTAAACTCATCAACCAAAATGGTGATACAATCACCCAAGAAAATTACAAAGATAAAATTTATGTTGCAGACTTTTTTTTTACTACCTGCCAGAGCATCTGCATCGACATGGCCAAAAGCATGCAGACTTTACAAAGTGAATTTAGGACTGATGATGATGTATTGTTGCTTTCTCACTCTGTAACACCAAAAATTGATGATGTTCCTCAACTCAAAAAGTATGCTAAGGAGAAAGGCGTTATTGATGCTAAATGGAATCTGGTAACGGGTGATAAAAAACAAATATATAACCTTGCCCGTAAAGAATATCTTGCCTCCAAAACCGAAGGCGATGGCGGTCCTTATGACCTTGTGCATACTGAAAATTTTGTGCTGGTGGACAAGGAAAAACGCATCCGTGGGTTTTATGACGGCACCAACCCTGAGGAAATTGAGCAACTGATTCTGGACATAGGTATACTAAAGTTAGAATACCTTCCTGAGGAGTGATTTTTTTCGGACTTGTCCGCCTAAGCCATGCTGGCGGGATTTGTCCTACATAAGATTAATGCTACACAACAATTAGTTTTTATAGAGAAGTAAGTTGAGGAGGAAACCTCTGTTGAGGATATAGGTTTATATCGATTTTAAAAACTATTACTGTCCACCTAAAAATCTGATTTAGACCCCACAGGTTTCAAAAAGCTGTGGGGTCTTCCGTTTCTGAGTCTTTAGCTAGAATCAAAAAGCTTCAGGCATTACGTAGGTATTGATTACATCTTGATTAAATAAGTTCATTTTCCCCCCAAAACGCTACATTAAGCTAAGATTATGCTGAAAGCTAAAGCCAGAAAAAGATGGAAGTTAACTAAATCAAAATCATTTTAAACTTTTAAAACAGGCGCTTAATCACCTCATCTACATCTATCAAGACAATACTGAAAACTCCTAGAACAATGACAAATTTGAGCAGGTTATGCAGGATGAGGTAATGAATTTTGGCCTCAGACTGCCACAGCTGGACAAGAAAAATGATAAGCAGGACGACGCAGGTGAGGAAATAATAATCCATGTAGCCGGAGTCGAAATACAAGACTAGAATTAGCGCTGGTATAATGGTGGATATCACAAGTATGGATATAAGTCGTTTAGTAAAGCCTACGCTAAATTTCACTGGTATTGTAGCATAATCCAAAGTGAAGTCACCTTTCAGGTTTTCCAGATCTTTGACGAGCTCCCGGATGAGGATAATAAAAAACAAAAAAACGGCATGTACAATGATAACAGCTTCAAAATTTTGGTAATAGACAAAAATGATAAAAAAAGGTAAGATGGCTGAAATTCCTGCGGTAAAGGTGCCTAAAAAAGGATAACGTTTGATCTTATGGGAGTAGAGCCAAAGCAAGAAGATGTAGGAGGAAAAAAACAAAACTGCCTTAAAACTGACATAGCTGGCTATAATAACGCTCAAGAAATTTAGTGTAAAGTAAACGCCTAGCTTGGTTTTTTGGCTTACATAGTTGTCTAGCAAAGTTTTTTTAGGCCGATTGATGAGGTCTTTTTCGGAATCGTAAAAATTGTTGATAAGGTATCCGGATGCTATAGCAAGTGCTGTAGAGACAACTATCAAAAAAAGGTTGATATCTAGTACAACCTCTGGCACTGGGAGGTGGTGCGCCATGATAAAGATGGAAGCAAAATATTGGGCTAATACAATGATGAGGATATTGTACCCACGTATGACGGAGAACAAACTCAAAAACTTGAGCCAAAAGCGTTTGTTCTCTCGAGACATAACTTAAAATGGTTTTAGTTTAAAATGTATAGACTACTTCAAGCTTATGATCTTTGAGGGCTTCTTTTGCTTTTTTGAAATCTTGTGTGAAACCTAAAATATAGCCTCCACCACCAGAGCCGCATAGCTTCAAGTAATAATCATTTGTATCAATTCCTTTTTTCCAAAGTTCATGAAATTGCGCAGGAATCATAGGTTTAAAATTATCTAGAACCACATTAGAGAGATGCTTGATGTTGCTAAAAAGTGATTTGAAATCGCCTTCTAGAAAATTATCTACACAGGCATCTGTGTGTTTTACAAACTTGTCCTTAATAATATTTCTGAAGCCTTCTTGCTTCATGTTTTCCATAAAAATCTGAACCATAGGAGCAGTTTCTCCTACCGTACCACTATCCAAAAGGAACACAGCACCATTTCCATTCTGCGCCTGAGAAGGGATGCCTGCAGGTTCTATATTATCTTTGGAATTGATGAGTATAGGTAAGCTTAAATAACTGTTGAGCGGATCTAAACCAGATGATTTGCCATGAAAAAAAGATTCCATTTTAGCAAAAATAGTTTTAAGCTTAAGAAGTTTGTCTTTAGACAAATTTTCTAAGACTGTGATTTTGTCCAGAGCATATTTGTCGTAAATAGCAGCCACCAAAGCACCACTACTCCCCACGCCGTAGCCTTGTGGGATACTACTGTCAAAATACATCCCTTTATCTAAATCTTGATTGAAGGCTTCTAGATCAAAACGGACTGGAGAAGTATCTTCATCGTTTTGAAACTCTTTTAGATGAGCTGAGAAACGTCTCAGTTCTTTGTTGGAGTCTTTAGCCTTATCGCTAGGGTGTTCATCTACCTTCAAAGCGCCATTGTAGAAATTATAAGGTATGGATAGGCCTTTGGAGTCTTTGATGATGCCATATTCTCCGAAGAGTAATATTTTAGAGTAAAATAATGGACCTTTCATGTTCATGGCTTTTGGATAAAATCAGATTGGTTTGCAAATATTAATGATAATTCACGGATATTTTGAACCTTTTATGAATAAATATGAATCTAAATTTTAATAACATGTAAAATTAATTAATTTTGTTGAATCTCTCTACCGATTACTTAAACAAAACTCGTTGTGCATTTTGAATTAAAATAGATAGCATTATGTCTGTTCGAATGATTTTTTGACAAAAAAATGTATCGAGAACCCATTTATATCGAAAAATTCTTACTCTCGATACAAATTTCACTCATTTCAATCGTGAAATTCATTCGAATTGACAGAATTTTGTCAAAATGCACAACAGGTTAAACAAAATTAAAACTTAATGACGTCATGGATAACTTGTTCACCTTGGCAAAAGGGGAGCAAATGTTCCTCAATAAAATATCTCACTTTTGAAGCTGCGGAAGCTGGATACAAGACATGCACATTGGCGCCAGCGTCTAAAGTAAATCCAACCGGTGTGTTCTCTGAGGTTCTAAACTCCCAGATCTTTTGGATAACTGCAAGAGTGCTGGGTTGCATCAAGATAAAATAAGGAGAACTCGTCATCATCATAGCATGCAGAGATAAGGCTTCCAGCTCTACCAACGCAAAAAAATCATCTAGTTGTCCTGAAGCAAGGATAGATGTTAATTTTGAAACATTCTCATTTGCTTGAAGAAAACGCTGCTCCGAAAACGGATGACCATGCATAAGGTTATGCCCTACACTACTACTCACTTGTTTTTGGCCTACGTCTATAAGTAATATAGAATCTCTCATGTCTCTAAAATGCTCATGAACGGTGTAGGGATAATCTACACCAAATAAGTTGGAGCTTCCTTCTATTGCCTTATGCTCACCCCAAACCACAAGCTTACCTCCTATACTTCTGCAAGCACTACCAGACCCTAATCTTGCCAAAAAAGAAGCTTTATGGGTTCTATATTCTTGGGTAAGTTGTGGATTTACAGAAGCTTCCATGCTTATAAAACATTTAGCCAAAGCTGCCATACCACTTGCAGAGGAGGCTATACCACTACTGTGTGGAAAAGTATTGTGGGTATGAATTTCAAAATCAAATGACTTTAAGAAGGGAATATAGACTTCAATGCGCTTTAGAAAAGTTTCTATTTTAGGCTTAAAAGTTGGTTTTGGTTCGCCATCCATAAATACTTCAAAAGAAAATTGATCTGTTGCCTCAATTCTATGTTTCAGGATTACCTTTGTTTCAGTTTTACACTTTGAAAGGGTATAACTTATGGAGGTATTTTTAGGAAGTTGCTCTCCAAACTTTCCCCAATACTTCACCAATGCAATATTACTAGGTGCTTCTGAGGCATAGGTGGAGAGGTCTGGAAGTAATTGAGTGGTTTTATAAATAAAATCTTGTATATCCATCACCTTGAAAAATTTAAGCAAATATAAGTCAGCAAGATATTCTAGGCTTTGTTGTGGATATTGAAAAATATTAATATTTTGCTGAATTCAATATAGAATATGAAAATAGGTACTGTAATAAAAATATTAATAGCCGTTTTAGTCTGCCTTGGTATTGGTTTTATTGGATCCATTGCCACACAAGCAAGTGTAGATACTTGGTTTGTAGCTTTAGATAAACCAAGCTTCAACCCTCCAAGCTGGTTGTTTGCTCCAGTGTGGACCCTGCTTTATGTACTGATGGGTGTAGCTGCGGGTATGGTTTGGAGTAGAGGATTTCATCATTTGTGGGTAAAGACAGCCTTATATCATTTTGGCTTTCAGCTTATTTTGAATGCAGGGTGGTCTATTGCTTTTTTTGGATACCAATCGCCTTTAGCAGGCCTTATCATCATAATAGCTCTTATTGTTTTGGTACTCATCACCTTCAAGTGGTTTAAAATTGTGAGCAAAACTGCCGCTTACCTCCTTATACCTTATATATTGTGGATAGGATTTGCAGCTGCCCTCAATTTTGAAATCTGGAGACTCAACTAAAAGAATAACCTCAAGCACTTAGATTATAAAATTGAGATAAACTAAACCAATAAGCTTAACTATACTGGTTTATTTCCTCTGTATACTTTGCATTGTAGCGCCTACTTAAATTCACCACAGCAGTAAAAAATAATTAGTGCCATAGAAGGTTTATTTTTTCTGAAATCATAAGCATCTTCAAAGCACCAAACTTTAAAAATGTATTTTTGCAGGCTATGAAGAATGTGCGTGTAATTATACCTGCTTACAATGAAGAAAATTCTATAGCAAAGGTTATAGCAGCTATTCCTGAGATGATAGCCGAAGTGATAGTGGTAAATAACGCTTCTACAGACCAAACTGCACAGGTAGCTAGTTCCGCTGGTGCCACAGTACTTCACGAAAGGAATATGGGCTATGGTTATGCTTGCTTGAAGGGTATTGAGTATCTTCAGAATAAAAAAGACTCTACAGCTATTGTGGTATTTATGGATGGTGATTATAGCGATTTTCCAGAGGAGATGCCTAAAATCTTAGCCCCGATACTAGAGCAAAATATTGACTTTGTAGTTGGTGCTAGGGTGAAATCCAAACGAGAAGCTGGTTCTATGACGCTTCCACAGATATTTGGCAATTGGCTGGCGACTAGCTTGATGCGCTTGTTCTTTCATTCAAATTTTACAGACTTAGGCCCTTTTAGAGCCATCAAATATGAAAGACTTTTGGAGTTGAATATGGAAGATAAAACCTATGGATGGACAGTAGAAATGCAGCTAAAAGTCTTAAAGAAAAACATGACCTACACTGAAGTAGAAATGAATTATAGGAACCGGATTGGCACTTCAAAAGTATCTGGCACAGTGAGGGGAGCGGTGATGGCTGGAGTAAAAATTTTAGGTTGGATTTTTAAATATTCCTTTAAATGATTTTAGACTTTATCATTCTTGGTCTTTATGGTTTTGCCCTTATGGTGATATGGATCTATAGTATATTGCAATTACAACTTGTTTTTAAGTTTAAAAAAGCCAATCGGCACTCAACAGAAGCTGTACAGGCTCCAAAAATTTGGCCTAAAGTGACTGTGCAACTTCCGCTTTATAATGAAAAATATGTTGTAAAACGTTTATTGGACAAGATTTCAAAACTGGATTATCCTACAGAAAAACTTGAAATCCAAGTACTTGATGATTCTACAGATTCTTCTAAAGCCTACACAGAAACCCTTACTAATGATTTGATAGACAAAGGTTTCAACGCCAAATACATACACAGACCTAAAAGACACCACTACAAAGCTGGAGCTCTTAAAGAAGGGCTTGAAGTGGCTGAAGGAGACTTTATTGCTATTTTTGATGCTGACTTCCTGCCCCCATCTGATTGGCTAAAGAAAACAATTCCACAGTTTTCTAAGGCTGACGTCGGGGTGGTGCAAACACGTTGGGGGCATGTGAATAGGCGGTATAGCCTGCTTACTAGAATCCAAGCCTTCGCTTTAGATTTTCATTTCCTGATAGAACAAGTTGGCCGATCTTTTGGTGGGCATTTCATCAACTTTAACGGCACTGCTGGGGTGTGGAGAAAAAGCTGCATACTAGATGCAGGCAACTGGCAGGGCGACACCCTTACCGAAGATCTGGACTTGAGCTACAGAGCCCAACTCAAAGGGTGGAAGTTCGTTTACTTGAAAGAGGTAGTCACTCCCGCTGAGCTGCCAGTAGTCCTAAGTGCCGCAAGATCTCAGCAATTCCGCTGGAACAAGGGCGCGGCAGAAAATTTCAGAAAGAATTTTAAAGCCACCTGGAAATCTAGAGAGCTGTCCTTGTTAACAAAACTTCACAGTTTTTTTCATCTTCTCAATTCAAGTATGTTTTTACTCATCTTGATTGTTGCTCTTCTAAGCATTCCCGTCTTGTTCATCAAGTTTCAACAAGCCTC
>Ga0102930_1000403_pt1 | contig 14520 bp, 16 predicted proteins | sample SalPon1_B_H2O_MG_FD_84514 | JGI IMG/M metagenome (GOLD analysis project Ga0102930, IMG submission 84514) | Salt pond water microbial communities from South San Francisco under conditions of wetland restoration - Salt Pond MetaG R1_B_H2O_MG | ecosystem: Environmental > Aquatic > Non-marine Saline... | reverse complement strand
TGAGTTACTCGCGCAGTTAGATATTGAAGTGGTAGACACATCCATTGCAGGCCGTGTTGCTGTTAGTGGTGGCCCTGTGCAGCAAGAACAAGGTTTTATCTTACATGATAGTGATCGAACATGGGACAGTACGCTGCCGATTGCGGATGGGGTCTCTTTAACCTCCTCACGTGATATTTTAGTGGATATTGCCCAAGGCAATGGCCCAGATAATTTCTTGCTCATCTTAGGCTGCTCAGGTTGGGGGCCAGGGCAATTAGAAAATGAGTTAAAAGAAAATACCTGGCTCACCTGTGCCTCGAACGCCACTATTTTGTTTGAAATGCCTTTTCCTGAGCGGTGGCGCGGTGCGGCATCAACCTTAGGCGTTGACGTTAGTTTGCTTGGATCGGCTGCTGGTCATGCCTGATAGTAAAATGCCCGTCACGCTACTGGGCTTTGACTTTGGCTTGAAACGTACCGGGGTGGCGGTCGGTAATACGGTGACGGGTATGGCAACACCAGAATGTGTTTTATACAGCCGTCAAGGTCAGCCTGATTGGGAGAAGGTTAGCCGCTTAATTACCCAGTGGCGCCCAGATTTACTGGTTGTGGGTATGCCACAAAAGACAGATGGTAGCGTGAGTACCATGCACGATACCATTGAGCAATTTATACAAGCTTTAAAAAAACGCAGTGGTTTACCCGTCGCTATGATGAATGAAACCTTGTCTTCCCGTGAGGCAGAAGAGCGCTTGAAGCAAGCCCGTCAGGCAGGGCGCAAGCGCAAAGTGGGAAAAGAAGAGGTGGATCAGTTAGCTGCGGCCATTATTTTAGAAAACTGGATGCAGGAGAATGTCCATGCCACATAATAATTATAATTTGGCTGACATGCTGGATCGTTTTGAGTCTATGCTACAAAACTATATCCATGAAAAAGCTATTGATCACCCTTATATGGTCGGTATCCAGCGCTCAGGGGTTTGGCTGGCTCGCGAGCTGCATCAGCGTATGCAGTTGCCGGAGGACTTGGGCGAATTGAATGTGAGTTTTTACCGTGATGATTTTAATCGCAGCGGTTTGCCAGCTCAGGATCAAGCTTCGCGCTTGCCGCTGAGCTTGGAAGATCGTCATATTATTTTGATAGATGACGTTATTCACACTGGGCGCACGGTACGAGCGGCGATGAATGAGCTATTCGATTATGGCCGACCTGCTAGTATTATTTTAGCCGTATTAGTGGCACGGGAAAATCGTGAGCTACCTATAGAGCCACAAGTCTTTGTATTGCGCGAAGAACCTGGCAAAACACTAAACTACCGTATATCGGGACCTGATCCTTTAGTGATGGAATTGGTTGAAAAATAAGCAATGCCGCTAGAATCTTGCTTTATTGTCATGCAATGAACTTGTAATATACCGCCAATACAATCGACTGGCGGATTATCTTAATGCACTCTCATTTGCAGCCCGGTCCTTTACCGGCCAGCATGCAGCTTGCGTCTGGCAATGCACTTAAACACTTTCTGACCATTGAAGGTCTGCCCTCCACCGTTCTTAAAGCCATTATGGCGCGTGCTGAGCAATTCGTCACTTTGCCTGCTAAGCAACAGAAAAAAGCACCTTTGCTACGCGGCAAAACAGTGATGAATCTGTTTTTCGAAAACTCCACCCGTACCCGCGTTACTTTTGAAATTGCGGCGCAGCGCTTGGGGGCAGATGTCATCAATCTGGATATTCGCACCTCCTCAGCCACGAAAGGCGAAAGCTTATTGGACACCGTGCGCAACTTAGAGGCGATGAACGCGGATATGTTTGTGGTACGCCATGAACATGCGGGCGCGGCTCAATTTATTGCACGTTATGCCGCGCCGCATATTAGCGTCTTGAATGCCGGCGACGGTCGCCATGCTCATCCAACGCAAGCCATGCTAGACATGTTTACGATTTGGCAAAATAAAGGTGACTTTGAGCACTTACGTGTTGGTATTGTGGGCGATGTCTTGCATTCACGGGTAGCACGTTCACAAATTCATGCCTTAACCACTTTGCGAACTGGCGAAGTGCGTGTAATCGCGCCTAAAACGCTCATACCCACGGGGCTGGAGGGCATGGGGGCCAAGGTTTTTCACACGATGGAAGAAGGTTTGCGTGATTTAGATGTGGTTATTATGTTGCGTTTGCAACGTGAGCGCATGCAAGGTGCTTTGCTTCCTTCAGAGCGCGAATTTTTTAAGCTGTATGGCTTAACAGAGCAACGTTTGCAGCTTACTCATCCTGATTCCATTGTCATGCATCCCGGCCCGATTAATCGTGGTGTGGAAATCAGTTCAGAAGTGGCTGATGGTGAGCGCTCGGTGATTTTGGAGCAAGTCACCAATGGTATTGCTGTACGCATGGCGGTTATGTCGATGATTATGGGGTCAACCATGGCAGGAGGCGGTGCATGAACTTACTCATTAAAAATGCCCGCGTTTTGGATGCTGCTGGCGAAATCGATGAAGTCTGTGATGTATGTGTCGCCGACGGGTTTATTTTAACGTTAATAAGACAGGGGAGTAGCGATTGGCCTACTGATTTCCAGCCAGATGAAATTATTGAAGCCCAAGGCCAGTACTTGTTCGCGGGTATCGTCGATTTAGCAGCGTGGCTGCGCGAACCGGGTCTAGACCATAAAGCAATCTTAGCAACAGAAACGTATGCCGCTGCCACGAGTGGTATTACCAGCTTGTGTTATCAGCCTGAGCGAGACGCGGGTTTTAATAATGCCGCACAGGTTAATTTAATCAAAGATATTAATGCGAAGCTCAATTATGCCACTGTGCATGTGATTGGTAATTTAACGTTGAGTTTAGCGGGCGAGCAGCTCAGTAATATTGGGGGGTTGCGTCGAGCAGGTTGTGTGGCGTTGTCTAATGGCTGGGAGCCATTGGCGAATTTACGTGTTATGCGCCGTGCCATGGAGTATGCCACAACGCATGAGTTCACGGTCTTTATGTATCCATTAGCGCATGAATTGGCTGCTGATGGTTGTGCGCATGAAGGCGAAGTGGCAACGTGCTTAGGTTTGCCGGCTGTGCCGGCTGTGGCGGAAACGATGGCGGTTGCGCAAACGCTAGCACTGATGGAAATGACGGGCACACGGGTACACTTTTGTCGTTTATCTGCAGCAGGTAGTGTGCGTTTAATCCGTCAGGCTAAGCAAGATGGTTTGCCTGTTAGTGCTGATGTGGCGGTGCATCAGCTCTTTCTAAGCGATATGAATATTGTGGATTTTGATCCATTGTGTCACGTGAAACCTCCTTTACGTTCGCACGCAGACCGCGAGGCTTTATTACAAGGTTTGCGCGATGGGACGATTGATGCTATTTGTTCTGATCACCAACCTCACGAAGTCGATGCTAAGCTAGCAACGTTTCAAGACACCGAACCGGGTATTTCTGCATTAGAAACTTTATTGCCACTGGCTATGCGTTTAGTGCAAACACAAGAACTCGATTTATTAACGGTGTTGCGTAAGCTGACTTATGCGCCTGCTAGCATTATCCAGAGTGAGGCAGGGCGTTTAACAGCCGGTGCACCTGCGGATTTAGTGTTATTTAATCCTGATACTGCTTGGACTTTGCAACTAGAAAAGATGCATAGTATGGGCAAGAATACACCTTTTGCAGGCTGGAATTTTACTGGCTCTGTCGGGCGCACTTTCCTCGCAGGTAGGACGGTGTATCAATCATCCGCTAAGAATACTATGTGAGTTATGCTGCATATAGCACTGTATGAACCAGAAATTCCGCCCAATACGGGTAATATTATGCGCCTATGTGCTAACACGGGCTGTCAATTGCATTTAATCCATCCATTGGGTTTTCAGTTGGATGAAAAGCGTTTACGGCGTGCAGGTATGGATTATCGCGATTTAGCCACGGTCAAAGAACATGATAGTTTTGCCGCCTTTAGTGCGGCGATGGAAGCGCGGCGTGTTTTTGCACTCACAACCAAAGGCCATACAGCTTACACGCAGGCACAGTTTGCCGCCGATGATGTTTTATTATTAGGCCCCGAAACGCGTGGCCTACCGGACGGCTTATTAGGCGCATTCCCAGCAGAACATAAATTGCGGGTGCCTATGTTGCCTGATAGTCGTAGTTTAAATTTATCCAATACAGCGGCAATTGTTATTTATGAAGCACTGCGTCAACACGATTTCATCAATTTGGGATAAACTCCCAGTATGAAAGATACTATGACTGTGTTGCGCCATCTGCCTGCTCACGCTGTCGTTCCGACCGGCGGCTGTGTGGCGACTATTGGGAATTTTGATGGCTTACACCAAGGTCATCAACAGGTTATTGAACAAGTACAAACCCGCGCAGCGGCTTTGCAATTGCCGGCTGTTCTCATTAGCTTTGAGCCATTACCCGCTGAGTTTTTCCAAGAAGCACCGCCTAAACGTGTTCTGCCGCTGCGGGATAAATTAAGACGCTTGCATGAACTGGCTTTAGATTATTTTGTTTGTTTACGGTTTGATGCGGATCTCGCCCAAATGGAGCCAGAACATTTTGTGCAAAACATTCTATTACAAGGCTTAAATGTACAGCATTTGGTCGTGGGAGATGATTTTCGTTTTGGTCACGGGCGCCGGGGTAATTATCAGCTATTGCGTCAACTAGGACAGCAATACGGCATGAGCGTTGAAAATACCGCGACGTTTGCATTGGCCGAACAGCGTATTAGCAGTACTTGGATACGTGAATTATTAGCACAAGGCGACTTACACAAAGCCAGCGAACTATTGGGCGCACCCTATCAATTGTCAGGCCGTGTGCGTCATGGGGATAAGCGTGGGCGCACTATGGGTTTCCCAACACTTAATTTGCTTGTCCCCGACAATATTGCTCTATGTAAAGGCGTTTATGCCGTTAAGGTACAGGGTCTTGGAACACAGGCGATTAATGGCGTCGCTAATTTAGGGGCACGCCCTACCGTGCATGGTTTAGAAAGTCGTTTGGAAATCCATTTGTTTGATTTTGCAGAGCAGGTCTATGGCCAGTATATTTGCGTAGAGCCCCTGAAATTTTTGCGGGACGAACGCCGCTTTGAATCATTACAAGATTTGCAAACGCAAATTAAACAGGATGCTGAGCAAGCACGCGACTTGCTACAGCCTTGATGGTGCAGTTTAAGCTTGATTATTGTCGTATTCTGAATGATAGCGGGTAACGCGCTCTACTTCTTGTTTAGAGCCAAGCACAACCGGCACGCGTTGATGCAAAGATTCGGCGGGCACATCAAGAATACGTTGTCGTCCAGTGGTGGCCATGCCGCTTGCTTGCTCCACAATAAAACTCATGGGGCTAGCCTCATACAATAAGCGCAACTTACCTTCTTTGCCTGATTGACGCAGTTTTTCATCACTTGGATATAGAAAAATACCCCCACGCGTCAGGATACGGTGTACTTCGGCTACCATAGACGCAACCCAACGCATATTGAAATGCTTAGCGCGTACGCCCGTTTCCCCTTGATTGCACTCGTCAATATAGCGTTGTACGGGTGTTTCCCAAAAGCGCTGATTGGACATATTAATAGCGTATTCATCCCCTTCTTCTGGGATAGTGACTTGTTGTTGTGTCAAAATAAATTCGCCACACTCTTTATCCAGCGTGAAAACATTAACACCATGCCCCGTTGTTAGTACGAGCAAAGTGGAGGGCCCATAAAGACAATAGCCTGCTGCGACCTGCTGATTACCACTGGTCAGAAAATCAGTGGTGTTGGAGGAGTGAGTATCAGTTGGTGCGTGAGTAATAGAGAAAATTGTGCCAACAGAGACATTAACATCCATATTTGAAGAACCATCTAAGGGGTCAAAAGTCACTAAATAAGGGCCGCGTTGTTTATCAGCAGGTAATTCGTAAATACTTTCCATTTCCTCAGAAGCTAAGGCAGCAACATGGCCGTTGTCTTGCAGTGACTCAATAAAAATATCATTGGTGATAATATCCATTTTTTTTTGTACTTCGCCTTGGACATTTTCAGAACTGGCTGCACCTAATACGCCCACTAAAGCGCCTTTGTGGGTTAAAGCTGCGATTTTTTTACAAGCGGTCGCAATATCGTTTAATAAACCAGTAAAGTCGCCACTTGCATGGCGATAGTGGCGTTGTTCTTCAATAATGAATTGCGTTAGGGTTGTGCCAATAGTGTACATGTTAAACCTCTGTATCGGATGTCATTAGGCCATAGCAGATTGACCGATTAACGGAGCTACCTTGCCGTATGATGAATGTTCAAGAATAATAGCAGTTTATTGAGAGAAGGTAATGTTTGTCACAAACAAGGGTGAGTTTGGCATAAAAAAAGGCGGATCCGAGGACCCGCCAGACTTGCGAGGGAGTATTATAATATTTGTGATGACTAGTTCGAGTGTGTAGTGTTTGCTTTATACATGCTATGCACTGATACATCCTGTGTCGCACAGCTTAGTCACAGGGTTCAATTTCGTTATAATTTACGGTTGCGTTTTTTTAAACAGAAAAACAAGCAAGGTATTTAAACCAAAGAGCGGCTTAGGACGACTGAATAAATGGTTGGTTCAATAAGGCAAGACAAATCAGGTACAGATGATAATATTGATCAAGCAGCTAAAGATGCTGAGTTACTGGGTCAAGTGGCGCAGGGTGATCGACAGGCATTTAGTCAACTTTACCTGAAATATCAGCCCAAACTGGTTAGCTATTGCGCTCGTTTGTTGCGGGACGATGTGGCTCAGGCTGCTGACATTGTAGATGAAGCACTCTTCGATGTTTGGCGTTCAGCCGGTCGTTTTGAAGGCAAATCAAAGCCTTCAACATGGATTTATTCCATTACACGCAACAAACTAGTTTCGTGGCTGCGTAAGACATCAGAAGTGTCTATGGACGATGAGTCTATTATGTTATCCATGGTTGATCAGGCGCCAACGCCTGAAGAGCATAAAGTGGATGACGACATGAAAATGCAGCTAATTCGTATGATGAACCACCTGACGGATGAACATCGAGATGTGCTAAAGCTGACTTACTTTGAAGATAAATCAGTCAAAGAAGTCGCCACGCTATTAGATATTTCGGAGAACACCGTCAAAACGCGCATGTTCTATGCCCGTAAGCGTTTGGGGCAAATGCTTGAAAAGGCAGGGATCATGGAGTTTGAGTTCTAAAACGGTTAATATTTATGAGCAATCAAGATTCCAATAAACTGGTCGAAAAAGCCAGATTGCTACTGCCTTGGTACTTGACCAATAAGCTTTCAGAAGAAGAGCAAGCACTGGTTAATCGGGCTTTGGAAGCATCTTCCGAGTTGCGTCAAGAATTTTTACAAGAAGAAAAAATGATGCGGCTGGTACGCGGTAATACCAGTTTGCTTGATCTTTCTGCGGTAGACACTACTGAGCAACGCTTAGATAAAATGTTAGCGCGCATTGAGCGTGAAGAAGATCAAAAAGCGAGCGAAGCAAGTGTTACATCGCCTGAAAAAGCGGAGCAACGGTCACACCAAGCTAAACCCAGCAAACAACAGCCGCGGATACCATGGTATAAAAAACTATTTGATCATGATTGGCTAGTACCGGCCAATGCGGTGTTTGCGTCTCTGCTGGTGGTTCAATTGGGTGTTATTGGTTTATATGCAGTACAAAACCAATCGCAGACCAGTTATGAGTTAGCCTCTATTGAGGATAAAACGAAAACGACTGATCGTGCTTTGTTTTTAATTGAGTTTAATCCAAATGCCCAGCATAAAGAGGTATGCGAGTTCTTAAATCAATGGAATGCTCGCATTGTTCAAGGGCCTAATATGGCGAATTTATTTACTATTGAGATGATGGTTGCATCAAATGTGGATAAAGTTTCAGTAGCTGATAAAATTATGCTAGAGCACCAAAGTAAAGACTCACTCGTTCGTTTTGCTGGCCCGCAGTATCAAGGGACGCCATAAGCTTAAGCAGTACAGGGCTTGTTCTCAAGCCCAGCACATGCGTTACGCTCACAGTTTGTGCTGCCTAAGGAGAACAAAGCTATGCTATTCAATGTAAAAAAAACGATTGCAACAATGGGTTTCGGGCTATGCCTATCTTGGTCTAGTGCAGGCCTTCATGCCCACTCGGAAAACGCAAAGAATAATGAGGTTACTTATGATTCACCAGCCTGCCAGATTACGGATTCTTGGTGTGTAGGACGCTATAAACCTAAATTTAAGCCTAAACCCAAGCCCAAACCTGCTCCAGAACCACTCCCTAAAGTCGTTGATTATTTAGAAAATGAAATGCTGTTACTGTATGACAGCACTAAGCCTAATTATTATGCTGACCAATTAATGAGTCGCTACAATCTAAATGAAAAGCGTTCAGATGAATTGACCTCTATACAAACACGCATGATCACTGTAGCCACTAATGGTCAGGATCCGATGAAATTAGTGCGTTCAATCAATAAGAAAGAAGAGGGTATTGCAGCAAACCTCAGTAGCTTATTTTACACTTCTAATTTAGCAGAACGTTCCAAGGACGCTAGCGGCTCTGGTTATCCTCTAGCTTTGACTGGAGTGACAGCTATTCACCGCTTCACGCGTGGCCAAGGTGTTAAGATTGGCATGATTGACACACCCGTTGACTTGTTACATCGCTCCTTAAATACTTTTAAAGTGCAGCGGCTAGAGTTATCGCCACAAGGCGGGCCGGACAATCAACGTCATGGCACTGAGGTGGCCGGGGTTTTAATTAGTCAAAACCCTCGTATTGGTATTGCTCCCGAGGCGAGCTTATACGCGGTTAGTGCTTTTGGGGATGATCCTGACAATAAAAATCGGCGGCGCAGTGATGCCGCAACCATCGCCAAAGCCATTGATTATTGTATTCGCGAAGGTGTTGATATTTTGAATTTAAGTTTTGCTGGAGGGGAAGACGGTATTGTCAATAAAATGGTGCGTAAAGCGATTGATCAAGGCATTGTGGTAGTCGCTTCTGCGGGCAATGGTGGCCTTGATGCCTCTCCTGCCTTTCCGGCTGCTTTAAAAGATGTTATTGCCGTGACCGCAGTGGATCAACGTGAATCTGTTTTTAACAGTGCGAATCGCGGTACTTATATTGACTTAGCTGCGCCAGGCGTGGATATCTTAACAACTTCGCCACGTGGTGCTTTCAATGTGGTGAGTGGTACTTCGCTGGCAACTGCGCATGTAACAGGTGTGATAGCGCTGCTTATGTCCCTCAATCAGCAAGGCTTTGACTTAAATGTTTTAAATAATACGGCTATTGATTTAGGCGCTCCAGGACAAGACCCAGAATACGGCCATGGCCTGATTAATGTAGAACGCGCTCTAGCAGGTTTAGGGGTTGCATCAAAACAGCTTAAACCGTTGAATGAATAATTGACATCCTCCCCGCTCTAAAGGACGGAGATTCCTCCTGCGAGACGGCAATGTTCTGCCGCGCCCCACACTCAGGGCATGACCAGTCTCTTATTCGCAAACTTGCGCTACCTTTCGGGCTGTTGGCGCTGATGCAGCAGCCCCAAACCCTTTCCATTGCTACCGGCGGCACAGGTGGCGTTTATTACCGTCTAGGTGGTGGTTTCGCTGAAATGATTGGTCGCTATATTGAAGGCTATGATGCCGTGGCAGAGGTAACAGGAGCGTCTGTCGAAAATATGGGTTTAATTTACTGGTCTTTTGGTATTCACAAGACTCCAATGTCACGCTTCCTGTGGCCTTAGCAGCCTTAGCAGCCTTAGCAGCCTTAGCAGCCTTAGCAGCCTTCGCAGGAGCAGCCATTGCAGGCAGTAAAACTATGGAAACCAGCGTGCAGGCTTGGAAATTCGCCAAAGGCTTGTACTTAATCCCGCTCTTTTTTGTTTTCAACCCCGAACTGATTTTAGGGGGGAATATTAGCGTAGTGCTCTGGAAAGGGCTATTAATTAGCCTAGCCCTAGTCAGTTTTGCGGCCAGTCTCGAAGGCTATTTATTCACGTGGCTAAGTTACTGGCAACGCTTATTGATGTTAGTGGGTACTGTGTTGGTTTTCTTTCCTACTTGGCGCTGGGAGGTGTTAGGTCTAGCCTTATTATTGCTTGGCATGGTGATCAATCAGATCCAGTCTCGCGACTCTGCTTCAAAGCATGAGCCAATTGCGCGGGCGTAGAAAATCACGGTATAACAGCGCCTCAGCACTGCCTTCCTCTGGCTCCCAGTTATAGCGCCATTGTGCTAAGGGAGGCAGTGACATCAAAATAGATTCAGTGCGCCCGCCCGACTGCAAGCCAAACAAAGTACCGCGATCATAGACCAAATTAAATTCAACATAACGCCCCCGCCGGTATAGTTGAAAATCGCGTTCACGCTCGCCGAACAAGGTATCTTTGCGTTTTTGCATAATAGGCTGGTAAGCGGCTAGATAGTGATCTCCTACGCTGCGCATAAAGGCAAAACAGGTCTCAAAACCCCAGTCGTGCAAGTCATCAAAAAATAAACCGCCAATGCCACGTGTTTCGCGCCGATGTTTTAAATAAAAATAGTCATCACACCATTGTTTATAACGTGGATAAACATCGCCACCAAACGGATCACAAGCATTTTTGGCTGTTTGATGCCAATGAATACAATCGTCCTCAAAGGGATAGTAGGGGGTTAAATCAAAACCACCGCCAAACCACCAAACTGGCGGCTCGCCCTCTTTTTCTGCAATAAAAAAGCGCACATTGGCATGCGACGTAGGAACATAAGGATTACACGGATGAATCACTAACGATACACCCAAAGCTTGAAAGTGGCGTCCGGCTAATTCAGGCCGTGCTGCGGTGGCAGACGGCGGCAAGCTATCACCAAACACATGCGAAAAATTAACGCCCCCTTGTTCAATCACTGCACCATTACTGAGCACACGGGTACGACCACCGCCACCTGCTGGGCGCTCCCATTGATCTTCTTGAAAGCGTGCTTGGCCATCCTCAGCTTCCAGTTGGGCACAAATGGTGTCTTGCAAGTTAAGTAAATAGTCTTTAACAGCAGCAATATCCGCTTGGGTCATGGTTGAGCTCGAAGCAAAAGGCTTAGTGTAGCGAGATTTTTTCGCAGATGCAGTGATTTATAGCAAGTTTACTATTGGCTCGCATGCAATCAAGCTGCACAGAAGACCGCTAGTTACTTGCAAAGACGTATTGCAATCCAGAATTAAAATGAATACTATGAGTAGCATTTAGCTCATGGAAAAATAATGTTCGTCACTGATCTAGCCAGATTGAAATCACGTTACTCTTCGGTCACAGAAGAAAAGTCGGCTGGTGCCACCTATACTCCGAAGCTGCTAGCAGATTTTGTAGCCCGGCAGATCGTACAGGGTGCTGGAAATCTTACGGGCAATAATACGCTTCGAATTCTTGACCCAGCAATTGGGCATGGAGAGCTACTTGTAAGCTTGCTAGAGCAGCTCGTGCCTCAAAGGGGGTTACAACTCGAAGTCTATGGCTTCGAGACAGACCCGAATGCGTTGAGTATCGCAGCAGAGCGACTTGAGCAGCAGTTTCCGTGTGTTTCATTCCATTTTAAACCGGTTAGCTTTCTTGATTTTGTGCTCGAAAACTTTGGGCTTGACGACCATGGAGACCTGTTTAGTCCGTCTGTTCCCGAATCCTATGATCTGATCATTGCTAATCCGCCCTATGTGCGCACCCAAATTATAGGTGCAAAGCAGGCGAACCTTCTAGCACATCAATTCGGTCTCTCAGGCCGTGTAGATTTGTACTATGCCTTCATTCTTGGCATATCACGGGCTTTAAAACCCAAAGGCATTGCTGGAATTATTGTTTCTAACCGCTTTATGACTACAAAATCTGGCGCTTCTATTCGCCAAGCCATTTTCGAGCGCTTTAACATGCAGCATGCTTGGGATTTGGGGGATACGAAGCTCTTTGGTGCGGCCGTTCTCCCTGCAGTTCTGCTGGTAGAAGGTAAAAACGGCCACAGCCAAGCTGCGCCAGCCTTTTCCACAATATACGAAACCACCAAAGAGGCTAATGATGAAGCCTCAGATCCAATCGAAGCTCTTTCTAAAGAAGGTTTCATTAAAATCAATGACGGGCGGTGTTTCCATGTGCAACACGGAAAACTCCATACCAATAATACCACAGATGGGGTTTGGCGCATTGCTACAGAAGCTGTTGATGCGTGGTTAGCTAAAGTGGATTCCCATACTTGGGGAACATTCCGCGATGTTGGTAAGATTCGTGTTGGAGTAAAAACCTGTGCAGACAAGGTATTCATTCGTAAAGACTGGGACGACATGATCCCAGAGGACTGCCCGGAGCTACTTAAACCGCTCGCCACGCACCATATTGCGCATCGCTTCAAACCACTCGTATCTGGCCAGAAAGCCCAAATTCTTTATCCACATGAAGTCGCACACGGACGTCGGCGCGCCGTGAACTTAGAAAACCACCCACGAAGCCAAGCCTATCTTGAAAAAAATAGAGCAGCTCTGGAGAGTCGACGATATGTTATTGAAGCGGGTAGGGAATGGTACGAAATATGGGTTCCGCAAGACCCTGATGCTTGGAATCAACCCAAACTTGTCTTCCGAGATATTTCCGAGGAGCCTACCTTCTGGATTGATTTGGCTGGCTCTGTTGTTAATGGCGATTGCTACTGGCTTATATGTGAAAACACAGATCAAGAGGATCTTTTATGGCTTGCTTGCGCTGTTGGTAACTCTACATTTATTGAAAAATATTATGATCTTCGCTTTAACAATAAACTTTATGCAGGTCGCCGTCGCTTCATAACTCAATATGTTGAAAAATTTCCTCTCCCAGATCCATACAGTTATCTTGGAAAGAAAATCATAACGATGGCAAAGCAGCTATACGAGTGCAGTCCTTCATCAGAGGCTAAACAGCTCGAAAAAGAGTTGGATGCACTGGTATGGGATGCCCTTACAGGTGGCAAAGCAGATTAATATAGATCTTTTTTCTAGCTTTTCGAGGAACCACAGTATCTTTAATCGTCGAAAAATCCAGCAGGAAGGGGTATTTGGATTTTTTTGTTCAGTACTTTTCCTTGGAATTGTGTGAATCGGGTGAAAAATTTTTCACCGGTAGTCAGGAATAAGTTCGTTAAAGTGACCTCTTGCCCGTCCGTAACTGCGTAAAATAGGGCGTAACGTACATCACAGTGTCGGATTTGCTTTCTCTCAATCATCGGCACATCCAAAGCTGCAATGCTATTCGGGCAAACTAGACCAAGGTCAATAGTTGGTGATGTTTGCAACTTCACTTCTAAAAGTTGATGCCGCACGTCGGGGAACTGCCCATCATCTCGATAGCCCGCATACCCCAAGCTTTGACAAACAAGCCGATGAAGCGCGGCTCCCCTATTGCGCTCCTGGTCATAGCCGCTATCAGCAAAGCTTTTTCCAATGAGTGACTGAAGTCGAGAAAAGAGTTCGCCTATAGGTAGAAGCTGGCCAGCTTGGGGCTGGTTTACCGGGCTAGCCACAGCGGCGAGATCTACGGATGAGTTTACAAATGGACGAAGAAGTTCTGTGTCATCTCTACTTATGAGCTCTAACCTAGACTCCCCGGCGTTTAGTCGCGCTTGGTATTTTTGAGTCAAAGTTCCAGTGGTATCCAGCATGGCCAGAGTATCACCAGTCACCACTTTTACTTTCGTGATAGCATCTTCCTCATTTACACGAATGATTACATAGCGGCGCGAAGGTGCAAGCTCTTCATTCCAGACCTGAAGGTTATTCGATTTCTGCACATACGTGTCAAAGAACTGGCCTGGGAATCTCGGCTGTGTTTTTTTAAAACTAGAGGGAACTGGATACCCAAGGGCTCGGCAAACATGTTCTTTTACAACCTTTGAGCGTGTGCGGAGTGGAAGGCCTTTGAGGGAAAGCCCCTTCATTGCGGCGTTGAGTAGTTGCTCTAGCTCTGGTGTCGGAATCCAAACATCAGGGTCACCTATTTCAATAGTGTCATAGATAGATAAGCCGCTATCTCTTATCATTGTAACGTACTGATTCGGCTCAAGCGCATCATACTTCATCGTCTAAGTCCCGCTTGCTTAATAGCTCTATGACGCTGACGTCAAGGGCTTCTGCCAACGTTTCTAAGGTGCTCAAGGTTGCGTTTCTCTCGCCTCTTTCCACGGAGCCAATATATGTACGGTGTAATCCACAGCGGTTGGCTAATTCTTCTTGAGACAGCTTTTTGGCGTGTCGAAAGCCCCGAACATTTGTTGCAAGTAGACGTGTCAAGTCTTCACTTGGTTTTCTCAAGCCGTCTTGCTTCATCTAAACTGACGCCATTTATTAAAGTATGTCATTTTCATGCGAATGATGATTTTGAGTCGACCGACTATCAGTATCATTTTTATCGATGGTGGCTTGAAGATGGGTACAGTGGAGCGATGCATTAGTTACTGCCAGTGAACGAGGTGTTAAATAAGCTGTGCGCTTTTTAATAAAACAATCCCTAGGCTGGTGCTAAACAGCGAGCCAATGGTGGT
>Ga0102930_1000401_pt1 | contig 14535 bp, 11 predicted proteins | sample SalPon1_B_H2O_MG_FD_84514 | JGI IMG/M metagenome (GOLD analysis project Ga0102930, IMG submission 84514) | Salt pond water microbial communities from South San Francisco under conditions of wetland restoration - Salt Pond MetaG R1_B_H2O_MG | ecosystem: Environmental > Aquatic > Non-marine Saline... | reverse complement strand
TGAAGAATAAAAAAGATGTCGTCGTTTCTCTCGAGCTGAAAGGTATAACCCCTCAACAAAATATCATCAAAGACATGACGTTTCTGCCGGCATGACCTAAAAAAACTAGTATAGTACAGACAAGTATAAAGACGCATGAATCACACGTCACCATCACCTTCACCTTCTAAGATGATATCCCCTTCTTCTGCCGCGATATCATACCCTATTTCTTCCGCCCCTCTTTGCATAGCCTCCGGAACCTCGTGTTCTCGACCCTCGTACCTGTCATTATCAATGTTTTCGTTCTCTTGTTCTGGTAACTCGGGGATATCGAAAAAGTCAAACATGAAATTCTGATCGATTTGTGCATTATCTTTAAAGTGTGCATACATACCTCTTTCTTCTCGAGACATTCTGTTCACGGTGTCTTTGAGCATCTGCTTTCTTTTCTCACGTGCATTCTCAAACATGTCTACGAGTTCTTTTTCTGACACAAAATGCATCTTTTTCTGTTCTTTGAATGTTTTATATAGCTGTGTGTAGAAAACATACATGGAAGATCGCTTATCTTCGGTCAAAATAATGCTTCCCTTGTCTATTTCATAGGCGTATGGATCATTTTCATACTCTGGTAGCGAGTTTTGCACGATGACGTGTTGCGTAAAAGCGTGTACAAAGCGGACAAAAACGTAAAAGAGAATGGTAATCTGCTTGCGGACCTGATCTGTATCTTCCACGACGGGTCGTTCTAGCTTGTCCAAATGTGTCAAGAGAAGATTTTCCAAGATTGCCGTGATATTATCACGATTGTATTCTGCAAAAGAAAAACCCCCTTGTTGTTCATTGTTGAACATTTCGATGAGCCGTTGACGCTGATAAGAATCGATAAACTTTTTCTTCTTGATGTGTGATGCGTTTGCGTCGTAGGAATCTATGAGGTAACGCTCCATCAATGTATTGACACGCATCAATAAGTGAGAAAGCAATCGGTATACATTCAGGTTGTCTGATGTCTTTTGGATGCGCGTGATGGTGCTCACGATGTTGTTCCAATCATTGGCGTGCCCGGAATTGAATGTTCCGGACAGGAAAGCATCTATGGATTGTATGTACGTTAGTGTTTTCTGACTCAACCGTGAAATATTTTTTGTGTTCTTTGAACGTAGTGTGCTCATAAGCATATCATCATTTTTAAACATCAAGTTGTTTTTGACAAATTCGAATTCGGGTAGATCATCATCGGAACCTCGTGTGATGAGTTGTTGATTTTGTGCAGAATGCGAAATGCGTATCTTTTCATCTTGGAATATATCTCGGAAAAACGCATTTTCTGAATTCCAAAGAATATCTACGCGGTGTGGGATGTGACGGTGGATGTAAAACAGAGGGGCGCGATCATACGACGTATATTCCATGTGTTTCATGATTTTTCTCCACATCTTGAAAAATGTCTTTCCATAATCCGGTATGGACTCGATGCAACACGAAGTCGGGGAAAAAGAGCTTTTGTTGAGATGAGCAACATAACGGATGGCTACGGTATCTTCCATAAGCTCTTGCAACTGAATCATCATGATTGCGACGAGTTCTTTTTGAGACAAGCTTGACAAATCCTTTTTCTTGATGTCTTGAATGCGTTTTTTGTTCATTTTTCCTCGGAAAGGCCGGAACGACGGCTTCAGAGAGGTAACGGGCATTCTGTTTTTCTCGTTCATGCGTGCGCTCGCACTGTCATACATGTCTTGAAAATGTTGATTCCGGAGAATTTCCTGGCCGAGAGATTGTATTTGTTTCACGAGAGCCGACTTTTTATTAGATATGCTGTCGGCGATGTGGCGGTATTGACGTGTATTCTTCCATTGTGGCATCAACACTTGTAGAAGAAAGCAGCCCATGTATATGGTATGAAAAGCATACATGTCACCCTCGACTTTTTGGAGAGAGTTTGACATACTACACTGGATATGGAGCGGCATGATGGACTCTGGTAAGTGGAAAACATTGAATAATGCGCAAAATGTACATAATCTTATGAGTAAAGCGGCATCATTTTTGGCCACATCTTTTGCTTCCTTTTCTTTGAGTTTGTTCTTGTTTGCAGAAGTCAACTTGCCATCCTTTTCCAGCACCTTTTGCATGACGAGTATGTTTTTGCGAACATCATCGCGCTTATTCTCCAGACTCAAATCATATTCCAACAACTTTTTCTCTGATTGTGACAAGGAAATATTCAGAGCCCTCTGTACATCAGAAATAAGCTTGTTTACGAAACCCCTATTTTCTTGGGCGTCCTCTACGTTTTCAATATTGCGCAGATAGACATCCGTCATGTCTTGAAGGATGGCATCATATTGCACCCCAAAACCCTCTCTTTCTTCAAACATATCCTTTTGGTCTACATAGTCACGGTCGCCGCGAAAGTTTGCGAATCTTGCGGATTCATCCAGTTTCATTTCATCGTATGTGGGGAACCAATACGAAGATGCCAAAAACTGCTCCAATGCATCTATGTTTTCCTCCATTTTTGTTAAAACATCTTTATATGCAAAGCTATCCTCTTTTTCGTGAGAATGGGATTCCTTTATGACCCTATAAAACATATTGGTAAATGGATCATGAATGATGTCTTCTTTGCGCACCAGTTTATGAACATAATCTAAATCGACCTCCCAAATCTGACCTCCCTTCTTTTTCACGAGCGGGATGGACGGAAGTTTATGTGTTTGTAAGATGGCGAGCTCGTCCTTGTCACTCTTGATACGTCCGTCCTGTTCTAATTCTTTCACCGATGAAAATCTCTTCATTCGAATATCTACCGTTTCGATACGCTCAAGTGTGGAAGATCCAGCTGCTTTCTTTTCTTGGAGCAAAAAGGACCGGGTGTTATTCAAAATGTGTTGCAACCCTCCGTCATGTGAGGTGACTATCTCAAACACGCGCATAGTATCGTCATAATCAACATGCAATGTATTTCGTCGTTTTTTCTTGGGATTCTCGAATGGTGGGATATCGAGCGCCTCTCTTTTTTGCAAAATATTCTCCCATAGATAGCGTGAAGTGACAGAAAGCTTCTTCTTTTCGAATTGAATATCATCGAGCAACTCTCGAATATTGGGTGTGGTGAGTGTGTCGATGTTGAGAAGCGCACGGAATAGACGCATGGATGGGGTGACGCGGCAAAAAGAGACTTGTTTTGCTACGTCCATTTCAGAGTGGAAAATAACAATGGTGTTGCGGCGCATGAACTGCATCTTGGAACGCGCCTTTTTGTCATTCATAGAAAAGACAAGAAATCGATTCGTATGAAATTCACGTTTGTCGTATCTCAAAAAAAGGGGGTCCGCGAGATCTTGGCTGCGCAAGATCATATAGTCCTCTGTCACATCATCCACCGCAAAAACGTGAGCGGCTACATTCATATGACTGTTTGTTTCTATGTCCATGAGTCCGACAATGAAATCATGAGGAACCACGCGCACGAGGTCACCGGTGCTGAAATTAGCTATGCGTTCCAAGTACTTGGCAAGAGAAAAAACAAAGTCTTTTTTGTGATTGTATGATGCGTTCTGAATCTTCACACCGATCATCTGAAGCTTATCTTGTTCCAATGCACGCGATAAGCTGGTATCCCATTCACCTTCACTGGATTGATACACCAGCAACATATCTTTTTCGTTCTGAAAAACCCAATTGTATTGGCGCGGTGTTTCAAAACTTTTGAACAACTTGTTCAGCTCATCCATACGGGCACTTTCTGTGATGTTTGTATTCTTTTTTATTTTTTCGATCTTGTCCAAAAACATCTGCATAGATGTCATAATGGAGTTTGTTTCATTCCACATATAACTCACTCGATTAGAATCTTTTTCATCCAATTCGATGACTTTTGATCTATTCGATGCCAAGGGAATGATCTCTCCACCGTCTTGATATGATTTGAATACATCTTTCGTCACATCACGGCGCGAGGATACGAGCATTTGGACAAAATCATTGACTTTATTCACCACACGGGCCATTTGCCGCTCGTTTTCAAAAAAATGTGCATATTTTTCGAACAATAATCGGTAAACCTCGGCTTCAACTGTCTCGCGTGTTTCTATAAAGATGTTCAAATCGTTGTCATTGAAAGTCTCGATACTGTTTAAAATATGAACAACATCTCCAATAATCCATGTATCCGTGGGTATGCTCTCAGCATTCACAAATTGAGGCTCCATAGTTTATATTGTTGAAATAAAAAAAGAAGTATGAATACAGATTCACTTTTAGAGTGACTATTCAAAATACTTTTGGATGGTCTTCTTCATGCGCATCAATTCCTTCTCGATTTGTTCCAGATAATCCTCGAACGTAGCATGTGCCTCTTTGACATCGGGAACATCTTTTTTGTGTTTAATCTTGACGACGATTTCCGAAATGCTGGGGTGTGTCAGATAATACCCGATAAAATCAATCGCATCTTGATCGCGACGGAACATGTTGTAAAACATGACCTGAATGAGATTACCCAATGTGTGATTTTCTTTTTTGAGTAGATGGGCGAAATTAGACTCATCGAGCTTGCTGACTTGAATCCTTTTTTCTTGGCGAAGAAGCTTGAGTTTATCGCGGAGAACATCGAATGCACGTAAAAATAGGTATATGGGTGATAACCTGCATTCACTCTCTATTGTCACACGAAATCCGTTAGGCTCTCCATGTTCGTTCTGGATATAATGCCTGTATCGATCGTGGATGTCAAACCGTTTACGCAACATTGCTTCGTCTTCATCCGGATATTTGTCCCGAAATTCCTGAAAAGCTTCTTCTGCCTTTTCATCATCGACGATATTATAAAACGTGCAAGTGGACACGGGACAGAACCGGGAATGGTCATGCGCTATTCCGATAGCTGGATAAAATGTGACGTGCAGTTTTTCTCCTTGCTCATTGTTATAGATATTGGGATTGAGTTTGACGATCAAAATGGGATCATTGGTTATAGGTGATACCGGAAACATCTTTTCGCGCAATTGAGATGGATAAGGTTGATCTTTCTCATCGTAGATATCGATGTCATTGGTGGTGACATTCAATAGCTCATTGGTTTTATTGTGTACATCGATGACACACTTGTACTTTTTACTGTCAAAGTCTTTAAAATCATCGACATCTAATTGTACGGGTAAGAGCGAGATACGGTGTCCCAAGAATTCGTTATGTAACGATGAGGTATTTTCTTTGAAAAATATACCCGTCTTGTCCTTGTTATAAGGGTCAAAAGGAATACCAAAATTGGGGATTTCAGATAATATAACGCGTCTCAGTGCGTTGAGAATACCCACGTCGATGTTGTGGATATCGAAAGTCGTTCTTTTGTACTTTTTATCATCGGTCAGATTCTTGATGACGATAGACGTGGATTTTTTGGGCATGGCTTTGTTGTTCTATTTAATCACAATAGTTTTTTATGCTTATATTCCTTTTCATTATTTCAAATTTCTGGATGAGGCCAAAATGAGGATGCGCGCGTACAGCTAGAAAATTTTGTCAACAAAGACAAACGATCTTATCGGATGGATAAACACATATTTTTTTACAGCATGTATTGTCCGCATTCGATGACTCTTATTCAAACCATGGTCCAAAAAGGTGTGCGTGGCAAATTCTTACTCGTATCACTGGACAAATACGATGCCCCGGATGGAGTTGATCGCGTACCTTACATCATAACGCGGGAAAAACGTCATATTTTTGGACCACTCATCGACATGTTTATCAATGCATTGGCGAGCTCCTCTGGGGAGATTTCCAATCCGATGGCAACGCATCAGATGCCGACGGCGTCACCCACCGCTGGTACGTTTCCTACGGTAGGTAAACCCGCCGTATCAGCGGGAACCAAGGACGAGATTCAACCCATCGACTTTGGCACGCACGGATTCACCTACCTGGACGAAGATGTCAATAAAAAATCCGAGATGAACAACGGATCTTCGGTACTGGGATTCGTATATTTAGAAGACGGGGCGAGCACTAATATTCCTAGAGCACCACCACCTACACTCAAGACGAAACCACATGAGAGTACGCAAGCTTCTTATTCTAGTCACGTTTTTACGCCGACCAGCACGCCAAGCGATCCCATGCTTCAAGATATACAGGATAATCCATATGGTGTGAGTGATTCTAAGAATGACAAGATCACGGACGATGCCTTTAAAAGATTTCTAGAGGCGCGTAATAGTGCTATTGCATGAGCAAAAATAAGAAAGGGGGCATGTGCGCAAAATAGCTTAAACAAATTTCCAAAGTTAAACATATATCACAAATGGTAGACTTTTATGAAATGTTTAATGGTAAGGTTCTCGAGTTTATCGATGACATCAAAACGATACACCCCGACACAGAAAAATTTTCGATGTACGAAAGCATCTTGCGGGCTACCATTCAACTGAATAGTCATCTTCCCCTCCAGCTTTTTCACTCCAACGTCTATGTTCCCTATGGTTCTTACATCGAGAAAAAAGATGAGGCGTTTCTGTTGAACGCAGATTATAACAATGCAAACAATGATGAATTAGTGGGCATGATCAAGTCGGTTTGGAAGACCATGGAGCCACAGAACAAGGATGCTATATGGAATTACTTGCGCATTTTTATTGCTATCGACAAAAGAGCCTTGGCAAGCTAAGTAAAAAAACAGCTTAAAGACATGTCGAGATGGTAAAGAAAATATTGGAATGTTTACCAAAGAGCTTGCGGTCCCTGCATTCAATCGTTATTTTTACGATTTTCTCGAAGAGATTAAAAAGAAGCATACAGACTCGGATATCACAAAACGCATCAATGATAGGTACAAGGTTCGGAATCTGAAGAGTCAGAAAAACCTGCAATATTTCCAGTTTCAGTTCTTCACCGATAGAAAAGTGTTTGATCAACTCTTGGAAAGAGAAGATATTATCGGTAACTTGCTTTCCGAGAGTATTCGCGATAAAAACCTCTTTAAAGATGTCAAGGTCTTTGAAGTCATGGATGCATGTGATGCATCACATCAAGACAATGTAGTTGCCTTTTTCTATATCTTGATGCTTCTCGCGCAGGTCGATGTCTTTTACCAAAAGGCAGATGAAGGAGAGATCGAGGATATCAACGTATTGTTCAACAACATCGTGCACATTTTACAACTCATGGACGCTGGTCAGACCATTGACAAGGAATTGAACGATGTGTATCATGAGAATATCAAGACCACTATTCTCATCATCGATGATGTGAAGAAGAGAATGCAGTGTACTGGTGGGCCTAGCACATCTGATGCAAAGACAGATGAGAAGACAAATGCAGATGCACCTCCCACGGACCCATTCATGGAGCAGATCGGCGATGAACTTAAAAAGTCCAAATTGGGTGCACTGGCAAACGAAATCATGCAGGAGGCAGGTATCGATGAGAGTACTTTTCAAAACGTGAATGACATCGGCGATGTTTTCAAGTCGGCCGACATGGGCAAGATCATTCAGACGACCACGCGCACCTTCCAAGATAAGCTCCAAAAAGGAGAAATCTCTCATCAGGATCTCATCGGAGAATGCATGGGACTCTTGGGTAAGATGGGATCCGCCGCTTCGTCTGTCAACCCAAACATGCCCGGAGTGAACCCACAAGACATGTCCAATGTGATGAACCTGTTTGGAAATAAATTCGACTCCATGTTCAAGACTCCTCCTGCACACCAAACCCAACATAATCCGACCAAGAGTCGTCTGCAAAAAAGGATTCAAGAGCGCAAGTCTTGAACTATACAGTCTTGAAATGGGTCAACGAATGGGATGGTGGGGTCGAAAGGGACGGCAATCCCTTCGTCAAGAAGGATGCGGGACACGTTTTGTCCGTCTTTGGATTTGATATGCGCGAGATAGCGCCCAAAATTGTCTTGTTTGTCTAAGATGATTCCCTGGGGAATGACCATTGTGTTTTCTTCATCTATTATTTTTTGGAGTTGTGCATCACTGAACGAAGGCAAGTTATTTCCTATCGTATCATGATACACATAATCGACATCTTTGCGTGCCCTTTCCAGGTCCACATTGGTCACGAGTTCTACCAGCCTATCCCGCGCTTTGTATGCGTATGTATGCATCGGATGAGACATGGATTCGGTATTACTCGGCGGCATTTCTGCTGCATCGATCTGCATAATGCGACAGTTTATTCTACATACGCGTCCATACACACAAATGGCGACATATAATGTATCCCCATCATACACGCGGACAGCTTTGTAATCAAAAACGCCTTGAATCCTAAAATCGGCGAGGTCTTCGTATTTGAGATTGCTAATTTCTACGTCTTGCATTTTACATATTTGTATATTTTAGATCAAGTGTATAAAAAAGGAGGTCACATTATGTCACGTAGCGAAGCATTTTGGTTGAATGATCCCAACGCTTTTGTGTTCAACTCCGAACGCTATGGTATATTCATTCCGGAAAAATCTATGACATTGGAGGAACAACTGAATGCGGCTTTTCGATTCTCGCTCATTTTCTCCATCATGGTCATCATCATCAAACATGATATCCAAGCTATTCTTTTTGCTACAGGTGTAGGCATTATGACTATTTTCATCTATAAACGTCATGAAAAGCAACAAAAAGATAAGAAGGAATTGTTCAAAGAGCTGAACGTAAAAAAAGACCCTTATCAAGGCGCACGTTTGTTACCCACCAAAGAAAACCCATTTATGAATGTAAAACTCACGGATTATAAATACTTCCCGAATAGACCGCCCGCCAGTGACGTGACTAAGGAAGAAACCAAAAAGCTCATGAAAAAGTATTACAATGATACCGTATTCAAGGACGTGGATGACATTTTCGACCGCAACGTCAGCGAACGACAGTTTTATACCATGCCCTCCACCACCATTCCTAATGATCAAAAGCAATTCGCAGAGCTTTTGTACGGCCAAATGAATGAAAACCCCAGAAAACAACGTTTTTGAAAGCCAAAAAAAATGTTTACGCAACTAAAAGATGAGTTCCTTCAAGCAAGATGATTGCGCCTTGCGGTTAAGAGATAAAGGTAATGCAAGCATTTTTGATTACAACATCATGGCCTTCGACGGAAGACCCAAACCCTGTACATCCGTCGACAATGATTTTGTGTATAAGAACCACGTGAACTCCTGTCAAGGACATACGCCATCACAGTTTATCGACAATGAATCACAAATCTTATATAATCAGTACTCGCGTGGTCCTGAGAAGAATCAATATGATACGCGGACATTTTTGGCGGTGCCTGATCTGAAAAAGGGGACACATGCACCTCTTCTAGAGAGTCAACTTTTATTCAACGGAGATTCCCGACAAGATAAGTACACCCGTTGCACAGAGCCCCTCTCGGAAAAACCCTTTCAACAATCATGTTGTCCTGTTTACGTACCGGCTATGCAAGATCACATCGAAAGATATTCCAGTAGCATCGCTGAATTTGAATCATTCTTACGCGCAGGAACATCTGCGCGAGACACAAACGTTCATCATCCTGAGATACAAAAATGTATGGATGGATGAATACAAATTGTTTGGCGGCGTTCTAAAAAATATTATCATCATTATATAAATAAAAAACATGAGTCTCAACCGCCTGATGTATGACCAATGTGCGTCCGTGCAACAATACCGTCAAAGCACCGAACCTCTGGAATTTATTCTTGATCCCAATCGTTTTGAAAGATGCTCCAAGTGTCGCCCTGAACTTGGAATCGTAGGAGGAACGCAAGTTTCTCATGTTGCCGGAAATTTGGTCGATCTGGAAAGCTCCTTGCGTGGACAAACCCAACCTCTGACCCATTGCCCCTCACATAAGCACATGCCCAACAACTCGCGTTTCATCGAAGACAAGAGATACAACGTCACCAACAAAATTAATCCCATCGATGTGCAAAAGAAACACCTAAAGCCATGCCAGATGTTTGATTACCAAGGTGTACCTTTTCCTCAGCCTATCGTGGTCTCCAATTGCTTGGGTGCAAGCACGAGTGATTGATTAGATAAATGCCATGTTTTTTGCCAACGTATATGAACGGTTTTTTGTCATCTTTTTTCTTTGAAATTGTTTGCATTTGACAATAAATATTTTGTCTTTACAGTAAAACGATCAATGAGTTTTAGTCGTAAAACATATGATCAAAAAGAGTACTTGGATGATATTCGGCAATCCGTAGATGTAGGAGCTTACTTCTTAGGAACGCCTAAACAATCCTGTCAAACTTGTTATCCCCAAGATCCTAAAATAACACCGTCGTCTATGCCATTAGGACCTATTCGCGATAATATTGGAGGGTCCGTATGCAACAACAAGTCACTCATCGATGTAGACACCGAGTTGCGTATTAAGCCGAGCGAGCCATGTGGAAAAAGCTGCCCCCATCCTGAATCCTTTTGTGATCTCAAAAGCTTTCATCCGTGTTCCTCACACATCACGGCTGAAGATACACGGCTGTCTAATCCACCGTGCACGCTGCGAAGCACGGGTTGGAACACCTTTGATATTTTACCCAAAAACCCCATGGACAAGGTGGAAATGCCGTTTCCCGCTAACATTTCTTATCGCCTCGTCGCAAAAGATAACCACCGCCCGTGTCTGCCCGAGCCTATTAACCAGTCCGGATTGCTACCTCCGCTTAACGCATCGGATGAGATGTACGAATCCCCTTATATGCGTTTGACGTCACGTCCCGGCGATCCCCATATCCCCAGTACTTTTTGGCGCCGATGCGATACATATCGAGAAAAGATGTGCTGAAATGACATTTATCTTTCTTAGACCGCAATCGAGTCGTATTTTTTCTTGTCATACTATAAACTCTTCTACGTCTTCATGATAGAAGTGTATATAGCCATGACCCTGTTAAGTATGGGTTATATTTTGAGTCAAAACAAGGAAGATAATTCAGAAGAAGGTATGACAGATAAGACGGTGAGTACAAACGAGATTCCCTCGCAAAAGAATGCTTATGAAAGTAATTTCCATGATACCGCCAAAAAAATCGAATTTCAGCAAGCTCAAGACAAGTACAATCGTTCTGATCAAGGTGGTCTCGTGCCGAAAAACATGATTCCCGGGAGTGTCACGCTTCCGCCCGTCATATCGAAAAACTATGGGGATCAAAAGCAACAGCAAATACAGACGCTCGCCGGCACAAAAATGAGCGCCAATGAATTCGTACACAATAACATGGTCCCTTTTTTCAGTGGACGTCCTAAACAAAATGTTGATTCCAGCGCTTTCGATGCCAAGATCGAGCAGTTTACGGGTGAGTCAGCTAATTACCAACCCAAAAAAGAAACAAAACCGTTTTTCAAGCCGCAAAAAGATATGTCTTATGTTCACGGTGCACCACATAATGTCGATTTCATGCAAGAACGTATCCCGGCACCCGTGCGTCATCATAATGTATTACCTTTTAAACAAGAGCGTGTGGGCCCCGGTATTAAAGCAGGATACGGTACCAAACCCAAGGGCGGTTTTCACCAACTCGAAGTGCAAGAAGTGGCCAAGCCCAAGACCGTCGATGAACTCCGTACAAAGAACAACCCCAAGATGACGTATAAGGGACAGATTCTTCCGGGTATGAAGGGGCGACGCGCGCCCGTCATGGGTAAAATGTCAAAAAATAGGCCCGAAAGATTCTACAAAAACACGCCAGATATGTATTTCAAAACGACAGGGGCGTTTTTTAAGCCGCGCGTCAAGTCTAAAGTGAATACCAAAGAAACGAATCGTCAAAATACATCTTCATCTACATATGCAGGCGGTGCATTTGATAAGCTTAAGCAATTCATTTTACCTGGACAATACCGTGAATCTCGTAAACGCGGATTGATGTCCTTGAACAAGGGACCTGTCACGTTGATCAACAAGTTTCAAGGTCAAAACACCGACTATGGGACAAGCAAAATCGTATTGCATCCCACACATCGTACCACATATAAACAAAATATGCATAAAGGAAACGTTATGTCGGCTGTCCGCGCGGCCATGGCACCTATCCAAGATGCTATGCGTGCTACCAAGAAACAAAAATTAATCCGCAACACACGACCCGAGGGTTATTTGAAAGGACCTCAAAAGGGTATCGTGTATGATCCAAATAACGTACCACGGACGACCATCAAGGAGACCACGTTGGCGCCTACGGAACGCATGAATTTGCATGGTCCAAACAAGCCCATCGTTTACGATCCGGATGACGTCGCGCGTACGACTATCAAAGAGACTACGTTGCACGATGCACCGCCCAGCAACCTTAGAGGAAACGTCAAAAGCCTCGTGTATGATCCCGACAATGTGGCCCGCACGACCATCAAGGAAACGACACTGACGCCCGCAGAACGCATGAACTTGAGGGGTGAAAACAAACTCATGGTGTATGATCCGGATGATATCGCGCGTCCTACCATCAAGGAGACCACCTTGCGTGAAGTGGATGCTGTAAACTTGAAAGGCATCAATAAATCCATCGTGTATGATCCCGAAAATATCGCACGGACGACCATCAAAGAAACCACGCTCACCGAACGAGAGCGGTTGAACTTGAAAGCGGCCACTAAGGGGGTTGTATACGATCCTGATGATAAAGCACGTACCACCATAAAGGAGACCACGTTGGCGGAAGCTGATGCGTCCAACTTGAAAGGTAACGCAAAAGGCGTGGTGTATGACCCGGATGACACGGCGCGCACCACCATCAAGGAGACCACGTTGGCAGAAGCAGAGAGGATGAACGTGAATGGTCCTAAGAAGCTGACGGTGTATGATCCGGATGAAGTGGCACGCACCACCATCAAGGAGACGACGCTCGTAGATACACCCGCTGGCAACCTTCGTGCACCGAATATGGCGGGACATGTCTTCGATCCCAATGATCTTCCGCGCGAGACCATACGCCAAACGTTAGATGAAATCGATCGCGCCCTCAACTTGAAGCCCGGATTCACGGCGAGCATCGTATACGATCCTGAAGATACTCCTCGCGAAACTCAGAAAGAATCCTATGTGGATCACGAGTACATGGGTGTTGTGTATGATGTATTGCGTAAAGTGGGTGAAATGGGGAATTATCATGTCAAAGAAACCAATAAACAATACCTCTCCGACAACGAGTATATAGGTAACGTTCATGCAAGTGAAGGCGATGGCTACAAGATTGCTCCCACGGATTTACGAGATACTGTGCGCCAAGTCTTGTCAGATCACGAGTATTTTGGTGGGGTCAAAGACAATACCAAACAAAATGAAATAGAATATGATACCATTAAAAAGGGAGTGACGCGTACGATACGCGATACGCACCAGCTCAAATCGGGTAGACGAGGCCCCGTGCAAGAAGGTCAGAAGAAGACGGTGGGATCGAACGATTTCCCACGCCGCATGAAAAAACCTGGTAAAATGACGTTAGAAAACAATATAAAATTGTGCCAACGCCAGATAGAGCAGGGTATAAAGCGTGCAACACCGACACAATTGACGTCGAATGAACTGTTCGAAAAGCAAACCGTCCGCCGTAAAAAACCTGATTATTCTTGTGTGAGTAGCAATCGTCTTGATAATGATTCTGTGAATATGAAGGAGCAACTCAAGGCAAATCCATACATCAAAAGTATCGTGTAAAAATATATTGTAAATTATATTGCAAGTGTAAAAGAACGCAGATAGCATGAGCGGAGAAGTTTTACTCACACAAAGAGGTGAGCTTGTACAGGAACTGATTCTGGTGGCAAGGGACCGGTTCTTTGACATGATTACGCAAATTTACAACAAAACAAAGAAGAAGAGCCCCAAAAAAGAATATCTTTTGCGTAATTTCCAAGATGAGCTGGAAGAAATACCGGAGTGGACACCGGACGATGTTTTTGCGGAATCCAACCCTTCCTTTAGAGAAGTGAAGCGGGAGGTGACCGGACTTTTGACTACTATTCACGACCTGAACAATCAGCTCTTTCCACAATCTTCCGTTCATTCCGTAGATAACCGAACACATGATACCGAACAAGACCATTTTCAGCGTTTCGTAAAAATGGCCATGATTCATATCGCAAGGGAGTTTTGGAAAATGCCTTATTTAATGCATTCTTTTCATGATAAAAACCTGTTTACTATCAAACCCGAGATCGATAAGATAATCGTACAAGCCATCAAGACGACCATACGCCGACAGAGCACATTGACCATCGTATACGAACCAGAACGTTCCCAAAACGCCGCAGCCGTTCAACCACCTGCTGCGCCCCAACCAGCGCCACCTGTGCCACCTGTACCAGAAATTTCTCCTCCTGTGTCTATAGCGCCTATAGAGAGTGTCGAGCAGAAAAAAGTAGATCAGTCTTCTTTGATAACTGAACAAGAGCCCCGCGTCCCCGAAACTTTAAGTGTGACAGCGCCTGAACAAGAGCCTCGCGTCCCCGAAACTTTAAGTGTGACAGCGCCTGAACAAGAGCCTCGCGTCCCCGAAACTTTAAGTGTGACAGCGCCTGAACAAGAGCCTCGCGTCTCTGAAAC
>Ga0102930_1000400_pt1 | contig 14539 bp, 8 predicted proteins | sample SalPon1_B_H2O_MG_FD_84514 | JGI IMG/M metagenome (GOLD analysis project Ga0102930, IMG submission 84514) | Salt pond water microbial communities from South San Francisco under conditions of wetland restoration - Salt Pond MetaG R1_B_H2O_MG | ecosystem: Environmental > Aquatic > Non-marine Saline... | reverse complement strand
CACCGCATTGTAAATCTTGCCCGAAAAATTTGGCTTAGCGCCATGCGTTAGATGGCCGCCATGTGCAAGGCTCATACCTAAAACGGTATCACCTGGTTGCAATAAAGCCATGTAAACGGCTGCATTGGCTTGTGAGCCAGAGTGAGGCTGTACATTAGCGTAATCGGCATTGAATAATTGTTTAGCGCGCTCAATGGCTAATTGTTCAGCCACATCCACATATTCACAACCACCGTAATAACGCTTTTCAGGGTAGCCCTCTGCATATTTATTGGTCAGAACAGAGCCTTGCGCTTGCATCACCCGTGGGCTGGCATAATTCTCTGAAGCAATCAGCTCGATGTGCTCTTCCTGACGACGTGTTTCGGCCTGCATCGCCTCCCACAGTTCGGCGTCGTAATCATCTATGTTCATGGCCTTTGTAAACATGCTGCCTATTCTCCTCAAGTTTCAAGTATTATGATTGACTGGGTATCATAACAATAAGAGTCCTTACACGAATACAAAAAAAGCGAACCACAGAAGCTGATTCGCTGAATTTTTTTAGCCAAGTGCTTAAGCAAAACGGTTTGGCTTAGTGTCAGGCTTGCGGCTGGGGAACGCGCTGTCCATAGCTGCGGGTAAATACGATCGACGGTTTGCCATTGAAATCATAAAACTGCAGTATCGCGCCGCGTTGTTCCACGCTACCTGCACGCCCTAATACCCGTAAATAATTGCCTTCCCAACTCCCCACATTGATAGTTGGCGCCCCCGGTGCTGGACGAATCGCTTCGCAAGGTTGGCGAGTACGGTCGATTTTGAGGATTTTGAAACCGCGATTCCCTACTTGCTGAAAACGCGCCACATAGGTATTACATCCCCCTAGACCTTCCATGGACGATGAGCCAACTTCCATGGTGATTTGCAAATCGCTAGGCACGCGATTGCCATACACCGAACGCAAACGCCAGCGCGAGCCTAATAATGAGGGGCCGCCACTATTCAATGGACAAGCACCTGTCGGTGCCGTATGAGGTTCTAACACACTTTGACTCATAGCAGGGCTTAACCCTAATGCAAAGGGGAGCAATACAAGCTGCCTGCGAGTCGAGGAAAATACATTTTTATGGGCTGTGGCATCCTTGTACATAAGCTCAATCTCCTTGATTTTAAATTCACTTACATGAACACCTGTCGGCTTTTTGCAACAATTTAAGTATAGGAGAGAGATTTAAAATTTGCTTAAAAAGAATACGTTTTAAATTTAAAAATTTAGGTTATACATACTCATAAGCTAAAACCACCGTATTACCATGGCATTAATAACACACAATATGCTTCTTATTTAAGCAGAGTATTCCTAAACGCAAGGCTGCGGGGCTTGCCCAGCCTAGCAAGCCGCTTTGTTTGCGACGATTCAATTAACTTATTTTAATAAGCTATAATTATTGCTGATAAGAAGAACAAATGAGCTAAAGTACTTGACAATAAAACACTAAGAAAATTCGTTTAAAAAAGAAACAAATTCATTTATTAATTTTTTGTTAATTAAACTCGCTTTATGATTGCAGGTTCATTCGCACACACTGACACATGGGGATGTTATAGCGGTGTGTTCTGAATGATTTTTAACTTTTGATTATTTTTACAGGGGGAACTATGTCGAAACTAAACCAGAAGGTTTGGTACCTTAGTATTTGCTATTGTTTGATATTAGCTGCTTTTTCTATGCCTGTTGTTATGGCTGAAACGGCTGTGCCTTATAAAATTGACATGCAGCGTGATCAGCCAGACAGCCCATTACGCAAGTCAACCATCATGGCACACGTAAAAAAAGAATATCCAGGACGGATACTCTCTATCCTTCCCGATACGGATAACGGGCCAGACTGCCATATCGTGAAATTGATGGGCGAAGATGGTGAATTCCGCATTATCCACGTCGCTTGCGACTGAATGCCTGCAAGCTTCGTCACAAGGAAATAACAAAGTACCCGGCTACGTGCCGGGTATTTTTATGCAAAAAGAATGAAGTTGAGAGTTTTTTATTCGGAGCGTTCAATGTATGATGATTGCTTAACAGCCAGGAAACAGGGGATGACTGCTGTTACTGTTGTCTACGGACTTCACCCGGCCTTTACGAACAACTAACACTAATTATACTGAATATGCGCGTACTTGTTGTTGAAGATAAAGCACCCATTCGTGAACAGATAGCCAGTGACCTGAAGAAAAGTGGGTTTACTGTTGATGTCGCTAGTGACGGTGCTCAAGGGCTCTATATAGCCACCGAATACCCAATTGATATTGCTGTTATCGACTTGGGCCTACCACATGTTACTGGGTTAGAAATTATCCGCAATGTCCGAGCTAAAGGCTTAGAGTATCCTATTGTAACGCTAACTGTGCGTGACCGCTGGGAAACGAAAGTCAAAGTTTTGGAAGCGGGTGCAGATGATTATCTTGTTAAACCCATTCATGCTGAAGAATTAGCAGCGCGTTTGCGCGCACTATTGCGACGCACTAAAGGCTGGACACAAGCGGAACTTAACTGTCCACCGATACGTCTGAATCTTTCGGAACAGCGTGTCTATGTACATGAGAATGAAATTACTTTAACCGCTTATGAGTACCGTGTACTGGAACATCTCATGTTGCATGCGGGTCAGGTTATATCTAAAACACATTTGACAGATAGTTTGTACGAAGAAGATGCTGATCGTGACAGCAATGTCATTGAGGTCTTTATTCGTCGCCTACGCCAAAAGTTAGATCCTGATGAAGCGTTAAAGCCCATTGAAACCCTACGCGGGCGGGGTTATCGTTTCACGTTAGATTGTCACCGCAACAATCAGTAAATGGCAAAAACAATAGACTTCTAAAAAATGATGGGTTCGCTACGTAGCCGCCAGCTGGTTAGCGGCTTCACAATTATTGTCATTGGTATTCTGGTGCTAGGCATTTTGCTGAGCGTTGTCATTTATCAAAGTCGTACTCAAGAAATCAAAAATGAGTTATCGACGACAGCCATCGACCTACTGGGCTATTTAGAGTTTGATCAGGGGCGGCTCACGATTACTGAACGCAACAAAGCCGAGGCTGATCAGTTCATCAACGACAAACGTCTTGTGCAAGATGATAAAAGTCGTTTTGCTTATTTATGGGATAAGCAAAACGACTCTATCATCTGGAACTCTATTGACAATGACCGGGTTAATCCTGAAAACGTTCATGATTTTGTTGCCTATTTTGATTTTGAAAAAATGCTAAACGATGAACGTATCGACAGCACGGATCCTTACGTACAGCGCCTCGACTCTGTGCCACATAATGAGATGTCTGAAACACCAGCAGGCGAGCAATATATGGTCGCTGCCCTGAATTTTGATTATCGTGCTCAAGCCGATGATGAAAACAGTAAGCGTGATATTTTGTTCATTGTGGCTGAGTCAATGCAGGATGTGGATGAAGAAATTGACAAAATTGTCATGGTGTTTGCCATTCTGTTTTTTGTATCAGTGGTATTAATCTTACTGGCTCAATTAGCCTCTAGCTTTTGGGTTGTGGCGCCTATTCGTGAATTCGAAGAGGAAGTGCGCGCCATTGAAACGGGCGAAAAGGATTCGATCGAGGACGAATATCCAGACGAATTACTCCCGATTAAAACCACTATCAACGCCATGATCAGCCATGAAAAAGGCCAAAAACAGCGTTATAAAGACTCGCTTGATGATCTCGCCCATAGTTTAAAAACGCCCTTAGCTGCTATTCAATCTCACCTTGAAAGCAAAAGTTTCCGCGACGTACCCAGTGACCATCCGGGCTTAGCGGGTATTGCGGCTGAGCTGGAATATATGCATGAGATTATTTCCAGACAACTGCGTAAAGCCATGGTCACAAGCGAAAACGCCATTATTATGGCGCAACCTTTACGCCCTATTCTAAGCCGCTTGGCGGAAACCATGCGCAAGGTGCATCGGGATAAAGATTTTGAAATTCGCGTTAATGTGGATGAATACGCCAAATGCCGCTTGGATTCCGAGGACATTATGGAGTTATTCGGCAACTTGTTGAATAATGCTTGCCGTTTTTGCGACCGCTTAGTCGAAATATCCTCCTACAACGACGGCGATATGCTGGTCATTGATATTGACGACGACGGCATGGGTTTCCCAAGCAAGGACCCGGCTAAATTACTCAAACGTGGCATCCGTGTTGATAGCCAAACCGAAGGCCAAGGCATCGGCCTAGCGGTGAGCACAGAAATTGTGGCAGCCGTCGGCGGTGATATTGAACTACTGGTTTCACCGTATGTGGGGGCACGCGTGCGTTTGTATTTACCGGCTTGATGGCGAGGGGATAGGGCTCAAGGCACCACCCGAATCTGCACCCGATCTGCATTCGCATTGCTATCCAGCACCGTTAATTCATACTGCCCCGGACGCTCAAATTGGTAACGCAAAGCCTGACCTGCCGTGACTTGCCCCACCGGCAAACCATCGACTAACCACGTATGTTCGCCCTGCCCGCCTTGGGCTTGCAAATCCACCGCTAAATTTTGCCCTTGCTGCGGCCATTTCAGTACCGTGCTGTCATTGAATTGTTCAATTTGTAAATCGGTTGAGTGAGTGATTAAAACTTGGCGCGGGCAACTTTTATCAAAATCAGGTAAACGCATGCGCGCTTTCATCGCCTCACTTAACCACGGCCACACCTCCAAAGGCCAGCGTGCGACTTGACGTTTCTCCCGCTGCGGCGTGTTGCAAGTGGCCGTTACACGCAGACCCGTCGCTGGATTGACCCAATAAGTCTGCAAACCCGCTGACCAATCAGCATGCACTTGGTTACGCCATGTCGGCGGAGCAACGTCATCAATCAACCAAGCTTGCTTTTTTTGGTGGCAATGCTGTGTCGGTGTGTCGTGTAAACGCCGCCCTAATGGCCAGCAAATGGTCTGCTTTTGCACGCTTTCAGGACGGCGCAAACTATCGCGGGGTGCAGGTAAGGCTTGAAATACATCAAATAAAATGGGCCCTGAAGCGCGTCCACCATAACGCCCCGGCAAAGGCGTGCCATCCGGGCGTCCTGTCCATACGCCCACCGTGTAACGCTGGTTGTAACCCACCGCCCAAGCATCACGAAAACCATAACTGGTGCCGGTTTTCCAAGCCACATTGAGACGCCCCGCTGCAAAACCCGATGGTGTCGGCAAACCACGCAAAATATCACCAATTACCCAACTGGCTTCCGGCGACAATAAGCGGCGTTCAATGCGTTCATCATCCGCTGTAAAACGCGGCTTAATACTCATGCCACCCCGCGCCAAGGCACTAAAACCTTGCACTAATTGCTCTAAACTCGTGCCAGCTCCACCTAAAATAAGGCTGAGATTAGGCTGTTCATTGGTGGGATAGCTCAAACTAATTCCCCCATGGCGCAAACGCGCATCAAACACATTGGGGTTTAAACGCTGCAATAAATCCACAGCAGGGACATTCAAAGATTGTTGCAAAGCGCTTCTGACTGACACCGCCCCTTGGTAATTATTTGCAAAATTCTTAGGCGCATAACCTTGCAAACTCAATGGCGCATCACTCAGCAAACTTTCCTCGTGAATCAAACCTTTATCTAAAGCCATGCCATATAAAAACGGTTTTAAGGTCGATCCCGGTGAGCGTTGTGCTTGCACCATATCCACTTGCCCCGCTCGCTGCGCATCGAAAAAATCCGCTGAACCTGCATAAGCTTTCACCGCGCCGGTTTTATTTTCCATCACCAACACCGCAGCCGACGCTTCCGGTGGTAATAAGCCTAAACGCGTCCGCAGAACATTCTCCACCGTCCATTGCAAGCCCGCATCCAACTCAGTGATAAGACGCGCTTTAGCCTGAGCCTGCGCTACACCTTTCATGCGCTGCGCGAATAAAGGTGCCATCATCGGTTGCCGCAGCGCACTTTGCGAGACAGGCTCCATGAGGGCATCATCAACGGTTTTTTGGCTCCAATCGCCTAAAGTATGCATACGCCGCAACACTTTATCGCGGTAACGCCGCGCACGCTCTGGGTGACGATCGGGGCGTAAATAAGAAGGTGCTTGCGGTAACACGGCTAGCAAAGCTGCTTCCGCATGGCTGAGCTTTAAAGCCGGTTTACGCAAATAAGCATAACTGGCGGTTTGCACACCTTCAATCGGCCCACCGTAAGGCGCTAAGTTCAGGTAAAAGTTAAGGATTTCATCTTTGCTGTAATGCCATTCTAATTGCAAAGCGCGAAACATTTGCCGTGCTTTGCCGGGGATGGTGCGCGCATGCGGATCGAGAATACGCGCTACTTGCATGGTTAGCGTGGAGCCACCGGAAATAACTTCACCATTACGCACCCATTGCCAAGCCGCACGCATTAATGAGAAAGGATTAATACCAAAATGGTAATAAAACCAACGATCTTCATAGGTAAGTAAAGCATCAATGTATAGCGGCGAAATAGCTTCCAAATCAGCCGGATAACGCCATACACCTTGTTCATCCGCAAAAGCGCGCAGCGGCGTGCGATTGTCCGATAAGACAATCACACTCCGCATCCGCTCAGGATCAGGTAAAGGCATAAAATAATCGAGCGCTAAAAACAAGCCACTCAAAATAAGCATTAATCCCAGCGCATAGCGCCAGAAGCGCCGCCGCATAATACGCATTACCGGCATAAAGCAGCTTTACTCATCTGTAATTTGCACGACACCTGCCGACTCACCTAAGCCATATAAATCAGGCCGATACATATCCACAACGCGCGGTGGCGGCACCATAGAACGCCCCGGCGCCACCACGCGCACTAAATAAAACAAGTAGCGGTTCACTTTAACGTCCAACTCAAAAGCAGCCACATAGCGATCATCACGAAACGCCTGATGTTTTAGGGATTTCGCCGCCATTAGATCAGCAACTGACTGCTGCATACCCTCTAGCTTAAGCGTCTGTAGCACATCATTTTGCATCAAGTTGCTATTTTCTAACTCAAAACCACTTGGCAATAAATCCACTAATAAAGCATCACGTAAACGTTCTGTGCTGTTTACTTTTAAGCGAGCCAGCAATAAATCACCCGGCTTGACTGCCTCCAAACTGACACGCTTGCCTTCTAAATCAAACCAGTTGCGTTCTACATGAATGGGTGCTGTCTTCGGCGGTAAAGCCGCGCTAGGATAAGCACTTAAGCTTAAATTAGCGTATAAAGGCCGCTCACCTGTGGTGCTCATTTGAATGCCAGCGCGCAAATCAGCCGCACTCAAATCGTTTGTCACGCTACCGGACTGCTGCCAAGTTTGTTCTTGATCGGCTATTTGCAAAGTAGCTTGCCACTTTTCACGCGCACTTTGTTCCAACAAACGCCCTAGCTGGAACACAGCCACCTGTTCTTGGGTACTTAAATAGCGCCGTGCATAAATAGCCTCAGCCAAGGATTGCACTTGTAAATTCAAGTCTGGCACGGTGTGCCTATGGCGCAGCAATAAATACAGCATCATCGCCCGGTCGCGCACCGGACTACCATAGTCCCCCAGATACTGCTCAGCATCGCGCTGCAAGGCCAAACCGCGTGCAATCGCCGCTTTGCCGCGCTCCGCATCCCCTTGCAGACTCAAGGCCAAACCTAAATGCACTAAAGGTAAACCACTAATGGCGGCCTCCGCTTCATCTTTATAAATAGTGCGCAATGTGCCCAAAGGCGCCCGTTTTTCTCGCGCTAGCACATAAGCCGCATAAGCGCGCGTGGCCAGATCAAGGTATTCTGGGTCATCTGAATAGTTATAGCGCGAGCTAGGGTAACGATAGCCTTCTTGTAAACGCTCTTCCAAGTTTTTCAAAGCCTTCTGCACTAATTGCTCCGGCACTTGGAAGCCTTGGGCACGCGCATCCAGTAGAAAATCAGTCACATAAGGGGTTAACCAAAATTCCTCTGAGCCATGACTGCCCCACAAAGTGAATGAGCCATTGTAAATCTGCATACCGCTCAAACGCATAATGGCTGTTTGCACGCGCTCATTGCGCTCCGGCATCGTTAGGGTCGGCAAACCCAACTGCTCACTCAGCTTTGGCTCTAAAAACAAATAAGGATAAGCACTACTAGTCACTTGTTCCAAACAGCCATACGGGTATTGCAACAAGCCATCTACTGCCATGCTGACAGGTAAAGGGGGTGTATTGGAGAGCGTTAAACGGGCTTTAAGCGTTGCAGCGAGTAGACCATCGGCCACATCAGCCGGTACACGCAAGGCCGAACCACCCGCTGGGACTTCATAACTAAACTGACGCGTTACCTGTGGATAAGGTGGGCGTAGCTGTAATTCCAACTGGCGATTCGCCACAAAATCAGCTCCTTCAATGCGCAATTTAATGCGTCCAACGCCAGTGGTAGCGCGGGCAGCAAAGGGAACGCGTAAGGTTTCGCGCTGATCAGGGGCTAGCGTAAAGTTATCGTCTGTTTTGACGAATTCGAGGCGATCATTGCCGCTGACTTGCATTTGCACCGTTTCCTCTGTCTCGCTGATATTACGTAATTCAACCGTTAAAAAGGAGGAATCACCCGAAGCCAAAAAGCGCGGCGCACTCAAGCTACCCACGACCGGCGAAGCGACTTGCATCTCATGCTCAGCGCTGCCCATTTGCTCATCACTAAACGCCACTGCCATTAAGCGTAACTGACCATCAAAACTCGGAATATCCAGCTCAATTGTAGCCTCACCTTGCTCATTAAACGTGACTGCATCACTGAATAGCGAGACAATTTGTATTTGAGCTTGTGCGCCTAAGGACGTATTGCTTGCTGCAACACCGCCGCCAAAACGTTGCCGCAAGGCTTGGCCATCGACTGACTCAATGATTTTGCCGTAATCATCATGTAAATCAACGCCGTAAGCATGGCGTGCGAAGAAGAATTGATGCGGTTTAGGTGTTTGATAATCAGTAATATTCAGCACACCACTGTCCACCGCTGCTAATGTCACCTGTGCCTTAGCAGCACGCAAATTTTCTGCTTGCATTTTAACTTGAACCGTTTGCTCAGGGCGGATTTTATCCGGCGCTTCAATATTGATCGCTAGCTCACGATCACGACGATCCAAGGGCAAGTGAATCAAGCCCAAAGCACGATTTGGGGCAATTTTAGCTTGGCTATCAGCGGGGCGGAAATTAGTGACTGCAATATATAAATCATGCCGCTGCCACGCTTGATCCACGGGAATGGCATGCGTTGACTGACCCTTAGGTAATTGCACACGTTCAAACCACAGCAATTCATCCCCTTCAACCGTTAACATCGCCTCACCGGCTGCAGGCGCATCGACTTCAAGTTGCACTGTGTCACCACCACGGTAACTTGCTTTGTCTAAGCTCAGCTCAATTTGATCAGGTCGATTGGCTTGCACATTGTCGGGTGATTGCCAGCCTGCAAAAAAGGCGTACACTGTTTTCAAGCCTGTGTCTGCATCTTCCACTTCCAAGCGATAAGCGCCCGATCCCACCGGAAAAGCCACTTGCCCTGTTTCTTCTGCTGCTAGCGTGGTTTTAAGCTGTTGTTGCGGGTATTCATTGCGTACTTCATTACGCTGCCAGCCTTCTTGCTCATTGTATTCCCAGAAATACTCATACTCTTCGCGAATCAACGTGGCAGACAAATTAGGCGCTGCAACACGCTCACCTTGAGCATTTACTTTAATGAGCTCAAACTGCGCTTCAGTATTGCGAGCAGTCGTATCATCCTTGAACAAAGGACGAATCCCCACAAGCTGTGGCGCAGGCCAAAAGGGCTGTTGCAACACACGGTCGACTGTACGACCACCCACTTCAAATAAGCTAGCCTGCAAGCGAATGTTGAGCGGTGATTTAATCGTCTCGGGAATGGGTGGCATATCTAAAAAGCCACTGCCAGCCTCGTTCAGGTTTAGCTCGGGATATTCCTCGCGCTTTAGGTGTTGCTCATCCGCTGGATTGCCAAAATAAAATTCCGGCCAATCCGCCACCGGATGCCGCGCTAGTGCTAGACTGCGACTGGCTTCTACCTTATTACCGGCAGCCGGTGTACCGTATAAATAATCACCCTGTACCGCCACAGGCCATTTTTCACCGCGTGTTACCAAGTCATCATCGCTTTGCAAACTCAACTGCATGCGTTCTGGTAAAAACTCTTCCACTTGGAAAGTAGTGGTTTGTAACGCTGTTTTATCATCTTTACCCAAACGCACTTCCAAGCGCCACGAGCCGGTTGGCACATCGTCAGGCAGCTTAAAACGCCATGCAAAATAGCCTAAGTCGGCTGTAGCAACTTTTAAGGTTTCTTCGCGCAACACTTTTGTATCCGGGCGAATTAAGCGCAGATGCAAGGTTTGCACCGGCTCCACTTTGCCGTCCCGGTTGCGCAGTAAAATCGACCAGTTCATGACTTCGCCGGGGCGGTATAAGTCCCGCATGCTATAAATAAAGGGCGCAAGCACTTGATCAGCGCGCCCAGTGATGGCGTAATCAGACAAATCCAAGGCCGGCTCGCGCAAATCTAAAAACGCAAATTGGTCATTTAAACGCGCCGTCAAAAATAAGGGGCCTTGAGGCTGCGCCGCAAAAGAGCCTTGGCCTTGTGCATTGCTTGAAGTTGCTACAGTTTGGCTTTTGCCATGCAGCTTAAGCTCAACATCAGCTAAGGGCTTACCTGAGCCTAATGCATGGGTAAACACCTCTAAGCGCTTATCATACACACGGGTGTGCAAGCCAATATTGGTTACTACAAAATGCGTCACCTTGTAAGCATCATCGGAAAAATGCCCCGGACGACGCATCACCGCAAAGTACAAACCAGCTTGCTGTAAATCTGCAATAGTTTCAACTGGCATCACTAGGGTTTCACGCGCATTGCGCCTTGCATCCGTGACATAGCGATCGCTGTAAACACTGTCTGTGATTTTATTAATCCGATCGAGATTCCATGTCTTTATGCCCCCATCTAAGCGCATGGCTTGCAGCACATCCCCTAAATTATCCGGCTGCACCCGCAAAAACTCAATATCCAGCTCCGGCACATTCACCACCCGAATCGGCAAACCATTGGTTAAACGAGCCGGTAAAATACTGCCTTGTGTTGCAAAATCGAAAGCAGGCTGAATATCACGCGTTTTAACGCTAAAGTCTCCCGGTTTTAAGAGCTTCAAACCATTTTTTGCGGTGATCCCAGGGCGTACTTGCACACGGTAACTCGTATCCGGCTCAATATGCGTAAAGTACAGGCGGTACGCATTATTTTGCGATAATACCCATGCACCCTCGACGAGCTTGCCATTTTTGGTGACTGTCAAAAAATCATCGAAATCTATATTGGGATCAATAGCTTGCGAAAAAGTAACGGCCAAGGCGGGTAAATTATCAAGTGTCTGCTCATCAGCACGCACAATGAGCATTTGCGTGAGTAATGCTTCATTACTGTAATCGGGAATCGCTGACTCCGCTGCATTGGCCGATAGACCAATAGGCCATACATAAATAAGGCAGCACAGCCATAGCAACAGGGTACGCAAATAAAAACGATGGGGTGGGCGCATCGCTAAGGTCTCCAGGGTTAGGCTTACGGGTTTATTATGACAACTTAGAAACGACAATAGTTTAACGAATTCTGCCAAATGAGACAGGCCTATCTGCCTATACGTGCCATAAAACATGCTGAACGTTGCAATAAGGCACATTAATATAAGCTTGCATTGGATGGCTTAGCGAGGTATGGAGTGATTTAGATAGCAGGTGGGAATCAATACGCTGAAAAGATGGTGTCCCCACGGGGATTCGAACCCCGATTACCGCCGTGAAAGGGCGATGTCCTAACCGTTAGACGATGGGGACACTGTAAAAACAGCACAGTTTAAGTTTAAAGTGGCGTCCCCACGGGGATTCGAACCCCGGTTACCGCCGTGAAAGGGCGATGTCCTAGGCCTCTAGACGATGGGGACACTGATTAAAGCTTATCACTGTCTCTAGGCTCAGTTAATACGCTTGTTGACAAGCCGGCGAAAAGGAGTAAAAAACCGACAGGCGACAACATAAAGCAAAACTTTGCCCAGTTTTGGATATCAGCAAACATAAATGCGAAGCCACCAAGGACACTGATTAAGGTTAGCACTAATCCAATGTAAAACACTATTCGACCCAGTAAAAGCATAGTACCTTCTCAAGGATCATTTCTACGGGGTAGAATGTTGGTGGAGCTAAGCGGGATCGAACCGCTGACCTCTACACTGCCAGTGTAGCGCTCTCCCAGCTGAGCTATAGCCCCCCGAAGAAGGAGCGCATTCTGCGGCAAACTAGGCACGCTGTCAAGCCTCTGACCGCGAATTTTGCAGAAAATTCACCGCCGCATCAATACGCGCCAGACTCTGCTCACGCCCGATCAAACGCAGGGTCACTTCTAAGGATGGCGAAGACGCACTCCCAGTAACGGCTACCCGCAAAGCGGGGCCTACTTTACCCAGTTTAACCCCTAATTGCTCACAAGCCTGCTGGATAGCTGTATGAATCGCACTGTCTTCCCAATCAGCCAAATTGGCTAGTTCAGTCCGTACAGTTGCTAAATAAGTCGCCGTTTCAGCTTTAAAATGTTTTTTAGCCGCTGCTTGATCGTAGTCGGTGGGCGTTTCATAAAAATAACGGCTAATCGCGACCATATCCGCCAAATTTTTTGCACGGTCGCGTTGCGCCTCAATCACATCGGCTAAAGCAGGTCCGGTGCTTGTGTCTAAACCTTGCTCAGCGAGATGCCACTGTAATTGCTCAAGCAACTGCTCAACAGGCAAAGTTTTTAAATAATGCTGATTCATCCAAACCAGCTTTTCGGGATTCACCGCTGAGGCAGCGCGATTAATACCTTCCAGCGTGAATAGCTCGATCATCTCAGCACGGCTAAATAACTCCTGATCACCGTGCGACCAACCTAAACGCACTAAGTAATTCAACAAAGCTTCTGGTGTGTAACCTTCATTGCGGTATTCCATCACACTCACCGCACCGTGACGCTTGGATAAACGCTGGCCATCAGGCCCTAAAATCATCGGCACATGGCCAAATAAAGGCGGCTCATACCCTAAAGCACGCATCATATTAATCTGCCGGGGCGTATTATTAATATGATCATCGCCACGAATCACATGGGTAATCCCCATATCAAGATCATCCACCACCACCGACAAATTATACGTTGGCGTGCCATCTGAGCGCGCAATAATTAAATCATCCAGCTCTTGATTACTCACCGTAATCTCACCACGCACCACATCACTAAAGCTCACAACACCCTCTAAAGGATTTTTAAAACGAATCACAGGCTGCACGCCTTCTGGCGGCGCTGCAGTGCTATCGCGCCAGCGACCGTCATAGCGCGGCTTTTCTTTACGCGCCATCTGTACTTCCCGCATGGCGTCTAACTCTTCTTTGCTTGCATAGCAATAATAAGCTTGATCATTGTCTAATAATTGCTGTACCACGGCTTGGTAGCGCTCAAAACGTTCAGTTTGATAGAACGGTCCTTCATCGTAATCCAAACCTAACCAGTCCATCGCTTGTAAAATAGCATCCACAGAAGCTTGGGTGGAACGCTCGCGATCCGTGTCCTCGACGCGCAGAATAAACTCGCCGCCTAGCTTACGCGCATAAAGCCAGCAAAAGAGCGCGGTGCGCGCGCCCCCAATATGTAAATAGCCGGTGGGACTGGGAGCAAAACGGGTTCTGACTGTCATGTTGATTCCAATTTAAAAGGCATTAAAACGGTTCGAGGGCAAGAAGATTAGCAGCTTGTGAACAGACAGTCACGTTGCCTAATCTCACCCGCCATAGGAGAAAAAGCTTAAATTTTATTCAGAATAACTGCCCTACACTGCACAATGTTTGAGGGTAAAAAGCAAGCATACAATAATAAGATCAAGGACGACCCTCTTCGTGCGCTGTTTTAACCATCTTATGCTTCAGCGGCGATGAAAAGTGAGCACCAAAACATCTCGCCAAGCGGCTTGTTGGGCATCGGCGGGCGTAACGGCTGAGACGCCGTGGTAAACCAAGGCATCGTTAATCAATAATAGATCCCCACTTTGCTCTAACGTAACATGAGCCACCGGCTGCATGGCATTATCATAAATTTGACTAACACCACCGCTGATATTGTGCCGATCTAAGAGCATTATCAGAATGTAATCTGCACCGTCTTTGTGCACCCCTTCGGGTGTGGGTCTGCCCTCTTCCAATACCGTCGTACAAATCCGAAACTGATGCGCTTGGATACGCCAACACTGCGCCGGATTGGTGCTAAATTGCCGCACGCACCAAGCCACAATCGTCGGCAACACTGGATTATTCACGGTCGTTGGCAACCACGGGCGGAAATGGCGCTTAAAGCCGCCGTGCAAATGATTATGGTAACTGCTTTGGTAATGCGGTTCATGTGGCTGCAGCGTCAGCTTATGGTACTGCCAATGAAACACCGAATAACGGCGCAGGCGATATTGACCGCCATCACGCAAATACAAATCCGGCAACAGTTG
>Ga0102930_1000398_pt1 | contig 14589 bp, 15 predicted proteins | sample SalPon1_B_H2O_MG_FD_84514 | JGI IMG/M metagenome (GOLD analysis project Ga0102930, IMG submission 84514) | Salt pond water microbial communities from South San Francisco under conditions of wetland restoration - Salt Pond MetaG R1_B_H2O_MG | ecosystem: Environmental > Aquatic > Non-marine Saline... | reverse complement strand
TTCCATTGTTTGCTGCTTTTGCGGCTTCTATCCAGTCCGGTAGAATCCCCCGCTGGACCCAAATTATCGATCCTCCTGCATTTTTTATGGATTTTACTTCGTTAGGAAAACGGCAATCAGTGATCACAACATCACTGTGACTTGCTAACAGTTTCTTCTCTAGGCTGTGTATCCAAATATCAGTATGAAAGCTCTTACGAGCAACTTCTGTTCCCCAATATTGCAATACCCATCGAGGTGTGAGCGAAGGCATGTTTAGTTTTTCTGCCCACCATTTATCTACTTCTTCACGCTTGATTCTGGCTTCTTTACTTCGACCTTCAAGCATTTCGCGGTCCCAACCAAATATAACAGACACAGCATCCTTAAGGCTGCTAGCAAAGCTTTCTCTTTCGAAATTGTGTTGTTTAATTAGATAGTCTGCAACGGTGTCTTTACCACACCCGATAAAACCGCAAATGCCTATAATCATTATTATAATCTCCCTATTGGGTTATTATAACAATCTAAGATTAAAAGTCAAGACATTCTTTTGTTTAATTGCTTTACTAGTTTAGAAAAAGGATTGATCTGTTTTGTTCTTCGAGCTTTTCTAGCCTGTCTAATTCCTGTTCTTCTGCGGGTTAAACGCATCTTGCTGGCTTTTGCAGGATCAGGTGCTTTAAAACAATCCGACGGTTTTGAAACCACTCTGCCTTTTCGAGGACCGCTAGGACAACGGAATCTCAGCTTGGTTTTTCCTGACTTAGTTCGTTTAAATGCACGTTTAAACTCAGCTAGTGTGTCTTCTTCAAATATAAATTCTTGTGCTTTCATTATCCTATAATCCAGCTGTAACCTTGACCGCCAGCAACTTGTGTGGTGAGATCCATTATTAATTTATCCATATCGCCCACAGCCTCGGCTTTTAAACTGGCTCCGTTCAACGCGGTTCCGCCTTGTGGGCCAGCAATTGAGGCAAATTTTTCTCTTGCTTGCCCAAGAATCATTTTACAGTTTGCCAGTGTATAGTCTTTGATCCATTGTTTTGAATAAACGTCTGTAAGCAAAACTTCATCAGGTTTTTCGTTGTATACCCATAACATTACCAGTTCGGTTCCCCGTGGACGTTGCTGTATAATAAGTTTTTTGTTGTGCGGATGCCAAACAAAATTGATAAAGGAGCCAAACATTTTTCCAACTAATTCTTGATACCCGGCATATAATTCGTAAGTTAGTAGTCCGCCCATGTTAGTGGAACTTAACAAATAGGTGTTTGTATAAGCAAGATTAAACGGTTCGAATACTGTGCCGCCTGTGCCGCCGCCGCTTCTTGAACCTACCGAACGCCTAAAAATCTGTCTCACCTGCTGTGTTTCTGCTGGTAAAATATATTCATTCTTGTCTTCTTCGAGATAGAGAAATGCATAACTTTCCTCAACAGCATTGTCTGCTCGCTGTCGGAATACACCGAAACTTTTTTCTAATGCAGTCTCGTAATGTTGAGGGTCTAATTCTACATCAATCATGCCGTCACCTAATTGAAAACGGCAATAATCAAAAACTTCTTGTTTTAAGGTGTCGATTTGGCTCATAGTTGTATTTAGCCGTGCGATAAATATAAAACACAAGGAGAATAGCTATTCCACGCTTAAGTCTATATCGTCCGGAAAAAGGAAACGACTATAAATTTTATGACGGTGTCGTATGGGAACAATTTCAGGTAGGTGGCACGGATGTTCTAGTCCACAAATACATAGGTCCCGGTGATTCACAAGGCGGAGCTACACCAACAACTCCTCAATATGCTCAGGATTCTGTAAGCAACATACAGGATCTGCTGTTTTTAGAAAATAGAGACAGAAAGTATTCCGAAGATATCTATCAGCTGAGAGGTATCTATAATGTAAATGACATTGATTTCAATCTCAGCCAGTTTGGATTATTCTTACAGAATGATGTGTTGTTTGTTACATTTCACATCAATGACACAATCAAAAAACTAGGAAGAAAGATTATTGCAGGTGATGTAATAGAATTGCCTCACCTTAAAGATGATCACGGCATAAATGATTTACAATTTGCACTAAAAAGATTCTATGTTATCGAAGATGTAAACAGAGCTGCAGAAGGATTTTCAGCACTATGGTATCCGCATTTATACAGAGCAAAGTGTGTTCCGCTTGTTGACAGCCAAGAATTCAAAGACATTTTGGATAATATTGCAAATGAAGAAGACTACCAAGGTGCATGGAATCCTGAGATTCAGTATCAACCAAATGATGTAGTATTGGGCTCAGATGGTGAAAAATATATTGTAAAAGAGCCTGTTACAGGCATTGACCCTACAAGCACGCAAGGACCTACATACTATCGTCCGGCCGATAGCCTGCGTGATCTTATGAGCACTTATGAAAAAGAAATGCAAATTACAGAGGCAGTGCTCAATCAAGCCGAAGCAGATGCTCCGCAAGCAGGTTATGACACACAAAGATTTTATACTTTGCAGTCTGATGCTGACGGAAAAGCTGAAATTATAAGTGCAGATCTAGATACACAACTAATACCTACAACAGATAGCCAAGGGAATGAACTGTTAGACGAAAACGGTGAGCCTATCTACATGGATTATCGAGCCGACACTGTGTATGCCTCTCCGGAGGAATCGGCTTATAATGGTTATCTTACAGACGATGCAATTCCAGAAAATGGTGCTCCATTTTCCAGCGGAATCAGTTTTCCTTTGAATCCAGTAGATGGGCAATTCGCTTTGAGAACAGACTACTTGCCAAACAGACTATTTAGGTTCGACGGAGCTAGGTGGATTAAATTAGAGGACGACGTAAGAATGACTATTAGTAATTTAGGCTCAAGTGATGTAGCACCCGGTGCAAGATTTGAAGGCAAAGAAGCAAGAGCAAATCAGAAATCAACATTTATCAACAATACTAACACCAATACAATTAATGGTAAGGAAATTACAGAAAAACAAAGCCTTTCGCAGGCACTTAAACCGAAGGCTGACGAATAATGGATTTTTTTTACGATGGTCAAGTTAGGCGCTATATCACTCAGTTTATGCGCATCTTTATTGGATTCAAAACGGAAGCAGGTGACGGAACACAAGCAACCGTTCCTGTCATGTATGGCGATTTAACCAGACAGGTAGCGAATATAATAAAAGAAAATTCAGAAAACAAAATGCCTACCGTTCCGAGGATGGCTTGTTATGTTACTGGATTAGAATTAGATACAAAAAGATTAAGTGATCCTTCTTTTGTAAGCAAAATGAATGTGAGAGAAAGGAATTATTCATTTGACAGTAACGGTGATCCTCAATACACACAAGCACAAGGGGGATCTTATACTATAGAAAGATTAATGCCCACGCCGTTTACTTTGTCAATGCGTTGCGATATTTGGACATCAAACACGGACCAAAAGTTGCAATTGCTTGAGCAAATTTTAGTTTTATTTAATCCGAGTTTAGAAATCCAAACCACAGACAATTATATTGACTGGACAAGTTTGACAGCAGTTTATTTAAATAATTTAACTTTTACTTCAAGGAGTATACCTCAGGGTGTCGATTCCGATATTGATGTATGTTCCGTAGATTTTACAATGCCAATTTATATTACACCGCCTGCTAAAGTGAAAAAGCTAGGAGTTGTTCAAAATATAGTTGCAAATGTGTTTACGGAACAAGGTGATGTGAAAGACATCAATACTTTGGTATACAACACAGCAGAAGCAAATGCCGAAACTAGAACTCCTGCTATAGATTACAGTGTGCTAATGCTTAAATCCAATAACGGTCAACCTTTTGATTACACATTAACTTTGATTGATTATGACGAAGTTATACTTAATCTGCAAAGATTGGGTGCTGAATTTAAAATCGGTGATACGATCGATTGGAATTCAGTATTGCAGGTATCAGGACAATACAAAGCAGGGTCAAACAAAATATTCTTTACACAACCGACTGGATTTGAAGTGGTAGGAACATTTACCGTAAATGAACTGGATCCGTCTAAACTGATAGTTTCTCTAGATCAAGACACAGTTCCTACTAACACGGTGCTATCAGGAGTAGAAAATAGAGGAACTATTGATGCAATAGTAGATCCTACCAAGTTTGATCCAAAGACACAGTTTGAGACGTTGGAAAGCATACCTCTTGGAACACGTTATTTGTTATTAGATAATATAGTAGATAGGCCTCTAGGGTGGGTAAACAAAAATGGTGAGACTACAACAATGGGTCTAAATTATATTGTTGAATGGGACGGCACAGCTTGGCAAGTAGTATTTTCTCCCGTGTCTGGACAGGATCCTACATACATACAAAATTTAAGAACAGGTATTCAATATAAGTGGGACGGAACACAGTGGCTTAAGAGTTTTGAGGGAGAATACGCACCAGGTTTCTGGCGTATAGAACTCGATTCAGTATAATTACTGTATGAATCAACGAGCAGGTTTACTATTTCTTGCACAAGACACAGAACGATTACTTTTAATTTTAGAAGATTTCAAGTGGACTGTGCCTACCTTCCCTAGAATCAATACACTGTTAGAGGATTCTAAAGAAATATTATCTAAATACAGCACAGGTAAAATCTTGCCTATTGAATTGTATGTTTCACGAGACAACGGATTTGAATACAGCACATACATATGTTTGACACCTGCAGAGTTTTTGGTTTATACCGGAAACACATACTGCTGGAGCAAGATAGATAATATGCCAAAGAACCTGCATACCGGATTAAGAAATACTTTAACAAACGATATAACACGAACTAAAATAGAAACCATTTTGGAGTTACAACATGATGCAACTTGAAAAAAGTCAAAAATTTAAAAAAGAATTACACAGCTATAAAACTGCAATGACGGAAATAGATAATACTAGAGTTCAACAAGATTTAAGAATTTTAATCGAAAGATTGGTAAATGAGGTTAAAACAATCGACAGGCAACATACAGAGTTACACCTAACAAAAGCTATACCAGAAGCAGTAAACTCATCAAGATCTAATATTGTAAAAATTAGAAATGATATTAATAAACTTATTAGAGATTGGAAAAATCGTTAGATTGCAACAATATTCTTAATTGAAATTAATCCTACCATTCCTGCGTGAACAGAACATTGATATCTATATCCGCCATTTACCGTTATGGGAATTTTCCAATATAATGTTCCGCTAGTTTTTCCTTGTGCACTTGCTCCAGTTGTTACAACACCTGCGGTTGTTACGTGTATTAATCCCTCATTAAAATTTGATCCTGTAGGATCTTGGATTAGGAATGGATGTCCTGCAATAGCATTCAAATCGAATGCAATTGTTGTGCCACTTATGGCATAGACATCAGGATTGTTAGTTGACCCATATTGATCAAAGATATATGCTGTTGCGCCAACATTATCAACAACTAATTTTGTTATTGCAGGTAGATAAAACTCATCAACTGTTAGATTGGCACTTGACGCATCAGTTGTTCCGCTAAATGTAGACGACCCGCCACCGGCTGCTGCATTAATGGTCAATGTGTCACCTGAAATTGATGTTAATACGTTTGTGCCGCCAGCAATTGTAAGTGTATCTGTATCAGAGTTAGCTGTGGTAGTTCCGGTGTCAGCATTTACAGTAGCAAACACATTCTGTGTTACGCCGGAGCCCGAAGCAGTTGAATTTATGGTTAGACTATCGTTTGCTTGGTTAGTTGCTATTGAAATATTAGAACCCGCAACCACAGTTAAAGTATCTGTAGCTGTATCCGCTTGAATATTATCTTCTCCGTCTACAGCAATAATGCTAAAAGCATTGGGAACTTCTAGTGCGCTTGCTGAAGAGACTATGTTCCATGTAGACCCGTCGAACTGCCAGGTTGTGACTCCGCTTGTATATACATCATCTGTTTGTGGGTTCTGTGGAAAATCTAGTGCCATATTTTGTTCCTATACATATATTTATTAACGTAATTTAAAAGCTAAATTGAATACGTTTAATACTCCTCCAAATTTTACATTTCTCACAGTATTTTTTGGCACATCCTTTTCCTTAATTGGAAGGTCATAAATTATTACCGGATCGCTACCTTGCGTATTGTTTAGATCTGACCACTCTGTCCCGTTAATAGTTGTTGCCTCAGTTCCCGAATAAAATTTATTCGAATCTTGATGTTCTAATCCATGTTTAAGCCATTGTCTTACATCGCTGTATGTCCAATTTCTATTATATTGCAACTTGGTTGCAATTAATCCGCATGCAACAGGACAGGCTGCGCTTGTTCCTGAAAATTTAACATCTCGAGCGCCTATCTCTAGTTCGTCATAAGTATCTGGATGATTAGCTGTAATGCCCGGCGGCAGTGCAGTTTGATAACTGCGATTGGCAGCGAGTGTTCCGTCGGCCGGTGCGTAACAATCGATTTCGTTACCCATATCACTGTAGTTTACTTTGCGTTCTTTACCGTCACCTTGGTAGGCATCATCAAGTGCTCCTATATTAATTACAGGATATACGTTACTATCTGTTTTGCCTAACTGTTGGGGGAATCCTCTCCGATTTGTATATGGAAGCACTGCTCGGCCAAATTCATTGAAGCTGTTATCAGTTACAAGTTCGTTTGCATTATTATTATAAAAATTATCATAGTCAGGATGATCTGCACTTACTTGTTTTTGAGTGCCGTTACCTGCGGCAGCTACAAATATAACTCCCGACTCTATAAGCTCACGTCCTGCTTCAGTTTCCGAGTTGTCAATAATTTCGCCTTTCATTCTCCCGCCGTCGCCTGCTAGGCCAACATATTTTATAAATTCTGGTTTAGAATCCTGATCTGTCCATTGAACTCCGGTTGTGTCACCTCTGAAATATGCATATCCGGCTGACGGCGGAGTTGCTCTGAATCCATAGCTATTTGAACAAATAGTTGGATCTTTAGAACCATAATTAGGATTAGATGGCTTCATTTGGTGAAATAATTTTACAATATCAAAATAAGGTTCAAATGTTGTTCCTGACGAACCATACACATTGACTACCCATTTATTGCTATTAAAAGCCCAACCGTGCGTTTTTCCAAATGTAAGACTAGCACACGCTGTCCCATGATTACCTTCACCGGAAATTGCTGTGTTATCTCCGTTACAGTTTGCTCTAGTGTAGGAAAAATCTATTGTAACATTACCAAAGTTTAAAAATTTGGCACTTCTAGCTCCGCCCCACCAGCCGTTGGCAGCACTCTCTGTAGGAACAGTTGTGCCATCAAATCTAGTTGTCAGTCTAGTATCCGGATCAGCTTCAAAATATTCTGGATCGATATAGTATGGTGCATCTAACACCAAATCTAAAACATCACAATATCCATTACCTGGCAACACATTTCCACCAGTATACCCTATAGGCTTAAACTGGGTATTATTACAAAATTCAGGATGCCCGATCCATGTTCCGTCGTCACCAACAATTACATCTACATCTGATCCGTCGCCTTGGTATTGAAGCTTGTTTTGAATTACTGTTTCGTCATTTTGCCCATACCACGGATCATTTAGATTTTGACATCTTAATAATTGATAGCCACTTCTTCCTAAATCCGAAGCATCTGGAATAAGAGGCAGGGTTCGGGAATCTGCCCAATTTCGATACTGTTTAGTTGCATTTGAATTTCTTTGTGTTTTAACTGTATTGTGTAAATCTTCAGGTTTTGGTTTTAGTTCATTGTATTTTGAGTAATTTAAATTAACAAATTTTATTCTTGCATCGTTGCGTAGTAGTTCTGCTTCGCTATCTGTTAAAGAAAATTCTCCTCTAGTAGGACTGTGATTGATATAATTTACACATTCAACACATCTTTCGGGCACATTTTCGGATTCACAACCTTCGTGACACAACTCGTGTGCAATCTCGTTAAATGCTTCGCTGTTTACGGTGCCGATTATGTAAAACTTTTCAGTCATGTTGTTGCCTTAACCATATGTAGTTAATGAACTGATTACTTTCCAAGTATCATTGATCCTAATTAACGAAAAACTTACAACATCTGTGTCATTACCATTACCTGTATATGCACCTGCGCCGCCTTGATATTCAACAGTCTGTGATACACCGTCTATCTCTACTGCATTAGGGATAAAAGGAGCTGCACCTTGATTCAGTATCAGTGCTACTGAAATAATTTTATTGTTGTCTGTAGGAACATTTACAAAGTTTGCTGTAAAGTTTCCTGAAATCGAACTGTGATTAAACACCGCCGAAACATCTAGATCGTGATCCACTGTTCCTGTTGCATTATTTAGATTGACGATCAGTTCAGACGTTCTTGCAAAACTGTCAACAAATACACCATCTGGTGCAGAGAATGAAATGCTTGAATCACTGTCTAATAACGGCGTGCCTGCTCCGGCAGTGGTTAGTCCACCTGCAACTGAAAGTTCATTTTCGATCACAACGTCACTAGCAAATGTTGTAAGTTGATTTATTGTGATTGAACTGGAGTCTGACGTAGCAATAGACGATCCTGTAAATGTGAAATTCCCAACTTCACTGGCTTCGCCTGGCAGCCATTTAGACTCGGAATCATTCCAAAACAGCCCTTGCCCGTCTGTGGCGCCGGCCTGTGTAAGCGATTCTGTGTTAATTGTTGATGCAGTTCCGTCTATTAAAACTGTCGAATCATCGCCAATTATATTCACGCCTCTAAAGGTTGTAGGTATGTTTGATAAACTATTGTAGTCGCCATCAAATGCATCAGTTATTCCATAACCAGAAATAGTGGTAGGAGTATCTGAAAGATCATTCCAACTGCCGCTAAATGTTTCTGGACTAGGAACTGTGGGTTGCACCCATTGCTGGGTGTCACCGTCGTCATAATAAACATAGAGTTTACCTGAATCAGTATTGAACCATAGATTACCATTGACAGGGTCTTCAGGTAGTATGTTACCAACTGTTACACTGCTTCCGCCAGAACCGGATCCTGTGCCAGGAACATCAACTGCAATTTCATTCCCCATATTTTGATGATTTTGACACCAATAATACAAGATACTAGGAGTATCGGTTGTTACTTTAATACGGACTCTACGTGTAGTGGCGGATTCAAAACCGTCCCAATAAGCTTGCTTGCTTACTACTACATTGTCTAAAAGATAAGTAACTCCGGTAGTATAAGTAGTTCCGTCACCTAGTTCGCCGTTAGGATTGTCTGCAGAAAAATTTAAAGGATGCTGATTGTTAGTGGTCCCAGGATCATTAGGAAAATAAACATTCGTTGAATCATCTTGGTTGAACTCGTATGTATAACCAGCTACAAAGTTTAATGCTGGTTTATAAACAGAATTCAAAAAATATTTATTGCCAGCTTCCTCACCGTCGGGATCTACTCCTACGGTTACAGTGTATGAAATGAATGCTGTGCCTGATTCTCTGATGAGATCTTCAAAGGCACCAGTGTCTGTATTTTTTAAATCTGTTCGACCTAGAGTGATGCCCCCTTGTTGTTCACCGTCAAAGAACCTAATTGTTTGTGTTTCTCTGTCAAGAAAGATTTCTCCTCTTGCGCCAACGCGACGCTGAAGAAAATCTGTTTCTCTAGGTATCAATCTTATAAAATTAAAAGTTTCAGTTTTGGCCATGCTGTCATCCTACAATGTATTTATCGGTGTGACATATAATCTAAAATGCAATTGTTACTGATAAATATATTACATTAGAAAAATCCGGAGAACAGCTAATGAGCAAACTAGATTCAGTCATTGATACACGAAGAGAACAGCTTTTCAATCATGATCTATGGCAATTATTAAAGTCTGGAAAAATTAATCCAGAATTCTATGGGCAATACCTATGGCAACAACGTCTAAGATACGAGCGTATGACAGAGTATGCCGAGGAAATGGGATTATTAAAAGAATTTCCAGAGCTAGATCGTTATCATCTAATAAGAGACGATTTTGAAGAAATTTGGAAAAAACAATTGGGCAAAAAAAGAATGCCTTATCAACCTGCTATGGCAACAACATTGTTTATGAAGCATCTCAAAGAAATATTTGAAGATGAAGAAGAGGATAGTATGCAGGTTCTTGCATACATGTATGTGCTATACATCATGGACATGAACGGCGGAGACAAACTCGCTAGTGCAGTTCCGGGTGCAGGACGCCATTACAAATTTAATGGTGATCTGGAAAATCTTAAAGAAAGAATCAAAGCAAAACTTAATGATACTATGATTGATGAAATTAATACTTGTTTTGATAGCACCATTGAACTTTACAACGAAATTTGGCAGTGGACTATTCCTAAATTTTAACGCATAGAATCAAGGCTTTGTGCAAATGTTAAAAGATTATCGAAAATAAGTGTTTTTTTCTTTAAATCTTTGTTTGCATAAGATTCTAGTTTTTCAATTGTTTCTTCACCGTAGCCCGTTTTTACTAAAACGGGCTTTGCTTTCTTCTTCTGCGCAACTTTTAAATCTGTAATTTTATCACCGACATAAAACCCATTAGAAAAATCAACACCAAACTCTTGTTCTGCTTTGTTAAACATGCCAGGGTTAGGTTTAGCATACATGTCTTCTTTTGAGTTTGAGGTTGCAAAGAGCAATCCATTTATGCTTTCTATACCATGCTCGCCCATGACTGTAAGCATGTATCCGTGGACTTCGTCTACACCCTCAATAGTTTGTTCTCCGGTGCTAATACCTGCTTGATTTGTTAGAATTACAACATCATAACCTTTTTCACGCATAATTTTAATAGCGTCTAAGCTACCGTCTATGAATTCAAAATCCTGATATTTGTTTATGTAGCCTTTATCTACATTAATAGTTCCGTCTCTATCTAATCCAATCACCGGGCGCATTTTATTTCCTTTTCGTGTTGTATTATATTAATTATAACTTACGGTAAATATCAACATGGATAATGGCACAATATGCTCTGCATTCTGGAAACACACAAATCTTCGTCCCGGTGATAGAATTTATCCTTGTTGTCGTTTTAAAGAAAGCATAGCAGATTTCAAAGGCAATGTCGAAGAAGTTTTACAAATTTCCGAATACAGAGAATTGCGGAGAGCAAGTTCTGCAGGAGAGAAAATAGCAGGTTGCGAAAAATGCTATTATGAAGAAACAATAGGACATAGAAGTCTAAGGCAGGACTTTAATGAAAAGTATGATGTTAACGATGTTGATTTAGAGTATTTGGAAATTGGTCTTGATAATCTTTGTAACTTAGCCTGCATCGGCTGTAATTCTGAGTTTTCTACAAAATGGATACAGAAAGAAATAGACACCTTCGGATATGCTATGAACAAATACATGGCAGTTAGGGACATCAATAGATTACCGCAAAGTGTCAATAAAATTTTGTTTCTAGGAGGTGAACCCTTACTGACGAAAAGATTTATTCCGATGTTGCAATCTTTAGACAACTCTAGAGATGTAGAGATTATTTTTAACACAAATGCAACATGCATACCGGACGAGGAAACACTGCGATTGTTCAAAACTTTTAAAACCCATTTTATCGTTAGTGTCGATGGTGTAGGAGAAGTGGCAAATTTAGTAAGAGAAGGCACTGACTGGCAAAAAGTTCTTGATTTTATTACATGGGTTAAGATTAATAATTTTACGTTCGAAATAAACACTGTATTGCATAAAGCAAATTGGCAAAATATACAACAAATCGCCAAATTCGTTGAAGATCAAAACGTAGAATGGTATGTAAACGTATTAACCCATCCGGATCATCTTAACATTAATCGATTGGATAATAAAGACAAAGATGAATTTGTAAACTTAATTAACAATTTAGATTTACCGAATCATCAATTTATAATAAATCATCTTTTCCAAAGTATGTCATAGGGTTTCTTTTCATTTTTATCAAACCAATACAAACTTCGGTGTGGAGGATTTTCTGCATCATAAGCCGCATTACTAACATAATAAAATAGTCGTATTCCCTTTCGACTTTTATTCTTCGGACATGTCATAGGTTCTGGATATCCGTGATATGCTAAATTGTTATACATCCATATAACTGCGTTACCTAAACTCGGAACTACCTCCGATAACAGTTTGTTGTTTTCGGTATCATAGAATTGTAAATTACCACCCCATTCTTTTTTCCAATCGTCATTGAGATAAATTATTAGGTTTACCATACGGTGCAATCGCAGTTCGTTGTTCCAATTAAAATCCGTATGAACTTGCAAACTGTCTCCTTGAAAAGAACGCATATAACCGGCGCCTACTAGATGCGGGTCTGGTATTAAGTCTACTGTGTCAGTTACTTTTTGTAGCCAATCTATAAACGTTTTGCTGTGAAGTGCATGCACAACCTGATCTGCTACAGGGGTATCATCTAGTTTGTTATGCTCATACATACAACTTCCTTTTCTTGTAAATTTTTTACAATCTTCAAGCGGAATTTTGTCAATTTCTTTTGACATTTGTGTAGCAATCTGCTGGGGGATAATATTATCTAATTGTAATAGCGAGTATTCTGGGTGCCTTCTAAACTCTGTTTCTAAATCTGTTGTATTTGAAAAATTAGTTTCGATGTGGTGTAAAATTTGTTTTTTGAGCATTTCAGAAAGTTCCTGTTAGAAATTATTTATTCATTAAATAGAGTCATGAATGAAATTCCAATTTTTAATTATAGCATATTTGCTTGCGAATATCAAAATCATAACAGAGATAAAGAATTATTCGGTAAAACTGTTTCTGATTGGGCAAAATCTAATATTAATGCAAATAATTTACATCACGGATTAACACATCAAACACCACCTGGTTTGCAAATGAATCACGGGTTAGATCAACTCATCAACAGCGAAGAGATAAAACACTTTGTAAGTTCCTTAGATGGAAAAATTGATATGCCGCCGGATCGATCATTTGCAATTAGTAAAATGTGGGCTACGTTTGTTCCTCCACACGGCACGATAAGCACTCATATGCACGAGGGAGCGTTTCATGGAATTTATATGCTTCATTCTCCGATTAACAGCGGAATGATAGTGTTTGAAAGAGATATTCCAAATGCCTACTATGATGTTTTTTCTGCAGGAGAAGTAGAGAAGACTCCATACAACACAAATAGACAATCATATAACATGCCAGAAGGTGGTATCTTCTTTTTGCCTTCATGGATGAAACATTCTTCAACATCGAATGAGAGTGACGATACTAGAATAACAATTAATTTTATTTTGGACGTTTTTGAAAAATGATTATTTTTCTGTTACAAAATACAAAATCAGTAGATGCATTTGAATTTACAAGATTTTTTTCATCGTTAGATCATATTTCTTTTAATTTTAATGTGGTGGTTGATAAGTTTTACGATATTTTCAATTACGAAAAAAACTTGTATAAAAAGGTTTATAACTTTAAAAGCAACGGTCTTGCACAACTTTTTGAAAACGAACACAAACTTGTATTAATAGATTTTGCTATAAAAAATTCTAAAGATACATATTCTGATTTCTTTTTGACTACAACAGGTTTTGAATATGTAGATTGTAAAGATTGGAAAATAAAAACTAATTTAGATCATAAAGAAAAATTTTTTAGTAGAGTGATGTTTTTTCCTTTAAATTATGATCTTAATAATCAAGATTTTACCTTTTTAAGTGATTCAGTTGTAGATGAACTTAATGAAAAATGCACAATAGATATTGTTACTGATCCTTTTTTAGAGATTCAAACGATCTGGCAACTATTAACAACTTGTGATATGGTTATATCACAAAACGATATCGTTGCACACCTTTGTAATTACTTAGAAATCAAAAATTTAATTATAGTCGGAAAAGATACTTACTACGGTAAAACAAAATGCAATCAAATCATTTTTGATCCTTATAGGAATGAAAAGATAGAATATCCGCCTAGTATTTTTTTAGATTTGTATAAAACAATAGATACAATAAACGACCAAAATGTTAATTTAAGAAATAACATTATGCAGTTTAGAGAAACTATACTAGATTCATTAGACGAATTTAAACTTCCCTATAAAACAGAAATACAGACCAGATCAAACAATTATCTGTAATACCATTCTAAAATTCTGTTTACTAGATATGCAGGCTCTGGAGTTTCAAGTTTCTTTCTGTATAGATAATAATTGTGTTCTAATACAGGAATAAGTTTATCATAAACTTTTTTTAACTCATTTATATTTAAATTATTCAGCTTTTCTACTTCTGCAAGTGCTGATTTTATTCTACGATCGTCATTTTCTTCTCTATCATACGACTCGTCAATTACCTGAGAAAACGTCAAAAACCCTTCTTGCTTTAATAATTGAAGCGTTCCTGGCAATCCAATAACCACAAAGGGATGATGGTAAGCAAAACATTTTAAAACTTTTTCAGTAAATTGCCTCTTACCCTCATCAGTAGAAAAATCCCCTTCGGTGATAATGCTAAAATAACTTTCGTCGAAATAATCTTTTAGGTTTGGCATATTTGCTTTTATAGCTTTATACTTGGATTCAGGCACATCGAGTGTTAATGGAAGGTTATTCAGCAATCTCTGTTTTGTTTCGGCTGTATAAAATGCTTCATATAAACC
>Ga0102930_1000397_pt1 | contig 14601 bp, 16 predicted proteins | sample SalPon1_B_H2O_MG_FD_84514 | JGI IMG/M metagenome (GOLD analysis project Ga0102930, IMG submission 84514) | Salt pond water microbial communities from South San Francisco under conditions of wetland restoration - Salt Pond MetaG R1_B_H2O_MG | ecosystem: Environmental > Aquatic > Non-marine Saline... | reverse complement strand
CCGATGCTGCATAGTCCAGTCGCTAACTCGGTAGTTACCAGGCAGCGAGCGGGCGATGTCGCGGACCCGGTCTGGTGCCATCATCAAATCGGTAAACTCAAGGCGAATGCCACTAATGCCCTCTTCCAAGCGCAGGAGACGTTGGGCATCGGCCAGGTGGATTAGCGCGAGTGACCCATCATACTGGGCCATATCGACATCAAAGATACCCACCACCTCAAAGCGACGCAGTCGCGGGAGAATTCCGGCAGCTGATGCTCGGACCTCGGGTGTGACCAAATTAAGCGGATCCCCGAGACCGACGCCCAGTTCCGCGGCGAGCCGGCTGCCCAGCACAATCTGCCAGCCACCCGCCTCCAGGTTCGCTAATGAGCCCGCGACAAGGTTATCGGCAACTTCTGAAACCGATGCCTCCCGCTCGGGGTCGATTCCACGTAGCAAGGCTCCCGTCACAGCGCTCCCGCGGGTCAGCATGACCTCCCCACGGACAAACGGCGCAACCCCAGTCACCTCCTGCATCGCCTCCAATTCAGGGATTAAACCGGCCCAGTCACGCAAGCTGCCCTCATAATCCTGCACTGTGGCATGAGAGACCATTCCGAGAATGCGCTCGCGTAGCTCCTTTTCAAAGCCGTTCATCACTGAGAGCACGGTAATCAGGGCCATCACGCCAACGGCGATCCCCAACATCGAACTGGCCGAGATAAATGAAACGAAACGATTGCGCCGACGCGCCCGCATATAGCGCAGGCCAATGAAAAGCGGTAGCGGCCGAATCATGTGACGACCCGGAGCCGGCGGGTGACCTGAATACCGGTATCGGTCGGCTCTGCACCCAGCGCGATCACGTCCACGCCAGCCGCCATCGCTTGGCGCAGGGCGACCCCATACTTCGGATCGATGTCATCCGCTGGGCTGACGGTGTGCACATCGGCGCGCTGGGCACAGAAAACGAGCATGGACGGTGTCCCCGCTTCCGCCAGCGCCTGAAGGACTTCGAGGTGTCGCACACCGCGTGCGCTTCGTGCATCAGGAAAGACAGCTGCCCCCTGATTGACTGCCGCCGTGACGTTCTTGACCTCGATATACCGACCGTCGCCTTCGAGGTAAAAGTCTGCTCGCATGGGTAATCCTGGCACCGTCACCTCCGCGCGGACCGGTCCGCCTTCCGCGGTCTCTGGCATCAGCTCGTGCGAACCGAGCACCTCGGCGACCAATCGGTTGGTTCGTCCGGTGTGAACCCCGACTCGCGTGCCATTATCGACTGCCACTTGTTCCCAAGTATGCGCGTACTTTCGCCCAGGTTTATCACTGTGGGACAGCCAAACCGGCAGACCGGGCTCAGCGCAGCCAAGCATCGAGCCCGTATTCGGGCAATGCGCTGTCAGCGTCTCACCGGATTGCAGCTGCACATCAGCAAGGAAGCGCTTGTAGCGGCACGCGAGGACACCGGGAATGAGCGGGGCGTCGTAATCCATGCGCGGAGTCTACCGAGCCAACGCCCGCGCTTCACCCCGTTTCGCCCGATCGCGGCATTGGGTAGACTCCACGCCTCCGCTTGTTACCCGATAACGCCATGACCTCGAAGGATGCCATGTTGCTCGTGCAGGCCCTGCCGGAGCGCGCCGGTGAGCGCCAGGACTGGCTCAGCCTACCTGGAGATGCCTCAGCCCTCGCCATTGCCGAAGCCAGCGCCTGCCATGACGGGCCCGTGCTGGTGGTCACGGCCGGGAGCACCGAGGCCCAGCAACTCCGGCGCGGGCTGCGCTTTTTTGCACCCGAAGAAGACATCGAGCTCATGCCCGATTGGGAAGTGCTGCCGTACGATGTGTTCTCTCCCCATCAGGACATCGTCTCTGAGCGACTGCGCGCCCTCCACCGCTTGTGCCATCGGCGTGGCGGCATCCTCATTCTGCCGGTGGCAACGTTGATGCAGCGCATTGCGCCACCCAGCTTTCTGATCTCGACTGTGACCCGGTTGGCGGTTGGCGATGTGTTGGACCTGGAGGCCATGCGGCGGAACCTGGAACAGGCGGGTTACCGGTGTGTCTCGGAAGTGCTGGAGCATGGTGAATTCACGGTACGGGGATCCATTTTAGATTTGTTCCCGATGGGCGCTACAGCGCCGTATCGCATTGATCTGTTCGATACCGAAATCGACACCATTCGACGCTTTGACCCAGAAACTCAGCGCAGTGCCGAGCGCCTGGATTCAATCGAACTCCTCCCCGCGCATGAATTCCCAACGGATGAGGCCGCGATCAGCCGGTTTCGCCATCAGTTTCGGGCCCGGTTTGAAGGCGATCCCATGGCCTCAGCGGTTTATCAGGCCGTGAGTGATGGCCATATCCCCAACGGCATCGAGGCCTATCTGCCGTTATTCTTCGAAGAGACCGCCAGTTTGTTCGATTATCTACCGACAGGCACGCTCGCGGTCCGCCAGGGAGACATCGACACACAGATGGACACGGACTGGCATCAAATCGCTGAGCGTTTCGAGCAGCGGCGCCATGACCGGGAGCGCCCCCTGTTACCCCCGGATGCGCTCTACCTGAACCCGGATCAGGTCCGCGAAGACCTGAATGCACATGCGCTGGTGGATATTGCCGCTGATCACCGACGAGAGCCAGCCCGTGCACGGGACCGCAGCCTCCCCAGTCGCCCGCTACCCAACCTCGCGCGTGAGAGCGGCGAGCACGAGGGTCTCGATGCCTTAGTGGCCTTCCTGGGTGAGCAAACGGGCAGCGTCCTACTAACGGCCGAGACGCCCGGGCGACGTGAAGCGCTCCGCGAGCGTCTGCAGGCGGATGGCCTGCGCCCCACCGCGCTGGAAAATTGGCCTGCGTTTATGAAAGAACGCCCCACCCTCGGGCTGACGGTAGCGCCCCTCGACCACGGTTTCCGCTTGCCTGAGTCGGACATGGCCGTGATCCCAGAAGCGGCCCTCTATCCCGAACGGGCTGAGCAGCGGCGGCGACGCAAATCCGCGCCGCAGCGAGATCCGGAGTCGATCATTCGTGATCTGACGGATCTTCGCCCCGGCGCCCCGGTGGTCCACGAACAACATGGTGTTGGGCGCTATCGTGGACTACAGACCCTTACCATCGATCAGGTCGAAACGGAATTTCTCACCCTCGAGTACGCCGGTGACGACAAGCTGTATGTGCCGGTTTCAAGCCTGCACCTGATCAGTCGCTACACGGGCGCGGATACCGACGAGGCCCCACTGCATCGCCTGGGGAGTGGCCAATGGGAAAAGGCTCGGCGCCGGGCAGCTGAGAAAGCGCGGGATGTGGCCGCTGAGCTACTGGATATTTATGCGCGTCGCGAGGCTCAGCAAGGTGAACCCCATAACGTCCCGGAGGATGAGTACGCCCGCTTTGCCGCTCAATTTCCATTCGAGGAGACACCGGACCAGGAGATGGCCATCCACGCCGTCCTCCAAGACTTGAAACAACCCCGCCCGATGGATCGTGTGGTGTGCGGTGACGTCGGTTTTGGCAAGACCGAGGTGGCCATGCGCGCCGCGTTTGCCGGGGTGCAGTCTGGCCGCCAGGTGGCTGTCCTTGTTCCGACGACACTGCTCTGTCAGCAGCACTACCAGAATTTCAGTGATCGCTTTGCTGATTGGCCCGTCCGGATCGAGCAACTCTCCCGCTTTCAGTCAGCTAGTGAGCAGGCGCGCACCCTCGCCGATCTCGAGGCTGGCAAGGTCGACATGGTGATCGGCACGCATAAATTACTGCAGCGCTCCGTTAAATTCCGTCAACTGGGATTGCTCATTATCGACGAGGAACATCGCTTCGGGGTGCGCCAGAAGGAGACCCTCAAGCAGATGCGGGCCAATGTGGACGTGCTCAATCTCACCGCCACCCCGATCCCGCGCACGCTGAACATGTCATTGGCCGGATTGCGTGATCTATCGATCATCGCGACGCCGCCAGCGCGGCGACTGGCCGTGAAAACCTTCGTTAATGAATGGAATGACGCCCTCATACGCGAGGCCTGTCTCCGAGAGCTTCATCGGGGTGGTCAGGTGTACTTCCTACATAATGATGTCCAGAGCATCCAGCGCACGGCTGAGGCACTGGCGGAGTTGCTGCCAGAAGCCCGCATCCGAACGGCGCATGGACAAATGCCTGAACGTGAGTTGGAACGCGTGATGCTCGATTTCTATCACCAGCGCTACAACATCCTGGTGTGCACGACGATTATAGAGAGCGGCATCGACGTTCCGACTGCAAACACAATCATCATCAATCGCGCGGATCATCTGGGCCTCGCCCAGCTCCACCAGCTCCGGGGTCGGGTTGGGCGATCGCATCATCGCGCCTATGCCTATCTTCTCGCCCCGCCACGCCGGAGTCAGACGGTGGACGCGGCCAAACGGCTTGAGGCCATTGCCTCGTTAGAGGATCTCGGGATTGGATTTGCGCTTGCCAGCCATGACCTGGAGATTCGTGGCGCCGGTGAACTGCTCGGTGAAGGCCAAAGCGGACAAATTCACGAAGTGGGCTTCACGCTGTACAACGATCTCCTCGATCGGGCGGTACACTCACTGAAGGCCGGCGAGGAGCCCGCACTGACCCAACCGCTGGAGCAGGCCACTGAGGTCGACCTCCACATTCCGGCGCTCCTGCCATCGGACTATCTGCCCGATGTCCACACTCGACTGGTTATTTACAAGCGCATTGCCAGTGCAGAGGGTGCGGAAGGATTGCGTGAGCTCCAGGTGGAAATGATCGACCGATTTGGCCTGCTCCCCGAGCCGGCCAAGAACCTGATGGCGATTGCACAATTACGACAGCGCGCCCAAGCGATGGGCATCGAGCGCATCGAAGCCGGCCCTGGCGGCGGTTTGGTCCAATTCGGTGAGGCGCCACAAGTGGATGCCGGCGCCCTGGTCCGGATGGTTCAGGAACAGCCGGCAGTGTATCGTCTTGAAGGACAGGAGCGGCTGCGCTTTCGCCTGGAAACGGAAACGCCTGAGGCGCGGTTTGAGGCCATTGAGCAGATATTGCATGCCATGGCACTGCGCGAGGCCGCCTGATTCATCCTGCGGAGGCCATCGTGAAACGGCGCCCTAATTGGTTATCTCTTCTCATGTTCGTGCCCTTGGCACTCATGCTGACGGGCCCTGCCCACGGCCAGGAGGAGGATGATCGCCCCCAGTATTATCGAGTTGAAGTCATTCTCCTCGGCCAGCCGCCAATCAATGAGACAGGCTCAGAGGCGCCGAGCGAGCAGCCTCCCCCGTTACCGGTTCGCTTTGCCTGGCCCCTACAGGCAGCGGGGGAAGAGGGCCTCGGCTATACACGGGTCCCTGCCGCGGAACGGGCACTGAATTCAGTTGCCCAGCGCCTTCGCGAGCGTGAGGGATTCGAGGTCTACTGGCATACGGCTTGGGAACAGCCGGGTCTTGATTCCAATCGGGCCCAAGCGGTCGCCGTCCCGGCTGATCTTGGTGCTGATGCGCCGCGAGGAATGCTTCGGGTCTATCGCAGCCGTTACCTGCATGCGGAAATCGAATTGCGTGCGCCGGCGAGCGATGAGCGCACCTGGGTCATGTCAGATGGCCGACGTATGCGAAGCGATGAACGCCACTACATCGATCATCCCGCCCTTGGCGTGATTATTCAGGTGACGGAGACGTCATCCCCGAGATAAGGGCGTGTAAGACCTGTCGGACGGATTGTATGCCGACGGCAAGTGTCTCGTGTATCTGGTCCATCCCGATGACTTCATCGCCCCGCACGCCAGCAGCCCAGTTCGCGACGACAGCGCAACTGGCATACGGCATTTCCAGCTCTCGGGCGAGCGCGGCTTCCGGCATGCCAGTCATCCCCACCATGGCGCAGCCATCACGTGCAAGACGTCGGATTTCGGCAGCCGTCTCCAGTCTTGGGCCCTGTGTTGCTCCGTAACAACCCTGGTTTTGCGCCTCCACACCGGCGGCCTTTGCCGCGGTTATCAGCTGGTGCCGAAGCACGGTGTCATACGGCTGGGTGAAGTCGATGTGTACGACCGCGTCGCGGTCGTCATCATGATAGGTGCTTGCCCGGCCATGGGTGTAATCGATGATCTGGTCCGGAAAGGCCAACCGCCCAGGGCTCAACCCCTCATCGATGCCCCCCACCGCGGCGACCGCCATCACCTGTCGAGCCCCCGCCGCCTGCATCGCCCAAATATTAGCGCGGTAGTTAACCCGATGCGGCGGGATCGTGTGCCCGTACCCGTGCCGCGCAAGAAAGATGACCGGCTGTCCGTGCAAGCGCCCATGTGTGAGCGGCCCTGATGGTTCACCATACGGTGTATGCACCATTTCCCGGCGCTCGATCTCCAGGCCGTCGAGCTGCGTCAGCCCGCTTCCTCCGATGATCGCCAGCGTCATACTCAGTCCTCATCATCCGGATGCGCGGCATAAATGGCGTTGACATTGCGCAAGTAGCCTTTGTAATCCATTCCCACACCGAACACATAACGCTCGGGCACGGTCAGCCCCACAAAATCTGCCTTCAAGCCGGGGACCCGATTCGCGTTAGGCTTATCGGCCAACACGGCGGTTTGAACACTCGCCGCGCCCTCCTCCTGACAGGCCTCAAGCAGTCCACGAAAGGTATGCCCCTCGTCAAGAATGTCGTCGACAAGGAGCACATGACGCCCTCTGAGAGGGGTTTGTGGGCGGGCCAGCCACACGAGCTCACGCCCTGTGGTGGTCTTGTGATATCGGGTGGCATGGATGTAGTCCACCTCTAGCGGGAAATCAAGGCGTGAGAGTAATCGCCCAAGCGGGACGATAGCGCCGGTCATCACGCCGAGGAGCAAGGGACGTGTGCCGCTTAGCGCCGTCGAAATCGATTCGCCCATTCGATCAAGTGCGGTGTCGATCGCGGGGGCATCATGCAGACATTCCGCCCGGGCCATAACACCCGCCAGCTCGGTTGCATCCAATTCAACGCCCTGTGACATCCCCGTCTCCACACTGCTGATCAATCGGCCAGTATAGCGACGGGTCTAGATAGCGGCCAGCAACTCGCGTGCTGCTTGATAGTCGGGGCGCGCCTGCAACGCCGCCAGGGGTTCTCCCCCCCGCCCATGGAACCGGGCAAGCCGAAGGCCACGCTCACTGGAGTGGCTAGCAACTTCGGCGAGGATGGCATCGGCTTCGCGTGCGGCGTTGCCCAGTACCGCCATGTCACAGCCCGCCTGCAGCGCCGCCTGCACTCGGGCCTTCAGGCCGCCTGGTCCAGCGGCCCCAGCCATTTCAAGGTCATCACTAAAGATGCTTCCCTCAAACCCCAAGGTGTGGCGGAGATACTGAATCCACCGGGGCGAAAACCCGGCTGGGCAGTCCTCCATCGCGGGATACGCCACATGCGCCATCATGACCCCAGCCAGACCATTGTTAATCAGGCGTCGAAACGGCAGTAAATCGGTGTGCTCCAGATCGGTTATCGACCGGGGATCGCGAGCCGTGGCCTCATGCGAGTCGGGCGCCGTGCCGCCGTGGCCGGGAAAATGTTTACCCACACAGGCCATTCCAGCCTCACGCACCCCGCGCTGCCAGGCTAGGCCGAGCGTGGCCACCGTCTGCGCCTCAGCGCCAAGCGCCCGATCCCCAATCACCTGACTGATCCCATGATCCAAATCCAAAACCGGCGCGAAGCTGAAGTCGACGCCAAGCGCTCGGAGCTCCATGGCCATTAGCCACCCGGCAAGCTGCGCCGCCTCCTGAGCTAGGCCGGGTGCACTCGCATAAGATCGAGCCAGACGCTCAGCCGCCGGGAGTTCGGTGAGACCCGCCTGGAAGCGTTGAACGCGCCCGCCCTCCTGATCCACCGCGATAAGCAAGGCCGGGCTCCTCAAAGAGCGAATTGCGTCTGTTAACTCGGCGAGCTGCGTCGGGTCGCTATAATTCCGGGCAAACAACAGCACACCGCCGACCGCTGGGTGACACAGCCGTTCACGCTCCTCGCCCAGCAACTCGGTGCCAGCAATCCCCAGCATCAACGGCCCGAGCATGATAAATCCTCACTGATCAGCACCGGCATACCGGGATAACACTTGGGAAACAGGCTGCAAATATCGGCATTGGCCATGCGAATACAACCCGCAGAGACCGGCTCACCGAGCCTGTCCTCGTCAGAGGTACCATGGATATAGATCAGCCGTCGCAGTGTATCGACATCGCCACCACGATTGCGGCCGGGCTCAGCCCCGGTGAGCCAGAGAATGCGCGTAAGAATCCAGTCACGACCCGGGTGAGCCGCCATTCGTTGCGCAGAGCATACCTCACCGGTCGAGCGACGACCGACAAAGACTGTGCGCTCGGGCGCGCCAGCACCGATGCCAAGGCGGATACGATGCCAACCCCGCGGCGTCTGACCGCTTCCATTCAACTCGCCCGCACCAGCCGCGGCTGTAGAAACCGACCACTGCCGGATACAACGCTCGTCCTCGCGTAACTCGAGGACCTGTCGGGCAATCGAGATAGACAGCCAGTGACCCTGTGACACCGGGCAACTCCTGAATAAACCTGCCGCGATGATACGCTATCCGCTTCTAGCACACTGCAAGACGGGGACAGAACGACCCATGAAACGCCTGATACTGCTTCGCCATGGCCAGAGCACTTGGAATCTTGAGAACCGGTTTACCGGCTGGCATGACGTCGACCTGAGTGAGCGCGGTCGCCAGGAAGCCACCGAGGCGGGGCGATTGATGGAAAACGCTGGCCTGGCACCCGAGGCGGTATTCAGCTCAGTGCTCACCCGGGCGATTCGCACCGCCTTTATGGGGCTCGATGTGCTCGATCGGCTGTGGATCCCGATGACGAAAGATTGGCGTCTGAACGAGCGCCACTATGGCGCGCTAACCGGTCTCGATAAAGCGGAGACGGCCGAGCGTTATGGCGATGAACAAGTCCATATTTGGCGTCGCAGCTTTGCTACGCCGCCGCCCGCGCTCGAGGCTGATGATCCGCGGCATCCGGCGCATGACCCCCGCTACGCGCATCTACCGGCGTCAACCCTGCCGGGCACTGAGTCTCTTAAAGACACCCTCGCTCGCGTTCTGCCGTTTTACGAATCCGATATTGCCCCGGCCCTGCAGCGTGTCGACACGCTGCTGATTGCAGCGCATGGCAATAGCCTGCGGGCCCTCGTCAAACACCTTGAAGGGTTATCGGATGAGGCGATTACCGGTGTGGAGATTGCGACAGGTGACCCGCTGGTCTACACCCTCGACGAGCACCTCGCGGTGACCGATAAGCACTCACTGCGGGATGCGCCGTGAACGACCTCACCCACCTGAACGATCAGGGCGAAGCGCACATGGTCGATGTCGGCGGTAAACAAGCGACCCATCGGGTGGCCATCGCCGAGGGCCGCATTCATATGGCAAGCGCGACACTCGAGATGCTTCAGCGCGGCGATCTCAAAAAAGGTGATGCACTGGGTACCGCACGGATCGCCGGTATCATGGCGGCCAAGCGCACTGCGGAGCTGATCCCGCTGTGCCATCCGCTGCCTTTGACCCATTTAGACGTAACATTAACCCCGGAACCAGAGAACGCCTCGGTGTTCTGCGAAGTTCAGGCCGAAACACACGGTCAAACCGGTGTCGAGATGGAAGCATTGGCCGCGGTCCAAACCGCGCTGCTCACGGTGTATGACATGTGCAAAGCGCTGGACCGCGGTATGCAAATCAATGGGGTGACACTCACCCACAAACGGGGTGGGCGCACTGCCGACTGGTCACGTTAGCCGTCTACGGCCTGGTTAACCTTCGCTGCGAAGATGAAATCATTTTCATGCAACCCGCCGATCGCGTGGGTAAAGATCTCGACCTCGCAGTAGCCGTACCCGAAGGTAATCTCTGGGTGATGATCCTGTGCCTCAGCGACCTCGCCAGCCTGATTGGCGACGGTTTGAGCCGCCGCAAAGTCGCCGGTCTTAAACCGCCGGCTAATGCGTGTCGCATCATCACTGAGTGTCCAGCCTGGGACTTCAGCCAGGTAATTCTGAGCCTCATCTCGCGTCATCGGGTCAATTCCGCCCTGGCACGGGGTGCAGGTTTTTTCCGTTAAGCTCATATGATCTCCTCGATTTGAACGCTCACGAACCGTTCTCTTGTAACGGTTTGTGAGCACTATAGGCATCACGGTCGACCCATGGGTTCCTCGCCCTCACGGGCCTTCGCGGTCTGATAGGCCGCTTCGAGACGCTCAAAACTTGCATCCTCGGGGACTTCACCTGACTCGGCAAGCACCGATTCCAGCCCCTTGAACCGCTTTTCGAACTTCCGATTACCCGCTCGCAGCGCCTGCTCCGCGTCAACGCCCGCTTGACGTGCCAGATTAACGCACGCTAGAAGTAAATCACCGACCTCCTCTGCGACATGGGCCGCGTCTCGCGGCTCACCGGCAAGCGCCTCATCAAGCTCATCAAGCTCCTCACGGACCTTATCGATCACTTGGCGGGCGTCAGGCCACTCAAAGCCAACCCGCGCCGCTCGGCCCTGCAGTTTGCGACTGCGCGTGAGTGCGGGCAGGGCCAATGGCACATCATCCAACGCCCCAGGTCGGTCTGCCTTCGATCCACGAGCGACGCGCTCACTGGCTTTGATCGCCTCCCAACTCACACGCTGTTCCTCAGCCGTGGTCGGCCCTGCAGTGCCAAAAACATGGGGGTGACGTCGGATCAGCTTGTCGCGAACAGTCGCGGCAATGGCGTCAAAATCGAAACTGCCCTCTTCCTCACCCAAACGAGCATAAAAAATGACCTGAAAGAGGAGATCACCCAACTCGTCACGCATGTCCTCACGGTCATCGCGCTCGATGGCATCGGCAACCTCATAGGCCTCTTCAAGCGTGTGCGGCACGATCGATGCAAACGTCTGCTGCAGATCCCATGGGCACCCGCCAACTGGATCCCGGAGCTGGGCCATGATGGCTATCAGGTCATCAATGGCACTCATCGCTTCTGATATTGACTGGCGCCAAAGAGTTTTTCTTTGGCCTCGTCATCGAGCTTCGGTGGCCGAGCATCGGCCAATACCGCAACACCCCGCTCCACAGCCGGTCGCGCCGCAATCGCGTCAAACCAGCGCTTGAGGTGCGGGAAGTCTTCGAGCACCTGGCCCTGGTTCTCGAACGGCCGTATCCAGGGGAAGCAAGCGATATCAGCGATGCTGTACATCTCCCCAGCCAGCCATTCCCGGTCGGCCAGACGTCGATCCAGGACACCATAGAGTCGCGCGGCTTCGTTGGTGTAACGATTGACCGCGTAGTCAATGGTCTCCGGCGCATACTGGCGGAAATGATGAGCCTGACCCAGCATGGGCCCTAGTCCGCCCATCTGAAACATCAGCCATTCCAGCGTCTCGATACGGCCGCGGGGCCCACTGGGCATGAGCTCACCGGTCTTCTCTGCAAGATACATCAAAATCGCACCGGACTCGAACACGGAGATCGGCTCGCCGCCGGGACCCTCTGTATCGATCAGCGCCGGAATTTTATTGTTGGGGCTGATGCGCAGGAACTCTTCAGTGAACTGATCACCCTGACCGATATTGATTGGATGCACCGCGTAGCTCAGACCGAGCTCCTCAAGCGCGATGTGGACTTTGTGACCATTCGGTGTCGGCCAGGTGTAAAGATCGATCATGCCGTTACCATCCTTTATGATTGCCATATGAATGAAATTCCCGGATATCAACGTCGACACAGTGTGCCGGTCAAGGTCGGTCACGTCACGGTGGGGGGCGATGCGCCAGTCATCGTCCAGTCCATGACCAACACGGACACGGTGGATGAAATACGCACGGCTATACAGGTGGCCGATCTAGCGCGGGCAGGGTCAGAGCTTGTCCGCATCACCGTGAATAATGAGGATGCGGCGCGTGCGGTGCCGCGAATTCGCCAGCGCCTCGATGACATGGGCATTGATGTCCCGCTCGTGGGTGATTTCCACTTCAACGGCCATCGACTTCTGAAAGCGGTACCGGCCTGCGGCGAGGCGTTAGGCAAGCTCCGCATTAACCCGGGTAATGTGGGCAAGGGCAGCCGCCGCGATCCTCAATTTGCCGAGGTTATCGAAATCGCTCGGGATCTCGATCGGCCGGTTCGGATTGGGGTGAACTGGGGCAGCCTGGATCAGGACTTGTTATCGCGCATGATGGACGAAAACGCGCGTCGTGCGACACCCAGGCCGCCCGAGGCTGTTATGAAAGACGCCGTCGTCACCTCCTCTCTAGAGAGCGCTGAGCGCGCTCAAGCGCTTGGGCTACCCCATGATCGCATCATCATCTCCTGCAAGATGAGTCGTGTGCAGGATCTGATCAGCGTCTATCAGGATCTCGCCAGCCGCTGCGACTTCCCGTTGCATTTGGGGCTGACCGAGGCCGGTATGGGATCGAAAGGGATCGTGGCCTCAACCGCCGCCCTGTCGGTATTACTGCAACAGGGGATTGGCGATACGATTCGAATTTCACTCACCCCTGAGCCCGGGGGTGACCGAACTCAGGAGGTGATCGTCGCGCAGGAAATCCTGCAAACGATGGGGCTACGCAGCTTCACGCCCCTGGTGGCAGCCTGCCCCGGCTGTGGGCGTACCACCAGCACGTTTTTCCAGGAGCTGGCTGACGAGATTCAGTCCCATGTCCGTGCCCGTATGCCTGAGTGGCAAGCGCAGTATCCCGGCGTGGAGGAAATGAGCCTTGCGGTGATGGGGTGCGTGGTCAATGGCCCGGGCGAGAGTCGCCAGGCCGACATTGGCATCAGCCTGCCAGGCACCGGTGAAAAGCCCGTTGCCCCCGTCTACGAGGACGGCGAGAAGACCGTCACGCTCAAGGGCGATCACATTGCTGAGGAATTCAAAACGGTGGTGGAACGGTATGTAGAACGCCGCTATGGCACTGGTACGCAGGGGCAGTGACTCACTCGCTGAGTTGATCCCGTTTTGCCACCACCGCTGCCCAGTCATCCGCGTCATCCGGTGGGGGCTCGGCACGATAAATCACGGGCCACTGTTCAGCGAGCCGTGCATTTAGGGCAATAAAGTCATGCTGATCCGCTGGCACTTCATCGTCGGGGACAATCGCGTCAACGGGGCATTCCGGCACGCAGACTGCACAGTCGATGCACTCCACCGGATCAATCACCAGAAAATTCGGGCCGCCGTGAAAGCAATCCACTGGGCAGACCTCGACGCAATCGGTATAGCGACAGCGAATGCAAGGCTCGGTGACAACATAGGTCATGAACCGGTCTCTCCCTCCGGCGCCCGACGCCGTGTCGCCAGCCCGCCACACACCTCACACCGCCACTGACGCCCCGCATACTGATGCAGGATCGACTTGCGGATCTCTGGGCGGGCCACAAAGTCCTCGAGCGTAATGTCCCGAAGAAAAGTTTCGATCCGATCCGCAAGATGCGACCAAAGCGCTTCATCCAGCGCGGAGCCCGCTCGTCTGGGCCCGCCCGCACCGTCCATCAAGGTTGTAATTTCACCAATAGAGATGGCCGCTGGCGCACGGCCGAGCCGATAGCCGCCCCCTGGCCCCGGCGTGCCCTGTACGAGCCCTTCGCGCCGCAGGCGCCAGAAAATTTGATCAATGTAGGACATGGAGATGCCCTGACAAACAGACACCTCAGCCAGCGGAACTGCCCCAGTGTCCTGATGAACCGCCAGATGCATCAGGGCACTAACGGCATAACGGCTTTTCGCGGACAGACGAATCATGCCGTCTATTATGCCAATCAGGAGCCGGTCTGTGGGGTCTTAAACGGCCGCACCGTGTGTCCATGGTTGACTGGCCCATGCCCAGCCCCAAGCGGCACCGCCGTCTCCAGCGCCTGCTGGAGATAATCGCGGGCGCGTTCAACGGCGGCTGGCAGGGGCATGCCCCGCCCGATACCCTCCGCGATGGCCGAGGCAAGCGTGCAGCCGGTGCCGTGATCACTGGTGGTGGCAATGCGGGGATGACGTAACAACACATGCCCCCCAGCGTAGGCAAAGACATCCACCAGCTCATCACTGGATAGATGTCCGCCCTTTAGCAAAACGGCTTCACAGCCCAGGTCGCGTAGCGCATTCGCTGCTGAGGGCATTGCATCGGCGCTTGGAATGGCGCGGCCCAATAGGGCCTCTGCTTCCGGAATATTCGGCGTGATCACCGTCGCCTGAGGGATTAGACGCTCACGTAACCGGTTCATAGCGGCTTCATCCACGAGCCGATCACCGCTCTGAGCGACCATAACTGGATCAACGACCAGCGGCACGGCGGCTGCCCGTGCGGTCAGACCGTCCACCACCGCATCAATCACCGCTGGTGCATGCAACATGCCGGTTTTAATGCAGTCAACGCCCAGATCATCCAGCACAGAGTCCATTTGCGCGCGAATGAAATCCTCAGGAATACCCAACACAGACTGCACACCCAGCGTATTTTGCGCTGTGAGCGCGGTGACAGCGGTCATGGCATATCCCTCGAGGGCGCAGACCGTTTTGATTTCCGCCTGTATGCCAGCCCCGCCCCCCGCATCAGACCCAGCAATGATTAAAACGCGTGCGGGCGTCATGTCTGACCTCCGTCCTGTCT
>Ga0102930_1000396_pt1 | contig 14617 bp, 11 predicted proteins | sample SalPon1_B_H2O_MG_FD_84514 | JGI IMG/M metagenome (GOLD analysis project Ga0102930, IMG submission 84514) | Salt pond water microbial communities from South San Francisco under conditions of wetland restoration - Salt Pond MetaG R1_B_H2O_MG | ecosystem: Environmental > Aquatic > Non-marine Saline... | reverse complement strand
TGGATTCATCCCAAGCAGGATGATGTGCGTGTTTATCCTTTGCCGAGTGAGCCGGAGTGGTGTAGCTTGGGGCGGACTTTGTGGGATGAGGGCTTGTTGTTAACGGGCTTGCGCCTGCCGCCGCAACTGCGCAGTCGTTTTGATCTGGCTTTGGATCAGCAGACTTGATTCTAGGCATAATCTGGTTGTAGACTGTTTCCCGATGAATGGTTCTTTAACAATTGAATGCTGCATTTTTAGAAGGTTTGTTGGTTTTTTGATCAGGCCGGCTTTTTAACCACCTAAAATCCTGCTAAGGGTCTTTGTAGGTTGTTGATTGTGAAGAGGAAATATGAGCGAGCTGTCCAAGACATGCCCTGTTTGAGAAGGGATTAAGACTGATATAAGCGCGTAGCTTCTAAGTTCGTCAGTCCAAGACATGCCCTGTTTGAGAAGGGCGTAGCTTGACCGTTCTGACTTTTGTCAGGACGCAGCAAGCGCAGCGCGAGGCAGGAAGCCGAGCCGGAACCCAGCACCATGGAAGGTTTGTGGCGTTGTTTGAGAAGGGCGTAGCTTGACCTATCCCCCTTCCCCAACCCCTACCCCCGCAAGGGGGGCAGGGGCTAAGAAATCACATATTTAATTCAGTGGTAGTCCAGTTCGTAGGGAGTGGGCTACTGACTCCCTTCACCCCTTGTGGGGGAAGGGACGGGGATGGGGGAATGCAAAGCCAACTGCTCATACATCATATTCCTGCTACACTGTGCCCACAAACCACTCAATAACGAACACGCATGGCGCAGCACGATAGCAGTTACAAACAATTCTTTTCCCACCCCGAAATGGTCAAAGACTTGCTCACCGGATTTATTCCGCTTAGAGCACAGTCGCGCGGAAACTGATTTGCTGACGGTCTTATCCAACTTAGTGCAATGGTTGAAGATGCCATGATTGCGAAAGTGACGGGGTTAAACGTTGTTACTTTGCAAGCGCTGCGGGCGAAGCGCGGGGATTCGTTGTAGGTTTATGCGCCCTTCAAAAAAAAGCCTCTGCAAAACTCAATTTGCAGAGGCTTTGAAATCTTTGGTGGCCAGAGGCAGAATCGAACTGCCGACACGCGGATTTTCAATCCGCTGCTCTACCGACTGAGCTATCCGGCCAAAGAGGTCGCTATTAAATCTTTTCAGGCCGTGCTTGTCAAGCAATGCAGCGAAGTTTTTATTGGATCGCCCTATAAACATGAATTCAGTGGTAGGCTAGGGATTGTCTTAATTCATGGTTGAAGGAGTGTCTATGCTGCGCTGGTTTTTTGGTTTACCTGTGCATTTGCGTATTGCGATTATCGCCGCGCCTATTTTAAGTATCGGTGGCTACGGTTTAATGGACTTATGGGTGCGTAAGCAAAACCCGTCAATGAATGATGAAGTTAAAGTCCAAACTTACGAATTACTTGCTCAAGGTCAATGTAAGCTACGCGCAGGTGACTGTATGATTGTCCGTGAAGGCTTGAGTATTCGCTTGAAGGCTGTGCCTGCCAGCGATAAGCAATTACTGCGTATTCAGGTTGAACCCAGTGCGTATTTGCGCGGTTTACAAATGTCTGTGGTGCAAGGCGAGCAAGAAGATCGCCTGATTGCCGAGCAGTTGGAAGACAATACAGAAGTCTGGTATGTCGAATACCCGCTAGAACGCCTTAAACAATCTTCTTTTACCCTACGCCTAGCCGCAGCGCAGATTCAAAGAGTGTCATTTGCTGAGTTTGAGGCTAGCTTGTAGCTAATCAAGCAGTGTCAGTAGGGTTAAAACCGTTTAGAGGAGAGGTAAACGGCATGAGACGCTTTGATACACGCATTGCCCTAGGCGTGTTAATTGTAGGGGTGGTGTGCTTGGTGTGGTTAGTGCTCACGGGCAGCTTAATTTGGGCTGCTTTGGACAGTCAAGAACGGCAGGCGGTTGTCTCTGCCGTTGGCCCAAACGCTGTTTTGTTGATCTTAATGTGGGCGCTGTCCTTAATCGCGGTGGGTTTTGTCCTACAACGCTTAGTGGCTTACTTTATGACAGCGCCTGCCCGTTTAGCTGAAGAAGCCCAAGTGCTACTCGCCAGTGACACTAATAAACGCCTTAACCCGCACGGCAGCCAAGAAAATCGCCGCCTCACTGCTGTAATCAATGCATTAGTCGAGCAGCGTGAAACCTTGCGCAGTGATATGGATCAGCGCGTGCAACAAGCCAGCCAAGCCGCCGAGCTGGAGAAAAAACGCCTCGCCGCCCTCATGGCAGAGCTGACCAAAAGCGTGGTGGTGTGCAACTTAGATGGCCGTATTTTGCTGTATAACCAGCGTGCCCGGCAGCAGTTTCGTGCTTTATCACGCGCCCCCGAGGTTGCGGGTGGGATGGAATTAATGGGGTTAGGGCGCTCGATTTATGGGGTGTTGGATCGTGCTTTGCTCGCGCATGCCCTCGCCAATATCCAGCGGCGCTTACAGCGTGGCGCTGACGCACCCAGCGCTCAATTTGTCACCACTACACCCGCCGGGCAATTGCTGCGCGTTACCATGACGCCTGTGCGAGCGGTCGCGGATGAGGCCGAACAAGCCACTGATAATGCGCTGAATGGCTTTGTGCTGCTGCTAGAAAATATCACCCGCGAACTAGCAGCCGATGCCGCCCGCGAGCACAGCTTGCGGCAATTAACGCAAGACAGCCACCCGCCCTTAGCGCAAGCACTCAGCGCTATAGAAACCTTGCAACAGCCGGACACACCACCACAAGAACAGGTACGCTTGCTGCAAGTTGCTCAGCAGGAACTAAGCAACCTTAAGCAGCATATTGACCATGTACAGCAGCAAATAGAATCAGATCGCCAGCAACATGCCCATTGGCCATTGGAAGAAATGTTGGGCGCTGATTTTCTGGAATTAGCCCAGCGGCGCTTGCAAGAACAACTGCCTAGTCTCACGGTCGAGATTGCCAGCGTAGAGGGCGAACTATGGCTGAAGTTGGAAAGTTTTTCCCTGCTACATGTGTTGCAGCATGTGGCAGCACGTTTACAAGCGCAAGCAGTCACGCGGTTGCAATTACGTTTAAATACGCATACCGCTGATGTGCCACAAGCCCAATTGGCTTTGGCTTGGCCTGCGCCTGATGAGGCCTTGGCCGCTACACTCGATTGGCTGCATGAACCGATGCAACTGGGGGCGGACACGGTGCAAACAACCGCGCAAGCCATTTTAAGCCGTCACCAAGCAAGCTGTTGCCTTGAACAAGAGACGGCTGGCACTTGCGCTTTATGCCTGCAATTGCCGTTGGCGACGCAGACAGCCCCTGTGGCGAGTATGGGCGTGCAGCATGAAAGCCGTCCTGAATATTATGACTTTGACTTATTCCAAAGCACCTCACAGTCCCGCGCTTTGGAAGATAGCCCCTTAGCAGAATTGGCTTATACCGTGTTTGATACCGAAACAACGGGCTTAAACCCGGCCGCTGGGGACGAAATTATTCAAATTGGTGCTTTGCGTTTGGTGAATAATAAACTGCTGTATCAAGAAACTTTCGATCAGTTAGTCGATCCACAACGTTCTATTCCAGAAGTCGGTATTCCGATTCACGGTATTACGCCGGATCAGGTCAAGGGACAGCCCAAGATTACGGCGGTGTTGCCCGCTTTCCACCGCTTTGCACAAGATACGGTGTTAGTGGCGCATAATGCAGCATTTGATATGCGCTGTTTGCAGGTAAAAGAACGCAGCACAGGTGTGGTCTTTGATCAGCCCGTCCTCGATACCTTACTGCTATCCGCTGTGCTGCATCCCAATCAAGCTTCACACAGCTTGGAAGCCATTGCAGAGCGTTTTAATATTCCGGTACTCGGGCGGCATACCGCTTTAGGCGATGCGATTGTCACCGCCGAAGTCTTCTTAAAAATGCTGCCGCTATTGCAAGCACAAGGCATTACGAGCCTGAAGCAAGCCCGTGAAGCCTCTGAAAAAACTTACTTTGCCCGTTTGAAGTATTAAATCAGCGCAAGCGGTTCGCATTAAAACGGTTGGCCATGCTGTCTTGCAGCGTGGTGACAACATCAAAAGCGTCTTTGAGATGCCGCTTTTCTAACGCGGACAGCTTGTCAGGCGGCACGTAATTATTGGGCGCTTGACCGGCTTCAATTTGTTGCGCTTGATGTTGCAGACGCACGGTGCTGATAAAGTCAAAAGCATCCCGCAAATCCGCCACACTCGATGCGGCTAGTGTTTCGGTCTCTTCCAGTGCATCCAGGCGCGACCAAGTATTAACTGGGGTTAAGCCTGCTGCTAAAGTATACGCCCGCACCATATCAATAATAGGCACCACCCCGCGCTTTTTCATATCCATCCCTTTTTCTTGCGCCTTGCCTTTATCATCCGCTAATACAAAGCCTCGGAAAAAGCCCAGCGGTGGTTTAAAGCTAAGTGCATTGGCGGCCATATAAGCTTGGAAGAGGGTGCTGTTTTGGGTTTTGCTTAAAATGTCGTCTTGCAGGTTTTGCAATAAGCGTTCATCGCCGTGTAAGCAGCGCAAATCAAAGAAAATACTGGCATATAACAAGGCTTGAGGCTGCGGTGAGTCGATCCATTTATGAAAATAACTGCGCCACACCGACAGTGGCTGACGCCATTGATCATTGGTCGCCATAATATTACCGGGGCAATATTCATAACCACAAGCGTCCAAACCATCACTGACGTATTGAGCCACTTGGCGGAAATAGTGGCCATGCTCAGCTTCGCGATAATCATCGGATAAAATCATGCCATTATCTTGGTCGGAGTGCGCTGTTTGCTCACGCCTTGCCATGGAACCGGCCACAATGAAGGCATAAGGCACGGGTGGCTTGCCGAATTGCTCCTCTGCCAGCGTGAGTAAGCGGCGGCTAATGGCTTGACCAATCGAAGTAATGGCATGGCCAATATCATAAGCGGCGAGGTTTTGATTCACCAAGTCCACTAAGATTTGTGGCAAACCTTGGCTGAGTTCGCTTAGCTGTTCCACACTTTGGGCTTCAAAAATATCGCCCACTAAGTACACCGCATTAGAACTTTGTCGCCGCAATAAATCCGTAGCGGCAATAACGCCAGCCACTCGACCCCGCTCGACAATCGGCACATGGCGAATATTACGCCGCGCCATAAGCAGTAAGGCTTCTGCAGCCTGATCTTGCGGTGATAAGGTGAGTGGTTCAGCGGTCATAATAGTCGCCACGGGCTGAGTCACCGGCAAATTCGCCGCCACGACGCGTTTACGAAAGTCCACATCCGTCACCATGCCACTCAAGTGCTGTTGCTCATCGACAATCAGCGCGGTGTAGCTATTATGCTCACTCATTTGCTGCGCTACTTGTTGGATGCTGTCTTGCTGTGCCACGCATAGCGGCTGACGCATTAAATCGCGAATGGATTGGGTGATGAGCGAGCTTTCACCTGAGCTGCGTATGTCTTGAATCGCTTGGCGTAAGCGTTCGGGTTTGTGGCCGGTGAAAAAGTGGGCTGTGTGCTCAAAGCCTTCGATCATCGCCAGAAATTGCTGGCTATGCAAGCCGTAAAACACACTCTCTTCCAATGTAACCACGCGCATGCTCACCACATTATCGCGCATGACTGAGCGATAACCAACCCAGTCGCCGGCGCCAAAACGGCCATATAATTCGCCATTAGCGCTAAAAACATCCACTGCACCGCTGTAAATTAAAAAAGCATAGTCATTAGGGTGGCCAATACTTAATAGCTCAGTGTCAGCAGGGACTTCACGCCGATGCACCGTGCCGGCTAAGGTTTCTAAATAATCATGCGGCAATTTATCCAATGGTGCGCAGCTCGTTAAATAATCGCGTATTTCAGTGTGCTCAGGTTTCATCGTGCTTACTCCCTTCAAGTGGGCTTCTTGAATGTGTCAAAAATAGCTATTTTGTAGAATTTTCCTGCCAAAGTAATGTCATATTACGTTAGGGCAGCCGCTACAATTATGATTTTTAGCAAGTATATACGCCGTTGTTCAGTATTAATTGTGCGGTGCGCAAGCTGTTTGCTGTTTTTTTTTAGCAACACAGCGTTATAATCGAGTATCTATCCAATTTTGCAAAGGACAATGAAAGTATGGCACGTGTTACGGTAGAAGACTGTTTACCTTATGTAGAAAACCATTTTGATCTTGCTTTAAAGGCGGCTCATCGAGCGCGCAACATTGCGCACGGTGCTCAACCGCTGGTGACTGTCGAAGATGATAAGCCAACGGTGGTGGCCTTGCGTGAGATTTCTGAAGGTTTGCTCACTGAAGCACACACTTTGGAAGTGGTTGAATGGGAGTTGGAATAAACCATTAATCCTGTATCGGAATCCTTATCCACTCAGCCAGCCGAGGTCAAAGCTATGACAACGAATCCACCAGAAAACGAAGGTTCTGAAGATTTCTTTCAAGCGGCAGACCTGTTCAATATGGTCGAACGCTATATGTCGCCCGATGAAATTGAAGGCATTTACGCCGCTTTCAATTTAGCAGCGGATGCGCACAAAGGGGTGGTACGCAAATCGGGTGAGCCTTATATCACCCATCCACTTGAGGTGGCACGCATTTTAGCCGATATGCATTTAGATGCGGATACCTTGAGTGCGGCTTTATTGCACGACGTAGTAGAAGACACGGCCTATACGCTCAGTGATATTGAAACGCGCTTTGGCAAGGTGGTGAGCTATCTCGTCGACGGGGTGACGAAACTAGAAAGCAAGGAGTTTGCGAATAAACACGCCGCTACCGTTGCGAGTTTCCAGAAAATGATGCAAGCCATGACGGAAGATTTCCGCGTGGTGATTATTAAGCTTGCAGATCGATTGCACAATTTACGCACTTTAAGTTTCCAAAAGCCCGAATCGCGTCGTCGTATTGCGCGTGAAACACTCAGCACCTATGTGCCTTTAGCGCGGCGCATGGGGATGAATGCTTTGCGGCGCGAAATGCAGTTGCTCGCTTTCCAAAACTTATATCCATGGCGTTTTCGCGTGTTGGATGAAGCTTTAAAGTCGCATGTGGAAGCCAACCGTGATATACATGAGCGCATTTTGAATAATGTATCCAATCGCTTGCAGGAAAGCATTGCCTCAAGCTGTGTACTAATTCCTGATAAAAACTTAGTGCGCGTCTACGAAGGCATTAAGCGTTACGGTGAAAAGTTCGATGATGCCCGCGAAATGCTCGACGTTAAAATTTTAGTCGGCACGGTTGAGGAGTGTTATCAAGCTTTAGGGATGGTGCATGGTTTGTATCGCCCCCGCATCGGGCAATTTAATGATTTTATTGCTACGCCAAAATCCTATGGTTTTCAAGCGCTGCAAACCATTGTGATGACGCCTAGCAAGCGCCAAGTGCGGGTGCAAATCCAAACGCGGCCTATGTATCAGCTCGCCTTGTACGGCATTACAGCGCAGTGGCGTTATCCGGGACAGAACGCCGGACAGCGTGCCTTATTCACCCAAGAGGCCTTGGAGCGTTGGCAGCAGCAAGTGCGTGATTTGGGGCAGAATGCGGGCAATGCGGTCGAGTTCTATTCTGACATGCAGGCTGATTTGTTTCTGACAGAAATCTTTGCCTTTACGCCGCGTGGGGAGGTCAAAGAGTTTCCACGTGGCGCGACCATGATTGATTTTGCCTATGCGATTCACACGGATGTGGGTTTACATTGTGTGGGGGCGCGTTTGGACGGCAAAGAAGTGCCCTTGCGGGCTCACATTCCTAATGGCGCAACTATAGAAATTATCACGCACGATGCGGCGCTCCCCCAGCCTTCATGGCTAAACTATGCCACGACAAGCCGTGCCCGCTCACATATTCGCAGTTGGTTACGCCAGCAGAAAAAAACCGATCAGCTTACGCTAGGCCAAGGTTTGCTAGAAAAAGCTTTACGTGATCAAGGGGCTCGTTTTGCGGATGTGAGTGAAGTACAGATACAAGCGTTATTGCAAACGCTCAATATGCACAGTTTGGATGATTTATATGTCTCGATTGCGCTTAATGAGCAATGTTCGCGTTTGTTGGCTAAGCGTCTGTTGGGCATGTGCGAAGATGAGCAACAGGTGGTCGCTGATAAACAAGATACACCGCTATTAGTTCGTGGTACGTCGGGCTTAATGGTTCATTTTCAGCCTTGTTGCTACCCCTTGCCTAATGAGCCAATCTTGGGGGTATTAAATCCTGAGCACGGTTTAGAAGTGCATCGTGATCGTTGTCCTGTTTTGCATGATAGCGTACCGGCTACTGAAGTATTGTCAGTTGCTTGGGCGGAGCAGTCTACAGAAGCACAGATGTTTTTAGCCGGCATTCAAACACAAGCCCATAATGTAGTCGGCGTGTTGCATCATGTCACTGAGTTAATGCATCAGTTGAATGTGAATGTAGAAGCAGTGAGCACCAGCGGCGACCGCCACATTAAAGATACCAATTGGACTGTCTGGGTGCGCGATCTAAAGCATTTAGATGAAATTATCCGCCAAGTCGAGCATATTCCCTCCATGGTTCGTGTGTCGCGTTTATTAGCGCCGAGGGATGAGCACAAAAATACAAGCCTAGATGACTAAGCGCGTCGCTATCCATATTGGGTGGCTGGCGCTTAGTTGTAATGCTGGGAAAGAAAGGGGCTTTCCATAATGGAACAAAACGGGCGCTATATTGCTGCGGTTGATTTGGGGTCAAACAGTTTCCACATGATTGTGGTGAATGTAGACGATTCGGGGCATGTGCGGGTGGTGGATCGTTTGCGTGAAGCGGTTCGCCTTGGCAGTGGTTTGGATGCTGACGGGAATCTAGCTCCGGCTTCTCAGGCACGGGCTTTGGCTTGTTTAGAGCGTTTTGGGGAGCGCTTACGCCAACTGCCCTCGGCGGATGTTGCCGCAGTGGGTACGAATACCTTGCGTATGACGCATAATGCGCGTGAATTTTTAGAGCGCGCCGAACAAGCACTCGGCCATCCAATCGCTATTATTAGTGGCCGTGAAGAAGCGCGTTTAGTGTATCTCGGTGTGGCGCATTCCTTAGGGGCGGCGGATGCCCGTGATGCACGTCGTTTGGTCGTGGATATTGGCGGGGGGAGTACCGAGCTGATTATTGGCCAAGGTTACCAAGCACAGCATACCGAAAGTTTAGATATGGGCTGTGTGAGCAGTAGTCGCCGTTTCTTTGCGGATGGTAATTTAGAAAAATCGCGTTGGAAAGCCGCTATGACCGCTGCGCGTTTGCAGTTAATCCCCATTCAGCGCAATTACCGCGAACTAGGCTGGGAAGCGGTTAATGGCGCTTCGGGAACCATTAAAGCGGTCGGCAAGGTGATTCAGCAAAGTGGCCTCGCCCCTTACGATATTACCTTAGACCACATGCGCCAAATACAAGCACGCATGATCGCGGCTAAGTCTTTGCATAAACTGGAATTGCCTGGTTTAAGTGAGGAACGCAAGCCAGTATTCGCCGGTGGCTTAGCTATTCTTATGAGTGTGTTTGAATCTTTGGGCGTGGCGACCATGCATGTCTCGGATGGTGCATTGCGTGAAGGCTTAGTGTATGACCGTTTAGATAGTGCGGAGCATGACTATTTGCGTGATAGTGTGGTGGCGGGTTTGCAGGAGCGCTTTCAAGTGGATCGCCGCCATGCAAGCGCGGTACGAACCACAGCATTGGCTTTATTTGATGTGGGCCAACAGGCTTGGAACCTACCAGATTACTTGCGGGAGTTGTTAGGCTGGGCTGCCGATTTGCATGAGTTAGGCTTGTCGATTTCACATAGCGGCTACCATAAACATGGCGCCTATTTATTGGAAAATTTGGACTTAGTGGGATTTTCCACTGAAGAACAGCATTGGTTAAGCGTCTTGGTTCGTGCTCATCGCCGCAAAGTTTATCCCAAGCTTTTTGAGTCTTTGGAAACGCGTCGCTATCAGCAAGCTTTATATGTCACCGTTATTTTGCGCATGGCGGTTTTGTTGCATCGGGCGCGTAGTGGCCGTTCTGCTTTGCCGATTATTGAGGTGCAACCAAGCAAACAAGCGCTAAGTTTACTTTTTATGGATGACGACAATCAGCGCCCCCTGTTATTTGCAGATTTAGAAGAAGAAAAAAACCACTTAAAAGCAGTAGACTTTAAATTAAAATACGCGGTTTAAAGCGGCGCGCCCTAACTAGCCGAAAACTTTTGTGTGTCGTGAAAGCTATTTAAAGCAGCTTCCACTTGATCTTGCAGCCGTTGCACTTGAGCTTGTAACTCTGGCTCATCGCTCAGGCTGGTCAAACTTTGATGGATAGGATCGGTGCGTTGCTGCAGCAGCAGTAATTCATGCGCTAGATTCAGTGACACCATCACAGCAATGCGATCTGCCCCTAAAACATTACCCGAAGCATGCACGCGGCGCATTTCTTCATCCACACGATTGGCTGAATCTAGCAAGGCTTGTTCTTCGCCCCGTGGACAGGCAACGGTGTAATCGCGTCCTAAAATTCTGACGCTCAGAGCAACATTGTGTGTGCTCATGATCCGTCCTCCTCTTGTTGAGCGGCTTGTTGTCTGAGGCGTTCTAAAATGGACTCAATTTGTTCGCTAGCCGCTGCATTTTTTTGCTGTAAACGGACACACTCATCCATCAGGCTCTGCTGTTGGTGGCGTAGCCGTTCATTCTCTGCCTGCATGCTATTCATAGCCGTAAGCAGTTGGCTGAGTTGTTGTTCAAGTGCTTCAAGCTGATTTTGCAAAGCCATAGGGAATGGTGCATTCTCTGGTTGTTCGGGTCGATAGGTGCGAAAAGACATACAGTCGACTCATGATACACGTTTAAGTACAGGAGAAGCATGCTTTGAATATCGAGTTGCCTGATTTTTATGCGCTAGAGGATGCCTTACTGCGTTTAGATGCCGATTTTTCGGCGGCTGAGATGCAAGGTATCGCAAGCGGCGTACTGGCTGTCAATAATCGTTATGAAACAAGACGCTGGATTGAGCAGGTCTTACAAGGTGATCCTCGGGATTTCCATTTTCAAGAAACAGAAAACATGCTAATGGATCTGTATGAGCATACGCTGGCGCAATTAAATGCGAATAATATGGAATTTCAGTTATTAATGCCACCGGAGCAAGACCCTTTACCCGAGCAGCTAGCGGCTTTACAAAAATGGTGCCAAGGTTTTGCCTTTGGCTTGGCCATTTCAGGCTTATCCAGTATGAATGATTTGCCTGCTGAAAGCCTAGAATGGGCGCAGGACGTGATTCGTATTGGTGCGGCCACGGATGTGGCGGTGAGTGATGAAGATGACGATGAGGCCGAGCAAGCTTTTGCAGAATTAGTCTCCTTTGTCAGTGTGGGGATTTTAATGATGAATGAAGAAATGCAGCCCATACAGGGCAAACCGTATGTAGGGGAACAAGATGACTGAACAGCGTAATCCACCGTGTATTAGCGCCGCCGAATTTGCACAACGCCGTCAGCAATTAATGGATGCGGTGGGCGCGGAGGCGGCGGTCATTGTCAAAGCCTCGCAGGTTTTAATTCGTAATCGCGATGCCGATTATCCTTTCCGCCAAGACAGTGACTTTTTATATTTGACCGGCTTTAATGAACCCGATGCGGTCGCGGTTTTATTACCAGGACGGCCTGAGGGCGAGTTTGTTTTATTCTGCCCGGAAAAAGACCCGGCTATGGAGCGCTGGACCGGAATTCGCGCTGGGATAGAAGGCGCGGTGCGTGATTACGGGGCGGATCAGGCGTTTAATTTGAGTGATCTGGACACTGAAATCCTCAAGCTCTTAGCGGGGCGCAGCACCATCCATTATCGCATGGGTATAGACAGTGACTTTGATCAGCAGGTCATGGCTTGGTTGAATGGTTTGCGGCGGCAAGGGCGTAATGGCGTAGTGCCACCGAGCACCTTTTGTGTCTTGGATAATACCTTGCACAATCAGCGCCTGATTAAGTCCGCAGAAGAAATCGCCATGATGCGCTATGCCGCCCAAACATCAGCGCGGGCGCATACCAAGGCGATGCAAGTGTGTCAGCCAGGACTGTTTGAATACCAGATTGAAGCGGAATTGCTGTGTGAGTTTCGCCGCGATGGCATGGAACCGGCGTATACCTCGATTGTGGGCGGTGGCGCGAATGCCTGTGTGTTGCACTATGTGACTAATCGTTGTGAGTTGCAAGATGGCGATTTATTGCTGATTGATGCTGGCGCCGAGCACCACGCTTATGCGAGCGACATTACGCGCACCTTCCCCGTTAACGGCCACTTTAGCGCAGCACAACGTCAAGTGTATGAAGTGGTGTTAGCGGCTCAAAAAGCGGCGATTGCCGCCGTGCGTCCGGGCAATACTTGGGACGATCCGCATCAAGCCGCTTTGCGGGTGTTAGTCAGTGGCTTGGTGGATTTGGAGATTTTGCAGGGTAAGGTGGATGAGTTGCTGCAAGATACTTCGCCAGAGGCTGCGTACAAGCAGTTTTTTATGCATAAAACCGGCCACTGGCTAGGTTTGGATGTGCATGATGTGGGTGATTATAAAGTCGGTGGCGCCTGGCGTGTGTTAGAGCCGGGCATGGTGTTGACGGTGGAGCCGGGCTTGTATATTTCGCCAAGTGATAACGTTGATCCGCAATGGTGGAATATCGGTATTCGCATTGAAGACGATGTGCTAGTGACCGCCGACGGCCACGACGTATTAACGCAGGATGTGGTGAAGGAAGTCGCGGATATTGAAGCTTTAATGCAGCGCGACTAAGACACAGCGCCTAAGGTAAACAGGACAAGAGCAATGTACGATGTATTAATTGTGGGTGGTGGTTTAGTGGGGGCGAGCTTGGCCGTGGCCTTGCAGCCTTTGGGCTTGCGGCTGGGCTTGATTGATACGCAGGCGCCGCAACAAACAGCCAGTCTGGCGCATTATGATGATCGTTCCGTTGCCTTGTCCTATGGCTCTAGCCGCATTTATCAGGGCATGGGGCTTTGGGCGCAACTACAGCCACAGGCGCAAGCGATTAGCCACATTCATATCTCCGATCGTGGTTATTTTGGGGCGACGCGCCTCAGTGCCGCGCAAGAAAAAGTGCCTGCTTTGGGCTATGTGGTGGAAAACCGGCTATTGGGGACGCTGCTGTATGACAAGCTGCAACACAGTACGCTGGCGTTCATTAGCCCCGCAACCGTGTATGGCGTGGACACACACAACGCCTATCAAACGGTACATATCGAACGTGCTGGCGTGGCGGATAGCTTACAAGCGCGTTTATTGGTGGTGGCGGATGGGGCGCAGTCGCCGCTGCGTCATTTGCTGGGGATTGAGGCACAGCAGCACGATTACCAACAAAGCGCCTTAATTGCCAATGTCAGCACAGAAAAACCGCATCAGCAGCAAGCTTATGAACGTTTTACGCCTGATGGTCCTTTAGCCTTATTGCCGATGACGGCCGAACGTTATGCCTTGGTGTGGACACAGCCACCGGCAGCCGCCGAGGCTTTACTAGAGCTCAATGACGCCGCTTTTTTACAAGCGTTGCAACAGGCTTTTGGTTATCGCCAAGGCGCGTTTACTCGCGTGGGGCGGCGAGCGGTGTATCCCTTGCAATTAACGCAGGCGACTACGGATATTGCGGAGCGGGCGGTGGTAATGGGTAACGCCGCGCACACCTTGCACCCGGTTGCGGGGCAAGGCTTGAACTTAGCCTTGCGGGATGTGGCTGTGCTAGCGGATTTAATCGCCGCCGCCCAGCAACATGCCCAAGATTACGGGGCTGCCGAGCTGCTCAAGACCTACTCACAGTCTCGTCAGCCCGATGTACGTTCGGTGGTGCGCTATACCGATAGCTTAGTGCGTATTTTTTCCAATGATATTGCCCCACTTGGGCATGCGCGAGCGGCAGGTTTATTAGCCGTGGATCGTATCCCCCCGTTGCGGCAAGCCTTAACTCGGCAAAGCATGGGGCAGCGTTTTCGCCAAGCGCGTTTGGCGCGGGGTTTGGCGCTGCGTTCTGCTTAGCAAAGCGAATAAGGGCATCGGCTATGACAAAAGCAACGCAACAGAAGGCGAGTGCAAATCCTAAACCTTCTTGGTTCTGGCGGCATCGGCGTGGGTTGGCTGTGGTGTTGGCGATCGTGGTGGTGCCTTTTATTTTGTGGGTGACTTGGGCGGAAAATAATCCCGAAGGTGAGCGCGAACTCCGGCTGGCGACGCATGATTGGCTGGAAGAGACTTTTCCTGAAGAAATGGCCTTGCAAGACGGTTGGTATGGCTTGTTTGATCGCAGTGATCAGGGGGCAGTGAATAAGCCGCGTGTGGTGCTAGTGCATGGTTTGGATGAGCCGGGCGTGGTGTGGGGTGAGCTGATGCCGGTGTTGATTGAAGCGGGTTATTCTGTTAGTGAATTTCATTACCCCAATGACGATGCGGTTGATAGTAGCACGGCGTATTTGGTCTCGGAGTGGCATAAGCTTGCAGCCGAGCAGCCGGTGGTGCTGATTGGGCATAGTATGGGCGGCTTGCTGATTCGTGAATTTGTCAGTGCGTGGCGGCATCCAGTGGAGCAGGCGCCGCGTGTAGCCGGTGCGTCGGTGTTGGGGGTGATATTGGTGGGGACGCCGAATCAAGGCTCGCA
>Ga0102930_1000393_pt1 | contig 14658 bp, 13 predicted proteins | sample SalPon1_B_H2O_MG_FD_84514 | JGI IMG/M metagenome (GOLD analysis project Ga0102930, IMG submission 84514) | Salt pond water microbial communities from South San Francisco under conditions of wetland restoration - Salt Pond MetaG R1_B_H2O_MG | ecosystem: Environmental > Aquatic > Non-marine Saline... | reverse complement strand
GCGTCGGTCTGCCGGACATGGTGACGGCGATGCAGATCGCCAAGATGCAGGTCGAGTCCACCCAGGGGCGCGGTTTCCCGGTGCCGGCAAGCCGCGCCCTGCAGCAGGCCGCTCCCATGCTCGGCGAGGTCGCCGCCAAGCTCGAGGCGCACCCCCGGGCGGTCGAGGAGGCCGCGCGGATCCTGGGCGGGACCACGCCGTCGCATCGTGACCAGCCGATCGCCGCGGTGATCGTGCGTCTGCACGAGATCCTCGAAGAGCAGTTGGGCGAGCTCGCCCAGCAGAGCAGCGATCCGCGCGAGGTCGCCGGCTACAGCAGCGATGACCTGCTGGCGATCTACACCGGCTGGTACCGGGTGATCACCGCCAACGATACGCAGCCGTTCCAGAATGCCCAGGTCGACTATTACCGCGACCGGGCGGCCGAGGCGCTCGAGAACGGCGAGTGGCCGTCGCTGCTGTAGTGCCGAGGCCTGTGCCGAGACGAAAAACGCCCGAGCGACGATCGCTCGGGCGTTTTGCTTTCGGCAGGCGGGTGGTGGCCGTCGGTTATTTCTGGTAACGCGCCTTCCATTCCTCGTAGGGCATGCCGTAGACATGCTCGCGCGCCTCGGCATCGGCCAGCTCGATGCCCTGCTTCTCGGCCTCCTCGCGCAGCCAGCGCGACAGGCAGTTGCGGCAGAAACCGGCCAGGTTCATCAGGTCGATGTTCTGCACGTCGGTGCGTTCCTGGAGGTGGGTGACGAGCCGGCGGAAGGCAGCGGCTTCGAGTTGGTCTCGGTTGCTGTGGTCGATGGCCATGGTCGGTGTACCTCGCGAGTCATTGGTCCGGGGTGCGGGTGTCGTAGGTCACCGCGTGCAGGTCGCCGGATTCGAGCGCCGGCTTGAGGATGCGGTTGAGGATCTGGTGCTGCTGCAGCAGGGACTTGCCGACAAAGGCGCTGCTCGTCACGGCGATGCGAAAATTGCAGCCCTCGCCATCCGGCCGCACGCGGGCGTCGGGGAGTTCGGCCTGGATCAGCTCGATGATCTTGTTGTCGGTCATCTGCGGGTGGTCCTCCGGTCGTCTACGGGTTCAGTCGTTTGCCTGCAGGATCGGGGCGAGCAGCGCGGCGCGCCAGCCCCGAGTGAGTGGAGAAGGCCGATCCGGGTTGGCCAGGTGCTGTTTGAGTTCGGCGCTGGTGGCCAGCCGGGACGCGGTGATGCCGGTCTCGGCGGCCATCCCTGCCATCTGGGACTGCCAGGATTTTATCAGTTCGCGCTGCTCGGTAGGCAGGGCCGGCGGACGCGGCAGTCGCGGCCAGTCATCGGGCCCCTCGCCGAGAGCGGTGGCGATGTCCGCCGCCAGGGTATGCCGGGCGTCCGGGTCCTTGCTCAGGGGAGAGCGGGTTCGTGCGAGGCGGTTCTCGATGGCCCCGGCGGTCGCCGGTTTGTCGCGCACGATGGCATGGGCCAGGTCGAGCATGGCCTGGTCGGCCCAGACCCAGCGGCGTGGCCGGTCCAGGTTCCGCGCCCGGCGTTCGCGCCAGGCCGCGAGCTGGCGCAGTACCGCGAGGCCGGCACGGTTGAGCGTCTGGACGCCGCGCACCTTCTTCCAGCGCTGGTCGTCCTGCGGGGCGAAGCGTTCCGGATCGAGCTGGCGGCGGGACTCCTCGGCCATCCAGTCGAGCCGTTTCCGTTCGGCGAGGCGCTCATGCAGCAGGGGATAGAGGGCGTGCAGCTGGGCGACGTCCTGCACGGCATAGTCGATCTGCCGCGGGCTCAGCGGGCGGGCCAGCCAGTCGCTGCGTTTCTCGGCCTTGTCGAGTGTCACGCCCAGCAGGGCCTCGACCAGGGCGGCATAGCTCAGCTGCCCGCCGATGCCGAGCAGCTCGGCGGCGATCTGGGAGTCGAAGATGTCCCGAGGCAGGGCCCCCGCCGCGGAGAGGATCAGGTCGAGGTCCTGGTCGCCGGCATGCAGCACCACCGGCACCTCGCTGTTGACGAGCGCGGTCCAGAAGGGAGCGAGGTCGAGCCCGCCGACCGGATCGACTAGCCAGACCGTATCGTCGGTGGCGATCTGCAACAGCGCCAGCTGGGGGAAATAGGTGCGTTCGCGGACGAACTCGGTGTCGAGCGGCAGGTAGGGTGCCCGCTGCATCGCCGCGATCAGCGCCTCGAGATCCTCGGGGCGCGTGACGAAGCGGACTTGCGGTGCCTCCGGTATCATGCGGTGCGGCAAGCGAGGGTCGGGAGGCGGAGCATGGGGCTCTAGTCGGCCGGCTCGATGATCCGCATCGACTCGATCCGGACGGTCTCGCGCGGGACGTCCTTGCGGAACGGGCCCGCCGCCCCCGTGGGCAGGTTCGCAATGCGATCCACGGTGTCCATGCCCTCGATCACCTCGCCGAACACGGTGTAGCCGGCCCCGGCGGCCGAGCCGTCGCGTCGGTCGAGGAAGGCGTTGTCGGCGAGGTTGATGAAGAACTGCGAGGTGGCCGAGTCCGGGTCGGCGGTACGGGCCATGGCGAGCGTGGCGCGCGTGTTGCCGATGCCGTTGTCCGCCTCGTTCTTCACCGGCCCGCGCGTCGCCTTGCGCCTGAAGTCGGCGGTGAAGCCGCCGCCCTGGACGACGAAGCCCGGGATCACACGGTGAAAGATGGTGCCCGAGTAGAAGTCGTCGCGGACGTAGCCGAGGAAGTTCTCGACGGTGGCCGGAGCGCGTTCGTCAAAGAGGGTCACCTGTATCGTGCCGTGACTGGTGTCGATGCGGACCTGCGTGTCGGCCTGCGCCGGCATCGACGCGGCCAGGGGCAGACCGGCACCGAGCAGCCAGCCGGCGGCGCGCCGAGCGAGGTCAGTCATCTCGCTGGACGCGCTCCAGGCGCTCGTGGCGTTCCTGAGCCTCGATGGTCAGGGTGGCGATCGGGCGCGCCTCGAGACGCTTGAGGCCGATCTCGTCACCGGTCTCTTCGCAGAAGCCGTAATCACCGTCGCTGATGCGCTTCAACGCCTTGTCGATCTTGTTGATCAGCTTGCGATAGCGGTCGCGGGTGCGCAGTTCGAGTGCGGCGTCCGACTCCAGCGTGGCCCGGTCGTTGATGTCCGGCTCCTGCCAGTTCTCTTCGCGCAGGTGGTTGATGGTCGAATCCGATTCGGTCATCAACTGGTCGCGCCAGGTCAACAGCTTTTGCCGGAAGTACTCCAGCTGCATCGGGTTCATGTATTCCTCGTCTTCCGAGGGCTTGTAACCTTCCGGGAGTTCAACTGCCATGTTTTGCACCACCTCTGCCCGAGCAGACGCTGAGATTGAGAAACGGAATGCGCCGTCAACACGACTCGCGGCGTGGGACCCTGCGGGTCGGCTTGGGGCCGCTGCCTGCCCCGTCATCCGGTCCATGGCCGTTGAGGGGCGACGGGCAAGTATAGGGATGGCGCCCGGTCAGCGCAACGCCCGCCGGGCGGGGCTGGCGGTTGCCAATCAAGGGCTTGTGGGGGCCTCGTTGCGCAGGCGACGGTCGCTGGTGAACACCCAGGTGCGCGTGATCACCAGCCGATCGTGCTCGGCGGCCAATTCGTCCGGGAACGACGGGTAGGGGGCGGCCGCCTGCAACAGGTTGCGTGCGGCGTTGTCGACGATCGGCTTGCCGGACGAGCGGCGGATGGCCAGGTTGAGGACGTGACCATTCTTGCCGATGGTGACCTCGAGGATGACGCGGCCGGACAGGTTCTGCTGCACCAGGGCGCTGGGGTAGTGCTGGTTGCCGTAGGCCTCCACCTGGCGCTTCCAGCGGGCGAGGTAGCGCCCGGCCGGGCCGCCCTGGGTACGGCTGGTGACGTAGCCGGTGCGCAGGGCGGTGTTCACCTGGTCGTAGAGCCGGTCGATGCGGTCTCGCGTGGTCAGGTGGCGAGGCATTTCGCTCGCCGCCCAGCTGCCTTCGCGTTGCGGCCCCCGTCCGTCTTCCTGCTGCATCTCGCTTGGGCTGTCGGGGCCGGCCTGGCCGGCAAGACTGGGCTCGGCGGGCAGCTCGAGAGGGTTGATGTCGGCCTGCCGACCGGCATCGAGGGTGCGCTCGGCGCGGGGGGCGTCGAGGGTGATCTCGATCACCGGGCGGCGCTCGACCTCTGGGCGCGTGAAGTGCACCAACAGCAGGGCGATGTGCACCAGCACCGCCACGACGAGCGCCACCTTGAGCACGCGATTCGACCCGCGTGCTTCGGGAGTGGGCCGCCTCTCGATCGGGGGTCTCTGCGTCGGCATCCCTGCCCTCTCGGCTGATGGTCTAAAGCGTCTGCCAATCCGCGGGTGCGGGGGCGGACGAGCGTTGCATCGCCTGCCGCATGCCCTCGTCCCGCCAGGGTGTCCCATTCTCGGTCACCAGCAGTGTGCCGTCGAGTCCCAGTCGACGGGCGAGCCGGTGGGCCTCGTCCGGGGCGACCAGCATCAGGGCGGTGGCCGCCCCATCGCTGACCAGCGGGTCGCGGCCGAGCACGGTGGTGCCGGCGTTGCTGTGCGCCGGGCGCGCGGTGAGCGGATCGAGGATGTGACCGAAGCTTTCGCCGCGGTAGTGCAGTCGACGTTCATAGTTGCCCGAACTGCACAGTGCGCGGCGTCCGGTCAGCGCCACGCCGCCGAGCGGCCGGTCGCCTGTCGGGTTGCGAATGCCCAGTTGCCAGTCCCGGTCGCCCGGTCGCCCACGCGTGTAGAGATCGCCGCCGGTATCGAGCAGGCAGTCGGTCACTCCGAGTGCCTCGATCGCCTCCAGCACGCGCTGGGCGGCGAACCCTTCGGCCAGCGCGTTAAAGTCGAATTGCACGCGTTTGTTGTCGACCGTGATCCGGTCGGCGTCGACGTGGACGTCGTCGAGCGAGGGGGCATCGGCCAGCCAGGCATCGAGCACGCGCTCAGAGGGCGGTGCGGCCGTTTGCCGGCGCCCGCCGTCGCGGTGGAATCCCCACAGTTCGACCAATCCGCCGATCGTTGGGTCGAAACGCCCGCCGCTGGCCTCGAACAGGGGGCGCGCGGCTCGGATCAGGCTACGGATCGCTGTGCCGCCCCGGGCCTCGCCGTGGCGGGCCAGCTGCCGGTTCAGGCGCGTGAGCTCGCTGTTCTTCCACGGGTGCAGGCGGCGGTAGAGCGGCTCGACGATCCCCTCGGCCATGCGCAATGCCTCGTTGATGCGGCTGGGCGGGGTGTCGAAGAAGGTCAGGGTCCAGACCTGGCCGAACACCGCAAACCCGCCCTCCCGCAAGGGCGGGGTCTCGGCGCAGCCGGTCGGCAGGGAGGTGAGCGGCAGGCCGGCCAGTCCGGCGAGCAGGGCGCGACGCCGCCGGTCGATCACGCCGAAACGCGGGTCGCGAGGTGGTCGAGCAGCTGGCCCGTGACGTCCTGGCCGGTGACGGCGCTGATCTCGCGTGCACAGGTGGGGCTGGTGACGTTGATTTCGGTCAGCCAGTCGCCGATCACGTCCAGACCGACGAACCAGTGGCCGCGTTCGGCCAGCCACGGGCCGACCGCCGCGGCGACCTCGCGGTCACGCTCGCGCAGCGGCACGACCTCGCCCCGCCCGCCGGCGGCCAGGTTGGCGCGGAAGCTCTTCTGCGCCGGGATGCGCAGCAGGGCGTGGTCGACGGGCACGCCGTCGATCAGCAGCACGCGCCGGTCGCCGGTGCGGATCTCGGGCAGGTAGCGCTGCGCCATCACCAGCTCGCTCTGGTCGCGCGTCATCACCTCGAGGATCACCTGGGTGTTGACGTCGTCGTCGTGGACCTTGAACACCGAGCTGCCGCCCATGGCGTCGAGCGGCTTGACCACGATCTCGCCCTGTTCGGTGGCGAAGGCCTTGAGCTGCTCGATCGAGCGGCTCACCAGTGTCGGCGGGCAGAACGCCGGGAAATGCTGGGCCAGCAGCTTCTCGTTGGCCGCGCGCACCGCATCGGGGCGATTGGCGACCACGACACCGGCCTGCTCGGCCAGCGACAGCAGGCCGGTGACGTAGTGGTAGTCGAGGTCGATCGGCGGGTCCTGACGCTGCAGGATGATGTCGAATGCGGTCAGGCTACGGGTGGAGCGCTCGCCAAGCGTGTAGAAGTCCCGGTCGCGGTCGACGACCGTCACCGGCGCGGCCTGTGCCTGGGGTTGTCCGTCGGCGAAGAACAGCCATTCCGGCTCGATGTACCAGCATTCCCATCCGCGCGCCTGGGCGCTGAGGAGGAAGGCGAAGGAGGTGTCCTTCCAGGGCTTGATCCGCTCGATCGGATCCATGACGACGGCGATGCGCATGGCTCGGCTCCGCTTGGGGCAGGTCAGTCGGCGACCGGGCCGCCTATCAGGTCACGCTGCTCGCGCGCGGCGGCCAGCAGGGCCAGTCGGGCGACCACGCCGTAGCAGTACAGCCGGTTCTGGTCGCTATCGGGCGAGGCGTCCGGGGCCGGGGTGACGCAGGATTGCGTGAAGGGCAGCGGCACGAATTCCGCGCCCGGGGAATTGAGGTTTTCGCTCTGGCCCTTCTTCGTGTGGACCCGGTAGAAGCCGCCGACGACGTGGCGATCGATCATGTAGAGCACCGGCTCGGCGACGTGGCCGCTCGAACCGAGGCGCTCGAAACTGTAGATGCCTTCCTGGATCAGGACGCGATTGATGCCGCGGCCGTCCTTCGAGGCCGCCATGCGAGTGCGCTGCTTGCGATTGAGGCCCATCACGTCCTCGGCAGACTGGGCCATCATCACGCCCATGCCGTAGGTGCCGGCATCGGCCTTGATCACGACGAACGGCTTTTCCTTGATCTCCAGCTCGTCGTACTTCGCCTGGATCGCCGCGAGCATCTCGCTGACCTTCTCCTGCAGGCAGTGCTCGCCCTCGCGCTTCATGAAGTCGATCTGGCCGCAGTCCAGGATCATCGGCGCGAGGTGCCAAGGGTCGAGGTCGATCAACTCGGCCAGCTCCCGGGCCAGCGTCTGGTAGTGGCTGAAGTGATTGAACTTGGATCGATGCCACCAGCCCAAGGCGGTGGGCGGGACCACGGTCTGCTCGAGGTCTTCCAGGATCGCCTCGCGCCCGCCGGAGAGGTCGTTGTTGAGCACGATGGTGCAGGGCGAGAAGCCGTCGTCCACCTCGATCCGTCGCCCCTCCCGGTGGATCGGGTGCTGGGTCAGCGTGCGACCGGAGGGGAGATCGAACTGCGCCGGTTCGTCGAGCGGGTCGAGCGAGCCGATGCGGGTCTCGAAGCCGGCCAGTTCGAACAGCTCGGCCATGGTGGCGAGCGACTCCAGGTAGAACTGGTTGCGCGTGTGCCGCTCGGGGATGATCAGCATGCCGCGAGCATCGGGGCAGGCATGCTCGACGGCCGACTGGATGGCCTGGACGACCAGCGGATCGAAGCTGTGATTGAGGTTGTTGAACCCGGCCGGGAACAGGTTGGTGTCCACCGGCCCGAGCTTGTAGCCGGCGTTGCGCAGATCGACCGAGGAGTAGAACGGCGCCGGGGTGTGGCGCCACTGCTCGCGGAACCAGGTCTCGATGTGGCGACGGTTCTCGATGATGTGCGATTCGATCATCAGCAACGGGCCGCAATAGCCGGCCTCGAGTTCCGGGGTGGCATCGTTGCTGTCGATCTGCAGGGCGGAGTGATTGTTTGACATCGAATTTTGTCGGATTCTTCGCTGGGTGGCGTGGTCGGCCGGCACGTGGCGGGCGATCCTGGGGGCGTATTGTAAACGATGGGACGCGGCCTTGTTCCGCCGCCACGACAGGGGTGACAGCGTTTGCCAAAGCAGGGTACGTTGGTTACATTCCGGACGGAGCACGGCAAGAATCGGCCAGCAGCAAGGACGAAGACATGGAAGCGACAGAGAATCACGCCGGCCTCGAAGGCCTCAGGGTCATGGTGGTCGACGACAGCAAGACCATCCGGCGGACGGCCGACAGTATCCTCACCAAGGCTGGGTGCGAGGTCGAGAGCGCGATCGACGGATTCGACGCGCTGGCGCGCATCGGCAGCTTCGACCCCGACGTGGTCATCATCGATATCCTGATGCCGCGCCTCGACGGCTATCAGACCACGGCGCTGATCAAGAATAACGATCGCTTCGCCGACACCCCCATCATCCTGCTGTCCAGCAAGGACAGCATCTTCGACAAGGCGCGCGGGCGCATCGTCGGCGCCTCCGACTACCTCACCAAGCCCTTCAACAGCGACGAGATCCTCGCCGCGGTGGAACGCTTCGCCGAGGGGCGCCCCGTGACCGACGAGGGCGCGGTCGCCGGCTGAGGTCCCGGATGGCGGCCGGCGCCGCCTGGTCAACCGTAATCTGAATCCGCATTTTTCTAGAGGACAGGGTAGTGGCTCACATCGTTGTCATTGATGACTCGCCGACCGAGGTATACGTGCTCCAGCAGATTCTCGAGCGCCACGGTCACCAGGTTTCTGTAGCCAACAGTGGCGAGGAGGGCATCGAGCTGGTGCGGGAAGTGCGCCCCGATGCGGTGCTGATGGATGTTGTCATGCCCGGCATGAACGGCTTCCAGGCCACTCGCACGTTGAACAAGGACGGCGAGACCAGCGATATCCCCGTGATCATCGTCACCACCAAGGATCAGCAGACCGACCGGATCTGGGGCATGCGCCAGGGGGCCAAAGAGTACCTGGTCAAGCCGGTCAAGGAGGCCGACCTGATGGCCGTGCTCAAGACCGTCCTCGGCTGACGCCATGCAGCGCAGAGACGACGTGTTCGACTACCTCGACTGGCTCAACGGTCAGATCGAGGCCCATGCGGTCGGGCTGCCCCGGAACGAGGAACATGTACGCACCTGGCAGGGCATCCTGTTCGCCGTGAACGGCCGCCGCATGCTGGTCGCGCTCGACGAGGTGCGCGCGATCGTCACGCCGCCGCGCGAGGTGACGCTGCCCGGCGCCAAGCCCTGGGTGGTCGGCCTGGCCAACCTGCGCGGCGAGCTGACCGGGGTGTTCGATCTCGCCCGGTTCTGGTTTGACGCCGAGACGCCGGCGTCACGTCACAGCGTGGTGTTCTTGGCGAAACGCGCCCAGGCGGCCTCGGCCTTTCTCGTCGAACGTTCCTACGGTATCCGGCAGGTGTCCTACGGCGAGGAGCGTCCACTGAGCGATTCCGAACAGCATGCGGATCTCGCCGCCCTGCCGGGCTTCCACCAGGAGGTGCGGCTCGGCGAGGAATGGCTGCCCGTGATGGAGTTCGGATCCCTGCTGGAAAACGACCAATTTCTCAATGCCGTCGCGTGATGTCGCGGTCCCGGGCGCGAGCCCGCTGGCAACAAAAAAAAACGATGTATCGATCTCAGGAGTAAGTGGCAACTATGAGTCTTGGCGCACGGATGGGCGGCATCAGCCGTAAGATACTGGTACTCGTGGTCCTGGCGGTGCTGGCCCTGATCGCGACGGTCGTCGTGTTCATCTACTCGGCCCAGCGTGAACAGGATTTCCTCGACCGCCGCCTCGCGGCCGCCGAGCTCGAGCGTTCCTCCCAGGAGTTGACCATCGAGGTGCTGCGCGCGATTCGTGGCAACCCGGGGGCCTTCGACCGGGTCCAGTCGATCCGCGCCGACTTCACCGACATTCTCGACGGGCTTCAGGGCGAAAACCCCGAGCGTCCGCAGCTTGCCGTGCCGTCGAACCGTGAGGCGCTGCTCTCCACGGCCGCCAAGCGCTGGGACGTTTACAACGATTCCCTGATCAAGGTCCTGGAAGGCCGCGAGGCGATCCTCAGCGTCGGTGAGCAGTCCGCCCAGATCGAGGAGATCCTGCCCGACCTGACAGCCGCCTCGGACGAGGTGGTGCAGACCCTCGTGGCCAACGACGCTCCCAGCCACGTCATCTATCTCGCCACTCGCCAGTTGATGTTCATCGAGCGGATCGGCACCACCCTCGACGAGATCACCGGCGGTGGCGAGCAGGCGGTCAACGCCTCCGAACGCTTCGGTCGCGACGTCGCCTTGTTCGGCGGCGTGCTCAACGGCCTGCTCAACGGCAACCGCATGGCGCCGCGCGTCAGCAACCCGGAGGTGCGCGACGGGCTGCGCGAGGTGGGCGTGCTGTTCGCCACGGTCAACCAGCTGGTGTCGGCGGTCCTTGAGCAGGCGCCGCAGCTGCTGGCGGCGAACCAGGCGGCGCGCGAGATCGACGCCATGTCGGCCGATTTCACCCAGGCCACGTCCGAGCTGGCCCGCACACTGGCCGACGATCAGAACCGGGCCTCGGAGTTCCTCTACCTCGGCTACGCCAGCGGGGCGGTCGGCCTGCTGTTCCTGATCTGGCTCGGCGCGACGCTGGTACAGGAGTCCCGGCGCGCGCTGGCGGACACCGAGGCCACCAACCAGCGCAACCAGGCGGCCATCCTGCGACTGCTCGACGAGATGATGACGCTGGCGGACGGGGACCTGACCGCGCACACCACCGTGACCGAGGACATCACCGGCGCGATCGCCGACTCGGTCAACTATACCATCGACGCGCTGCGCGACCTGGTCGGCACCATCAACGACACCTCGGTGCGGGTCGCCGAGGCGGTGCAATCCTCGCAGGACAGCTCGCGGGCACTCGCCGAGAAGTCCCGGGGACAGGCCCAGCGGATCACCGAGATCTCGGATGCGATCGCGCAGATGTCCGACGAGATCCAGAGCGTCTCGGTCAGCGCGCAGCAGTCCGCCCAGATCGCGGAGTCTTCGGTCGACGTGGCCCACCGTGGTGGCGACGCCGTGCGTCAGACCATCAAGGGCATGAACCAGACCCGCGAACAGATCCAGGAGACCTCCAAGCGCCTCAAGCGTCTGGGTGAGTCCTCGCAGGAGATCGGCGACATCGTCGGCCTGATCACCGACATCGCCGACCAGACCAACATCCTGGCCCTCAACGCGGCGATTCAGGCGGCGATGGCCGGTGAGGCCGGCCGCGGCTTCGCGGTGGTTGCCGACGAGGTACAGCGCTTGGCGGAGCGTGTCAGTGACGCGACCCGCCAGATCGAGCTGCTGGTCAACACCATCCAGACCGACACCTCCGAGGCGATGCTCGCCATGGAGCAGACCACCTCCAACGTGGTCGATGGCGCGACGCTGGCCGAGAACGCCGGCAAGGCGCTTTCCGAGATCGAGAGCGTCTCGCTCAAGCTTTCCGAGCAGATCAACGACATCACCTCGGTGGCGCAGAAGGAGGCCTCGGTGGCCACCGACCTGCGGGAAGCGGTCAACCAGATCCGACAGGAAACCCAGCAAACCGCCGAGAACGCCACGCAGGCCGCCGACGAGATCGGCGAACTGGGGGCGCTTTCCCAGGAGCTCAACCGTTCCGTCGCCGGCTTCACCATGCCCGAGCGGGGCGAAAGCTCAGCCGTCCCGGCGGTCGAGGACCGATCGGAACCGGTATCGGACGACCCGGCCGAGCAGCGGGCCTGATCCCTCGCGGTACGGTGGGCCAAGCCTCCGGGGCCGTGATCACGGGCGGCGGAGTTTCCAGCAGGCGGGATGCCGACAGGCGGTGTAACTGAAGATGCGGACAGAAAGGAAAGTCGATGCAATCGTGTTCGACTGGCTCCGTGAGGGGCTGGAGGAGCGTCTCGCCGAGCTGCTGAGGGCGCTCGAGCAGCTCTCCGAGGGCGAGAACGCGGCCGAGCACGTCTTCGATGCCACCCAGGCACTGCAGACGCTCGACCGCGTCTTTTCCATGGTGGATATCCAGCTGGTGCGCGTGCTGGTGCGCACCCAGCTTGCCGCGCTCGAGCCCCTCGAACAGGCGGAACGCGACGAGACGGCCGTATCGGCGCAGATCGAGTCCGCCGCGCTCCTGCAGGCCCTGGTCGACCGCATGGCGACCGGCGCGGAAATCACCCCGGCCAGCCTGCAACCGATGGTCAACCGCCTGCGCGAGACCATTGGTCAGCCCGCCCTCGGCGCGCGGGAGCTGGCGGCGCGCGCCTTCCTGTTACAGGCCGAACACGAACTGGGCAAGCGTCCCCATCGCCCCAAGGGCGTGGATGCCGAAGCCCAGTTGCGCCCCCTGCTGCGGCAGATGGAGCGCGAGGTGCTCGCGGTCATGCGCGACGACTGGTCGGTCCTGCCGGGGCTGCGAGACCTGTCCATGCAGATCATTGCGCATGAATCGAGCCGTAGCGCGATCATCGCCATTCGTGTCGTCGACGAACTGCTGCGCCTGACCGAGTCCCGCCCGGCGCATTTCGCCCCCATCCTCAAACGGGCCGTCGGTCGCGTGCTGCAATTGTTCCGCCTGCAGCTCCATTCGCGCAGCGAAGCGGTGATCAACCATGCCGGCCTCGACCTGGGGGCCTCGGTGTTGCTGTCATTGCTGGAGGCCGTCGAGGACGACGACGTCATCTTCGGCGACACGGCTGCCGAATGGCGGGGCCAACTCGAGAGCGCCGATGCGCCGGCCCGCTTCGTCGGCCTCAACGCCGAGGCCTTGGTCGCCGTGCAGCAGGCGCTCCAGGAAGAGCTGCTGGTCACCCAGGACGTGCTCGACCTGTTCGTGCGTGGCAAGCGTGACGACCTCGAGCCGCTCAGCCGCATTCTGTCCCGCTTCCAGCAGATGTCGGGCGTCCTGGCCGCGCTCGGTTACCAGGCCGCCGCCGATGCCCTGAGCGACGGCCACGAGCGCCTGCTCGCGGTGACTCGCGGGACGGAACTGCTCGACGATGCCCTGCTCATGGACCTTGCCGGCACCGTGATGCTGCTCGAGCAGGTGATCGACGGGATCCCGCGGGACATGGCCGACGGCGACCGGGAGACGGCGCTGCAGGACCAGACGGTGGCCAGTTCCATCGATGCCATTGCCAGCGCCGCCTACGAATCGCTGGGCGAGGCCCGCGAGAAGATCGATGCCGCGCTCGCCGGGCGGGCGGACAACGGTGTCTCCCCCGAGGAGGCATTCGCCCAGGCCGCCGAGATGCTCACCGGCATCGGCGAAGTCCTGCGTCTGTCCGGACGGGAGGCGGCCACGCCGCTGGCGATGGCGCTGGCTCAGTGGAGCCGCGACCAGGCATTCGGCCGCCCCGCCGGTGACGAACACACCCTGTCGGCGCTGAGCGAGATCTTTGCCGCGCTCGAGTTCTATCTCGAGAACCTGCGCGACTTCCGCAAGGAGATCGCGCGTTTCCTCGAGGCGCCCAAGCGCCGTATCGGTGATCTGGCCCCGGATGTCGAAACCGATGCCGAGCAGCCGCCCGCCGACGAGTCGAGCCTCGCCCGGGCATCCGAGCCCGAGCAGGCGGTCGAGTCGGAAGGCCTCGATGCCTCCAGTGAGCCCCCCGAAGAGGTCGAGCCGGCAGCGATCGACGAGAGCCTAGCGACACCCGACGACCTGATTGCGTTCTGGCAGGTAGAGCAGGAGGAACTCGAGGCCGATGGCAGCGAGCGTGCCGCGGTGGAGGCCGAGCCGAGCGAAGAGGCCAGTGGCGAGGCGCTCGAAGCCGCGCTCGACTACTCGCTCGATTCGGGCGAGGCCGATCAGCGGGCGGATTCGGCCGACGAGCAGGCCGAGGCGCTCCCGGACCTGCCGACGAGCCAACCGGAAGCGGACCAGCCCGAACCCGCCGAGACGACGATCGATCTCGATGCCCTGACCCTGCCCGAGGTGCCGGTGCCCCGCGAGTCGGAGGCGTCGGGTGCCGAGGTGACCGATACCTTCGATGTGGACGAAGCGCTGCGCCTCCCCGCGGATGAGGAAGCTGCACCGGGCGAATCCGACGAGGGCGAGCCCCTGGAGGCCACAACAGCGGAGGACGCGGGCGTCGATGAGTCGGCAGCGCCACCGTCTGGCGAGCCGGGAGCGATCGAATCCGACCGAGCCGAGGCGGAGTCCCCGGCGGCCCTGGAAACGCCCCTCGATGCCAACGTCCCCGCGGACCAGGAGTCATCGCGACCGGAGCCCGATGAGGGCGACGAGGATGGCCGGCCCCGCGAGCGTCTCGACCAGTCGCTGGTTGCCGCCGAGCACGCGGGCTCGGCGGCTGGTACCGAGGAAGGCGGCGACTCGCGGCCCGAGGCCGAGACCGAATCGGGCCTCGAGACAACCGAGACCGGTGCTGCGGAAGTCGAGCCCTCCATCACGGCGCCGGGAGACGACGAGGTGTCCTCCGCCGAACAGCCGGATGCCCTGTCGTTCGGCGAGGCCGGTGAACAGTCACCGCAGGACCTCGAATCCGCGCTCGATTTCGGGCTCGCCGACGACCAGGACGAGTTGCGTGCGACGCCCGGGCCGTCCGACGACGAGATGGCGACCGATCTGCCCGATGCGACGGTCGAGGCCCCGGAGTGGCCGGACGCCCAGACAGAGGAGCCGCCGACCGACACCTCCGAGACCGCGCTGCAGGCGGAGACCCGACCGGTCGGCGGGGACGACGACAGCGGTGACGAGGCCGACGTCGCCACCACGATCTCGGAACAGGTGGCGTCGACCGCCGAACTGCCGACTTCCCCGACGTCAGGCGACGCCGATGAGGTCCCCGAGGCCCAGCCGGAGGCCGAGCCGACCAGCGAGTCGCCCGACACCGGTGACGGGATGGCGGTGCCCGAGGAGCGACCGGCAACCCTGTCGTTCGGCGAGGCGGGGGAACAGTCTTCGGAGGACCTCGAGTCGGCGCTCGATTTCGGTCTTGCCGACGACCAGGACGAGTTGCGTGCGACGCCCGGGCCGTCCG
>Ga0102930_1000392_pt1 | contig 14663 bp, 18 predicted proteins | sample SalPon1_B_H2O_MG_FD_84514 | JGI IMG/M metagenome (GOLD analysis project Ga0102930, IMG submission 84514) | Salt pond water microbial communities from South San Francisco under conditions of wetland restoration - Salt Pond MetaG R1_B_H2O_MG | ecosystem: Environmental > Aquatic > Non-marine Saline... | reverse complement strand
TTTCTAATATAGGGCGGTTTCTAGTAGTTTGTCTATCAGTTGTACGGGTATTTGTGTTTAATCCACTATCATTAGTAGGTTTAGTTGGATAATTAACCGAATTAACCGGCTTATCAATAGTAATCGAGTTACCACCTAAGTCTGAAATTTGGGGCAGGCTGATATTTCTTCTATCAATTGAAGTTCTTAAGTTAGTTAATTGATTATTTAATCTCTCTGCCATATTATCTCATTCTTATCCTAGTTACTGGATTATTTACAAAACTACCATTATTTATTCCCGATCTAGGATTTAACCCTATATTAACATCATTAAACGATTGTCTACCACTTCCTGTTCTAATAATATATGGGTTATAGGTATCAGCCGGAGGTGTTGGTGGTGTTGGTATGGGTTCTTCCTTTGTTTTAAATTTAATATCAACTTTACGATTAGTAATATCCACCTGATTAGCTACTTCATTTAACTGCTCCTCATAATCATCAAATGAAAATGGGAAAATTTTTACATTATATTTACCAATTTGATTAAAGGATTCATGCGGAATAACAACACCACAAGTATCACCAGAGTCTAAATCATCAAATTCTAATATATCATCTCCTATAATTATAGTAATAACACTAACATCGTTATTTTTTCTAAGTAATAAAGGAACACCCTCTTTAGAGTTAATATTATATCTTCTTGCTAAAGGATTAACTAATCTAACGGTTGGATTTAAGACTTCAACTGGTTTATCAACCTTTTCAGTACTGATATTAAATGAATAGTTTCCATTTAAAGCTACTTTAATTTCCAAACTTTCAGTTGGGTCAGCATTATATGTTTGAGATTGATTATTATCAGTATTAACAACTATATTAGTAATTCTATATTCTTCTAAATCAGATGAACGAATTAAATAAGTAGTTCCTTCTAAATCCACATAGTCATTTTCTCCAATAGATGGAAAAAATTCAGCAGCAGATACATTATTTTTTAATATACTAACAGGAGAACCCTCTCCACTAATGTTAAACTCTGCTGTGTATTCTATAGTAGTATCAGTATCACCATCTCTATAAAAGTCAAACTCTAGTGTAAGATTATTGGTATTAATCCTAGTATCACTAATAAACCTACCATCTTTAAACTTTCGTAATGATAATTCCTTTGTACTCAATCCCAACGGGTTGTAAAAGTTAGAATTATTTATAATAGGTGAGCCATCAGGTAGCATTTCAATAATATAATACTCATTGGATGTATATCCGTTTTTAGAAACTTCTACCTTTGTGGGATTTCGTATAAAAGATGATTTGGGTAAAGTTATAAATTTATTATTACCAGTAGGTTCACCATCGATTAAAGTAGTGAAGAAAAATTCATTAGTAGATATTCGTAAGTATAACTCACCCAATATAGTATTACGTGAAAAGGTATTACCATTAGTAGCTGTAAGACTATCCTCTGGCTGTAAATCAAACCTATTATTGGTTATGGTATTCGCATTTATTAATTCTACTGCCATATTATCTAATTCTTATCCTAGTTGCTGGTTCATTTACGAAATCACGGTTGTTTCTATCAAATGTTAAGTTATCAAAAGATTGTCTACCACTCCCACCTCTAGGTTGACTAATCGATGGTTTTTTTCTACTACGTACTGGATTTGGTTTTCTAAAATTTGGTTTAGGTATCTCATCAGGAACCTCACGTCTAATAGCTCTATCTCTATTTGGATTTGTAGTAGCCTCTTCTGTCTTTTCTTTAGTAACCGTTACCGTTGGTACATCTGGATTAACAATGACATCAGACTCTCGTCTTTTTAAAATTCTATCGATATCATCCAAACTTAATTCAGATGTTGGTTCAAATTCATTAGAATATTGAATTACCCTATTAGGTAATAAACTTTGAATTACTTCTATTAGTATTTTTTGTGAAATTTTATAAACATCTTCTTTAGAATATTTTAATGATGGTTTAGTTCCTTTGGCTTTACCAAAATTAATAGAATTAACAGATGAAACTCTATTTGAAAATTCATAAAATAAAGCGGTTCTAAATTTATTATATATTTTAGTTGATAGAATATCTAATCCATTTATTCCAAATTCCGATATAAACTTACTAGCCCATTTCTCACCATAGGTATTACGAATAAACCCACTAACTTCAGATGGGTTAATAGAATCCACAAATTCCCCAACATACGGAACAACATCACTTCTAAAATCCGAATCAGAATCTAACATAATATTAAATCTTGTTAATAAATCTGTTTTTTTAGAAACATTATTAACAATAGGTAATAACCTAACCTCTGTTCTGGATGGTGATACTTCACTAATCCATAATTTTTCATTGGCAGATGTGTAACCAACTCTTTTATTTAATAAAGTAATTTGAGTTTTAAAAATACCATTATCATAACCCGATTCTTTTAACAATCGTTCAACATCGATAAAATATTCATTTGGAAATTGAAACGCTTGTAGATTAGTACCGTCTGCTATTAGAAAATAATCTTTAATATTTTCCGAATTTAGTGGTATATATCTGACTAAGTCACCAAACTCTCCTTGAGGTAATTGATTATCGTTAGCATCGTAAACAATAAACTCAATCATATCAGAATCAGAAAATCCAAAGAAAGATTGTAATGTACCCTCTTCAAAAATTTCCCTATCTTTAGATGAAATTCGATATCCTTTATTATCAATAATATCTTTAAATGTTTTAATTGCCATATATTACGATCTTCTATTTTTTCTTAAATCACTACTTAGTGTTACACTGTCAGATGAACCATCACCAAATTTTACAGTTATCTCTAATGAGGTTTCAGTATAATTTCTAGCACTACCTTTCCACCCAATTCTTCTTCTCCTAGGTTCTATACCATCTCTACCAGAACCAATTACACGATTATCATATTCTAATTCGTAAGTTTCTGAACTCTCAGTTTCAATCACATCGGCTCCACCTGATTTAACTTTAAACCATTTTGGATTTCCAATAATATCAAAACTTACATCTGTTATTTTTTTATCAGTGGTTACATTACTTATTTCTAACGTTACACCCATAGTACGACCATTTCCAGCTTTATGAGAAGTAACCGAGTGTATATCTTTCCCAGAAAGGTCATTAGCATTACCATTTACTTTTACAGTAAAGTTATTATCAGCACCACTAATAGCACCTTCAGATGTTCTTGCAGATAACCCAAATAATTGCTCTCTTAACGATTCATTTTCTTGTAATAAAGACTCATTTCTAGCAGTTAAAGATACACGTTGAATAGATTCGTTTATCGAGTTCTGAACTGCGTTTTGTAAATCAATAGTCGTTTGAGCTATCTGCTCATTTGCTATATTAGCTCTATTATCGGCTATATCAGCTCTTAGAATTGCATTATCTGCTTCAATCTTTAAACTTTCACTAACTATCTCTAAATCAGATATAGTTGATTCTAAATCACTTACCTGTCCATTTAGAACTTCAATATCATCAGTTAAATCATTTATTGATTGAGTAGCTTCATTATAAATCGAACGAAGTACCATATCAGGTAAATCGGGAGCTTCTTGTGGAAGTAGTTCAAATATTTCAGTGTTAACCGATTTTTTTAATTCATCGTTATTATATTTAGGTCTAATTAACTTACCACCAATAATACCATCACTTAAATCACTTTCTTTAAATAGACGTAAACCAGCTGAGGTTCTAGCATTTAAAGTAGATGAACCACTTGTTAGAATTTTTTGAACTTGTTGTTCGTTTTTTAATCCACTGTTTTTCATTCTATGGTATTAGATTAAAAGTATAATCATCATCAAAAAAGTAATCAGTATTATTAATTATAATTTTAAATTCTATTTTATAAACCCGATTTACTTCCCAATTATGCAAATTTAAATTAAAGTAATTACCATTTGTATCACAACTTAAAGTGGTATATTCACTGAACGGTACGATAATATCATTCGAATGATAATCTCTAATTTGATAATAAGATTGTTGCGGTAAAAATTTGTTTACATTATATTGAGATGTAGTTGAAAAGTTTTTTATCGGATATAATTCCCGACCAACTACTCTTAATTTTGGAGTAGTATTTACTTTATATTCTTTTTTAAAGTTACGTACACCCACTTTGATTTCATCCGAATTTAATTCTATCAACGAGCCAGTAGTAAATACTGTATCATCCCAAGCTAACCTTAACTTAGGTTGATGAATTGTATTAGTTTCTTTACTAAAGAATTTAAGAATACCATAATCATTAGTATCTTCTTCAACTGAATTTTTATGTTTAACAATAAATCCTTGATTATCAATTGAACCACTTAACCAACTGTTAAATATATCGCTAACATCAACTTCAATATCTTCGGTTTTATATTCAAACTCTTGTGAAACATCGAAATCAGAATACCAAACACCACCTCTGCCAGCAAATGAACCAGTAGATGTTCCCTCAAAAATAGGTTGACCTGTTCCATCTATTGAACTAACCCATCTAAGAGATGAATCACCCTCACGATAATTCCAAGTGATACCAGCGGTTTCAATATCATCAAAACGAGTACCTTTACCCATCTCCCAACTTTCAGAAACTGGATATATTTCTATTTCAAAATTTAATGGTATTTCTTCAGAGTCAGCTTCTCTCATAATCAGATATGCTTCATCAAACCCTACCGAATTTTCAGATAATGATTGTGAAAATGAATTAATATCAAATTTTAAAAATGATCGAGATACATCTTTAATATTACCATAGTAAATTTTACTAACCTCTAATATCTCATCTAAACCACAATTCTGATCGGGTTGTTGTAAGTAAACTGATGCATCCTTTGATGCTGTAAGAAAATAATATGCCATTATCGTGCTTTACCTTTTATATCCGCATCCGGAAATTTAATTTCAAAAACCGATGGATCTAAGGATGGATATAAAATCTTATCCTTAATTGCCGCTTGTACATTATATGAGTTTGGTGAATATTCTCCACCACATTTGTTAACTATATTCAATTTTGGAACAGAACTTACACCATCCACATTTGCTATAATTAATTCTAATTCTGATATATTAATTGTATTATTAAATGTCCAATTATCAATATTGAAATAATTTTTTAATTCATCTATACAATCAGTTAAAACTTCACTTTTATTATAATTTTTAAAAGTAATTATTTCAAACTCAATACCAATATTAATAATGAACCCATCGTTAATATTAATACCGTCCGTTAACATTTTATATTCAGTTAAATAAGTTTTTAGGTTTTCCTTAATTGCTATATTTAATGAATCCAACTTACCATTTTTATCATATCCTAATAGATATAAGTTTATAGCGAATGGATTATTTTTTTCATTATCGTTAGAAGTTTTACCAATTAAATATTGTTGTAATTCTTCTTGTATTGATTTTCTGTCCAATTCCTCATCATCAGGTTTATTAACAAACCCCTCAACTAAATCAGTAAACTCTTGCAGAGCTTTAGGTGATGCTAAAATTGATGATGGTGAGTTATTATCCAAAGTACCATCAGCTGTAGCGTAAGCTTTAGCAACTGAACCAAATTTTGATGGCATAGATAATGCACGAACTTCATAATCTTTAGAAGTTACTGCTCTATTTTGAGAACCAAAATTAGCTAATGCATTTTGTCGTATTTCTTCAACGGTATCACCACCTTTACCACCAGTAGCGGGTACTTCATTATCAACCGCTACCGAACTTTTTGCAGATCTGTATAGGGAAAGTTGTGTAGGTGTAAATAATGTGGTATCTTCATCATAATTAATACTACTTATTCTAGTTATTTCACCTTTTTTGACATTAGATTCAACACCACCACCAACTAAATACTTAATAGTTAATGTTGTGTTAGATGGGGATGAACCATAGGTATTTGTTTTTAAAAAGTTAGTTGGGTCGAATGACTCATTTAATTTACTAATAGAATTAGGTAAACCTAATCCAACATTTTTAAAACTTGGTATAATGGTTTCTTCATTTACCGATGGATTACCAGCACCAAATTGAATTGTAGTAGTACCATCACCATTGACTTGTTTTACAAATCTTCTTGAAGTTTTTAAAGTGTTTAATACATAAGGTACAGTTTCTTTAAATTGATATAATTCAGGATCATTATTTTCGGTGTTAGGATAATCAACATATACCAATTCTTGTGCTAAGTATGGTACTTCATACCATTTATTACCATTAGAATCCCTAACATCATAAATATCAATTATATTAGTTTGACTTAAATTAATACTCTTAAATGATTCGTATGAACCAAAATCAACTTCGTCTGTTACAACTTCAGCGGATATAGCTTGTACTTGCTTCTTAATTAAGTAAAGGGAAATTTCACCACTAACTGAATCTGTTTGGTATGGTGTTATTTCCCTATCAGTACTATCTGAAAAATCAACCACATCTCTAGTAATAAATGATATATTATTATTAGATTCTAAAACCATACCCTCTTTTATACGTAACAGATATGTTTCATCAACGGTGTTTTCATTAGCTGTTCCAACGGATGGAGCTAATTGGTAAACAGATAAAGTAGTTACCGAAGGTGATGTTACTTTAGGTTTATACCCTAAATATTGAGATAATGCTATTACATTTTCAATATCATCAGCATGAACCATTAAAGATTCTTTTAAGGTATCATCAATATAATATGATAAAGAGTCACCAATATAAGATGCCATCTCAATGAACATCATACCTGGTGAGGACTCATTAAAATCCGAATAAGTTTCGGGGAAATATGCCTTAGAAAACTCAATTAAGTTTTGTCTGAACTGCGTGAAGTCTTTATTAAGGTAGTTTATATCCTTACCTTTGTTCTTAAAGTTTTTTGTAGTTTTTGTTATTGCCATATCCTATTATCCCTCTAATTGAAACGTTAATGTTTCTAAATTGATATCATCACCAATTCTAAATTTAATTGAAACCTTTAATGTATTTGTATCCTTTAAACTATCAGTTGATTCTATATCAATTTCTTCAGCTGTAACATATGGTAGCCATTGTTCTAAAGTATCCGTTATAGTATCTTCAATTCTGTTTTCTAAGTCATCTACACTTTGTTCAAATAATAATTCTTGTAAATTACTACCAAATTCAGGTTGAAGAATTCGTTCACCACGTTTAGTAAGTAATAAATTTTTAATATTTGACTTAACTTGATCTTTAGTTAGAAAAGATTGATTAAAGGTATTATCACCAAAACTTAATGGTAATGTAAGCCCTATACCGTAATTGATAAAATCATCAGTATCTTGTACAATCTTTCTACCTAATTCAACTGCCATATTATTATATTATAAGACTAATTATTATTATTTATTTCTATTAAAAGCCTTAACCAATTCAGAATTATCACGATTTAAAATCCTGTCTAAACCAGCAACTCCAGTATTTACACCTAACCCACCTTTGTTTGGTCCTGATGGGTTACCTCCCATTTGCTGTTGCATTATATTACCCTTACCTAATGTATGTGTATCCGATGTATCAAAATTCATAGTTTTCCAGTCACCAGTTGATTCAGTCATTTGTTTTTTAGATGATTCAAATGGTTTCGTTTCCTGCAATATCTCATTTATAATTGGGTTCTTACTAAAAACCTTATTAGATTTTGTATTATTGATATTAGGTACATCTTCAACTACAGACTCACTCATAAAATTTGGTTCGGTATTAGTCTTAGTTTTCTTAGTTACCGAAGTTTTACGTTTTTTAACTCGCTCTTCTTTCAATAATTTAGACATCTCTTGTTTAACACCCTCCTTTACTAATGGTGGTATAACCTCTTTTAATTCCTGCTTAACTATAATTTGTATTGCTTTTACTAATTTATCAGTATTCATTATTAAAATGTTTCTGTTTTGTATAAATATTTGATTTAAGTTTTTTCATTTTTTAATCACACTTATTCTTTCCTATTTTTATTTGGTTAACAATATCAGGTAAGTTATCTTGAATAATCTCATCAGATATCACATCATCAGGAAGAGTATTATCTATAACATCATCAATATCATCATCAATATCATTATCAATATTATTATTACTAGAATTTATTAAACTACCATCAGTACCATCACTTTTAGATATAGTAGGTGGCTCTGAATTATCATCCGATGGGAAATTTGGATTTGGTACTGTAATAGTTGGTGGGATAATATATCCAGTCCATATTATAACTCCTGGTGCTGGTATAGGGGTTGGTGCAGCTGGATATAATGAAGTCGTTTGAATTATACCACCTATAGAGAATAAATGAACTGCTGCGGCTAGTATAAACATATTAACCATTATCTCTTGCTTTTTAGCAGGTTTTATAGGTGGATAAATAGGCCATACTCCAACATTAGTTACTATGTTAGAATTTACTGCTATATTTTGAATTGTACCGGGTGCTGGAATTAATGGTATTGGGAATGGGCTCATTGTAGCACCAGCCCAATATGCTATAATACCTCTACTAAATTCATTAGGTAATGAAAATGATTGACCAGGTGGAGTAGCTAATCCTTTTAGTAAAGCTACTCTAAATAAATTTTTCATTACTTCCAAATTACCAGTTTGGATTGTTTCTAAATTAAGTAAATCATTACCTCGTTTTACACAAGCATCATATTCATTAGCCCAAATATTAGCTACATCATTAATATTGATATTATTGGATGACGGGTTGGTTTTTCTTAATATGTTTGATTTGAATAAAGACCAAGACATTATGATGTTTTATTTAATTGACTTAAAACAGTCTTTAATTGTGATTTTATCTTATTGAAAGTAGCTACGTTCGTTGGCCCAGTTGCTGATGGGCCTGATGGGGTTAAATAAACTTGTTGTATAATGGCATCAATAGTTTGTGATAGTAAGTCTACAAGCGTTTCACCACGTACTAAGGATTCTAAATCTTGATTACCTAAGTTAATATTTCCATTACCTGTGTTAAGATTGATATTTCTATCGTTAGTTGTTACATTAGTATCATCACCAACATTTACTTCAATTCCAAATTTATTATCTATGGATAAACCACCATCGGATATAAACCCATAATTTCCTTTAGAGTAAAAAATCATTTCAGATGATTTGGCTGAAAATATTAATCTATCCGAATTTAGTAATATTTGATTTCCTTTTAAATCATTTGGATAGTTTTTAAATGAATTTGGGGTAGTTTCAAAATCAGTAGAACCACCATCATCCACTACACCAGGTTGAAATGGTAATTGATATTCATTAGAACTTAATATAATAGTATTACCATCTCTATTAATATCTTCTTCTACTATGGTGTTATCACCCTGCTGTCTATTTATAGCAGATTCCCCATTTCGTAAGATTAGTGTTGGTGAAAATGAATTTTCTGGATTGTTATAACCACTTAATCTGATTGATTGACCGAACCTACCTTGAAATAGAACATCACCCTCATATAGTTTCAATTTATGAATACCCTCTTCATTTTCAAAGTAATCACCGAACCCATCTAAATCAGATGTTTCGTTAGCAGATGATCTGTTGATACCAGTAGACTGTACGTTAGAGTATTCATTTGAGTTTCCACCACCATTTGTATTTTCTGTAGCAGGGAATAATTTTGATATAGTATCGGTAGGACTAGAAGTATTAGGTGATACCCCCTTAGATAGTTGTGTATAAACATAATCGCTACCTAACTTTTGAATATATACTGTTTGATTTCTTACTGGTAATATCGTAACCAATGAATCTAATGGTTTAGCAGTAATTAATTCATTATTTTGAATATTACTAACTAACCTACATTCAATACTACCAATATCTGCTACAGTTTTTCTACCACTCTCTATTTCAGGGTGGGTTTCATCTAAAATAACAGAATAAACAACTGCAATATTTTTCTCCTCGTTAGATTTACGTTGAGATAGAGATTGATTAGCGGTATTCCATGCTATGTTTCCACCAACTAATCCCATTTATTTAGATATTTTTTGTTTGACTTCTTCCACATCATTTTCGATATCATCCATTCGATTAACTTCATCTTGAACTTGTTCGATTTCAGATAACAATTGCTCTCTTTCAGCTTCAGTAAGGTAGGTTGATTCTCCATCTAATTTAGAATTAGATGACATTATTCTTTGAGCAATAGTGGCTAACTTAACTAATTGGTCATCGTTACGAACCGAGCTATCTATTAAATCCTTAATAACAGGACCTAAAACAGCATAATCACCAGCATGTCTGATAGTCTTTCGTAATTCATGTATTACCTCGGATATATACTTTTTTTTATTAATTTGATTAGTATATATATCTTCAAATAAGTTACTTAATTGTTTTCCGGGAAATAATTCAAAGTCAACTGACATAATTCTTTATTAATTATTATACATATATAAATATCAATAAAGAAAAAAGTAAAATTAGGTTACTTAATATGAGAAGAATTCATCATTATCATATCGTATTTCACCATAATCTAAATAGTCATTTAACATTTTTTTCTGATGCTCTTTCATTGTATTAACAACTTTAGTAATGTAATGAGTTTTACAATCAGTCATTTCTCTAATAAGTAAATATAAATGCTTTTTATTAAAGTTTTCAATATATTGACTTCGTCTGAAGAGTTCTAAAATAGCATCTGCAATTTGTATATCTCTTTTTTTAACAAAAACATTAGTTAAGTTTCTATCCCAATAATCTAACATTAATTCTTTAAACTCATTAAACTCATCACCTTTCTGATCAGCTCTAAAGTTATTTTCAGGATTCCAAGTCTCTGGCATTTTAGATAATAAATCGGTTTTCTTATAACGTTTATAGTTAGAGTTATTATTTAAAATTAAATAATTCTTAGCTACAATTGAAAAGTATGAAAATGCTTTACCCTTCCCCTCTTTGAACATATGTATCTTTTGAATAAGAATTGAAACAACTTCAGTTTGGATATCAGATTTAGGAACATCAAAGTATGAAAATTTGAAAGTATTTAATACATTTTCAGCTAACTTTTCAAATGGATACTTTATACGTTCTTTATAAATCTTATTTCTAAAGTCATCATCCGTACTTTTGTTATAAGCTATAATAGCATCTTCAGTATCTTGAGTAAAATATTGTTTTTTGGTTCTTTTTCTTGGCATTATATTTCTTTTTTATATTTTTCAATGGTAGATTTTAGTTCTTTAAATACTACACCTACCTCATCATCTGATTCAAATGAACCTCGAATATCTATACTTCTCATTTCAGATAACATCCGTTCAAGTGAAGTACCATAATATGTAATTAAACTTTGGTAAGATTTTGCACGATCTTCAAGTTCTTTTACCAATCGAGTACCTCTCCATATAAAAAATAGATTAGATATCACTAATACTATAATTATAATATATAAAATTGTTGTAGTTTGCATATGAGTATTTTATAGTATAAATATACGGAAAATAATTGAATTATACAAATTTAAGCTTCACCAATTGGACCATTGAATAGATTTCCTAAGTTATTAGGAGTATCTTCTTTATCGTGTTTTTTAATAATTTTATTAATTTCCGCCACTTTAACATCAATTGATTGTTGAAATTCATCTTCATCAATTAACCCCTTTTCAACTAAAGTATCAAATAGTTGATTAACTATTATTTCTGTAGATAATAATCTGGAATTAAGTAGTTCTATGATTTTATTTAAATTGTCATCCATTATTGTGATATTGAGCCTGTTGGCATGTTATAATTAGGAATTGTATTACTTTTTTTAAATAAGCTTCGTAAAAGTTTATCTCTATCAGTATCATAGTCTAAATCACCGAAATGCCTATCAATAGATTTATGATTGTATCCCAATGCATGAGCTAATCTAACACATATAATTTTAAATTCACCCATATTCATATCATTAGGAACATCTAAAGTTACTGTATTAGCTTCTCTATTTCTGTTATCCTCTGTTCTATATATTAGTTTAGCCATTATACTAATTCATAATTATAGTTCAACAAAGGTTCTGCTTTTTTATATTTCATAAAAGAAACTTCCCCATCAGGAGATTTTACCATTACACGATCGTTTCTACCATATTTCTTTTTAGAAATTATTTGTGTATTATACGCTACCGATTTATGAGTAATATCTATACCATCAATAGAATTAATTAACCTCTGAGCCATTACACATAAGAATAAACCAACATCATTTAGTAAATCATTTCTATCTTTCCATTTTAAAGTATCGGCTGATAATTGAATGGTTTCCATATTATCCGATTCAATGGTTATTGAAGGATATCGAACGGTTTTTCGTATCTTATTTTTATTGGAATCCATTTCAAAATAAACAATAGGTTGTTTTGCTTTATCTACTATTTTAGGATTAACTAATGTTAAAGTTTCATCTTCATCAAAATTTAAACTTATTATCCGTTTATTTAAATTGATATCTAAGGCAGTAAACCATTTCTTTTTTATATGTTCAGTTTCCTTTTTATATTGCTCTAAATCAGATGAGGTAACCTCACTTTCTGCAACTTTACTTATTATCATAATATTCTTTTATTTTTTTATTTATAAATTTAACTGAATCTACATCTCCAATAAACGTATCATATTTAGCATAGTTCCTAATCCGATTTGGGTAGTTTTCTAATTCAGTTTTTAAGGTATTAATATCTGTTAATTGTTTAGTAACATAACTCATAACAAATCTTCAGGTGAGTTACGGTAAATTCGATAACTATCTTCATCAAAGTGTTCGGTAGATACTTCAAATACAATTGAATTATCTTCTAATGCAATTAACTGATGTGGTAAACCTCTTTCAATTAATACACTATCACCCTTTTCTAAAGTTTTACCTGTTAGTTTTCCATTCTCTACATCTATCCAATTAAATTGAAATCTTCCTTGTTGAACATACCAACTTTCTTTTTTTTGTAGGTGGTAATGCATTGAGAACCGATTTCTATCTTTTTCAAATACTAAGAGTTTACCACAATATTCGAAATCATTGTGAACCCATAGTTCATATCCCCAATTCTTATTTACTTTCTTAGGAGTTTTAATATCTACATCTATATTCATACGTAACTATTTACGGTTAATAATCCACTATACTGGCAAATGTTTTCACTTCCAATGAATGGTAAAATAGCTAATTCTTTTGCCTTAGCTTCTACGGTTATATCAACATCCATTCCATAGGTATTGGGTAGTTTATCAATATAATCAGAATGAGCTTGTGGTTTTAGTTTTTCATTTTCTTCGTGTAACGCTTTAGATTCTGAATAATGAACTTCAGGCTTAATACCCTTAGGCCAAGTAGTAGCTGCCAGTTTTAAAGCTTCTTCTTCCGTTAATCCACCTGTGTTGAATTGATGATGGTGATAATCGAATACGATTGGAATACCAATTTTATTATGAATATACATTAAATCTTTTACGGAATACATTGATGCTTTATCATCGTTTTCAATTGTTAATCTAGATTGAACTGATAATGATAATCTTTTGAAGTTTTCACAAAACCTATCCATAGCAGATTTCTTATCACCATAAACACCGTTACAGTGAATATTGATATTATTGTATGGTGATTTTTCTAACCCCATTATGTCAAAGATTTTACCATGTAATTCTAAATCAGTAATTGTATTTTGAACTACGGTTTCACGCGGTGAGGTTAGTACATTAAATGGACCAGGGTGTGAGTTAACACGCATACCTACTGATTTCACATAATATCCGCAAGAAGATAAAATTGCCTTAATACGATGATATTGTGGCAAATCTTCAAGATTATATTCACTAGCCCAAGGAAAAAAATTAGATGATAAACGGAATAAGTTAATGTTGTTTTCATTATTCCATTTTAAAATCTTAGTTAAATCCCTAGCATTTTGTAATCCCAATTCACCAGCATAAGGTAACCCTTTATCTTTAAAGGTTCGTTTAATCATTGAACGGTTGGTGGTGATTTTTGGTGTTTCCTTACCAAGCGTCATATTAATACAAGCATATCCTAAGTTCATTTTGTATGATTTATTGTTACAAAACAAATATACAAAAATATTACCAATATAACAAGCTTTTATTTAATAAGTTTTGGAATCAAAATTATCAGGATATTTACGTTTATCTTGATTATTTTTTATATGAGTTAACCAATAATTAACCGCATTTTGATTATTAATCCATTTTTTTGTATCACCCCAATTGAAATTAGGTCTAGCATAGAATGGTACTTCATTGAGAGTATAGCTGGCTCGTTTAGATGATGAAGGTGTGTATTCATCAATCAATCCGTCCCCATTGGTATCATATCCATCAATTATACCATCTCCGTCTAAATCAATACCTCTTCGTGAAGTATCTTTTTTTAATTTATCAAATTCTGACTTAGTATTAGATTTATTAACAACTTCTTTAGGTTTAATATCTTCTTTAACCAAGTCGTTATCATCGGTAATATCTTTTATTGGTAAATCCTCATACTTTTTTTTAATTTCACCATCGCCGTTTTCATCTAAAAATTCTTTAACAGGGTTTGATTTTTCTTCATCAATAGTATCTACTTCTTCTTTATCATCTTCATAAATAGTATTCACCGCTTCGTTATCCCCCTCA
>Ga0102930_1000391_pt1 | contig 14674 bp, 13 predicted proteins | sample SalPon1_B_H2O_MG_FD_84514 | JGI IMG/M metagenome (GOLD analysis project Ga0102930, IMG submission 84514) | Salt pond water microbial communities from South San Francisco under conditions of wetland restoration - Salt Pond MetaG R1_B_H2O_MG | ecosystem: Environmental > Aquatic > Non-marine Saline... | reverse complement strand
TTCAGGACGTGCTCCAGGGCACGCTCCTTGGCGCCCATGCGATCGCCTTTGCGCTCGCCGCCTACCTCACGATTCAGGTGTATCAGCGCATGCGTGCCGTGCCCATATGGCAGCAGGCCATTACGGTATTGATGCTGTTGCTGGTTGTGCGCCTGATCCTGCTCTGGGTTCGCGAAATGATGGGTGCCGGGGGGTTGAGCTGGCAGTTCTGGATGCCTGCGGTCAGCGGTACCATTGCGTGGCCTCTGGTCTTTTTCGTTCTTCGGTCTCTTCGTCGCCGCTATCAGGTGAGCTGAAATGAGTCTTGAGTTGCTGCGAGACAAAGCCGGCGAACGGCGCGTCGTACGCAGCCGGCTCGCGGTCGTCAGCGTCGTCCTCATCCTGGTGTTCGGGGCGATTCTTGGCCGCGTGGGCTATCTCCAGATCGCACAATACGAACAGCTCACCGCCCGGTCACAAGACAACCGTGTTCGACTGGCTCCCGTGGACGCCACCCGCGGCCTCATCCTGGACCGGGCTGGGCGGACACTCGCCGAAAATCGTCCCGCGTTCAGTCTGACCATCGTCCCAGAGCAGGTCGCCGACATGGACGCCCTGCTGAGTAATCTGGACGCGCTCATCGACATCTCCGAGGCTGAGCGAGCCGCATTTGCTGAGGCCCGCGCCCGCTCGCGGAGCTTTCAAGAGATCCCCTTGCGTCTGCAGCTCCGCGAGGAAACTGTCGCCGAGCTTGCCATCAACCGACACCGATTTCCGGGCGTGGAAGTCCGCCCACGGCTTGCCCGACACTATCCGTACGGCCGTGTCGGTGCTCACGTGGTCGGCTATGTGGGGCGCATCAACGAGCGCGAACTCCGCCAGGGCGACCCCAATCAATACCGCAGCACCAGCCTGACAGGTAAAACAGGGGTTGAGCGATTCTATGAGCCGCGGCTCCAGGGCGAACTCGGGATCGAGCACATCGAAACCAACGCCCTTGGTCGCGCCATTGCCACGCTGGACCGCCGGCCACCGACGCCCGGGGAGGATGTTCAGCTCACGCTCGACATCGAGCTTCAGCGTCTGGCGGAGGAGACACTGGGGGACTATCGCGGCGCGATCGTGGCGCTTGATCCCCGCAATGGTGAAGTCCTGGCGCTCGCCAGTCAGCCCCGCTTCGACCCCAATACCCTGGCGGGCGGGATCGACCAGGACACGCTCAATGCCCTGAACCGTGACGTCACCCAGCCCCTGTTCAATCGCGCGATTGCCGGTCGATATCCACCTGGCTCCATCGTCAAGCCCTTTCTCGGTCTCGCTGCGACGGCCGAGGGTTACATTAACCCGAACGAAACCCTCTATTGCGACGGCACCTTCGAGCTACCGGATGTCTCGCGCGTCTGGCGAGACTGGAAGCCCGAGGGCCATGGTCACGTCGACCTCACTCAGTCTGTCGCGCAGTCCTGCGATATTTACTTCTATGAGCTTGCCAATGACATGGGCATCGATGCCATGCATGAGTGGATGAGTCGCTTTGGGTATGGCCAGCCCACCGGCATCGATCTGCCGAGTGAGCGCTCTGGTGTCATGCCCTCGCGGACGTGGAAGCGCAACACCCTCGGTGAGCCGTGGTACACCGGCGAGACCATCAACACCGGCATCGGACAGGGCTTCACCCTCGCCACACCGATCCAAATGGCGACCTCCACCGCGCTGATTGCTAACCGCGGTCAGCCCGTCCGTCCGCAGCTCCTGGCCAAACCCGAGGCATTATCACTCGGCCCGACGATCGAGCCGATTGAACTGGCCGAAGAATCGCACTGGCAACACGCCTGGGACGGTATGATCGAGACCGTGCATGGTTCACGCGGCACCGCTCGCCGCCTCGGCGAGGATCTCGACTTCCGCATGGCCGGCAAAACCGGCACCGCACAGGTGGTTGGCATTGCGCAGGATGAGGAATATGACGAGGAAACACTGGATGCGCGCTTTCATGACCATGCACTCTTTACCGCGTTTGCCCCCGTCGATGCCCCCCGTATTGCGGTCGCCGTGGTCGTCGAGAACGGCGGCAGTGGTAGCCAGACGGCTGCGCCAATGGCTAAAACAGTGGTCGAAGCCTGGCTGAGTCGAACCGATGGATAATCTGAATTGGTCAACCGTCAACGTGAATGAGGCAGCTCGCCGCGCCTCGGGTGGGCTGTTACAGCGCATGCTGCGTCTCGACGGGTTGCTGGTGGGTTTATTACTCCTGAATGCCGCGCTTGGCTTGCTCGTGCTCTACAGCGCATTTGGCGGACGAATTGAGCCGATCCAGAGCCACCTGCTACGCCTTGGCGTGGGCTTTTTTCTGATGATGATCATTGCGCAGATTCCACCGTGGCGCCTGGCGCCCATGGCGCCCTGGCTCTTTGGCGTCGGCGCATTGATGCTGGCGGCTGTTCTGGTCATCGGCGAATTCGGCGGTGGCGCCCGGCGATGGCTTGATTTGGGGGTTGTTGGCTTTCAGCCCGCTGAGCTCATGAAGGTCGCGCTGCCGATGATGCTGGCGTGGCTGCTGGCCCAGCGGCCGCTGCCGGCGAGCGCCAATCAGACTTTGCTCGCCATCGGCGTGATCGTGTTGCCCGTCGCCATGATCGGCGTGCAGCCTGATCTGGGCACGGCCATCCTGGTGGGAACAGCGGGCGCTGCCGTCCTGTTTCTGGCCGGCGTGGCGTGGCGCCTAATCGTAGCGCTTGGTGTCTTGTTGCTGGCAGCCGCGCCACTGCTATGGATCTTTGGCATGCAGGACTACCAGCGCAATCGCGTGCTGACGTTTCTCGATCCCGAGCGCGACCCGCTTGGCGCGGGCTACAACATCATCCAGGCGCAGATCGCCATCGGCTCCGGCGGCGTGTTTGGCAAGGGCTGGATGAATGGCACGCAGGCCCATCTCGACTTTATCCCCGAGCAGCACACCGACTTCGTCTTCGCTGTCCTCGCGGAGGAGCTGGGACTGCTGGGCGTCATCATCCTGCTCAGCCTATACGGGCTCATTATCGCCCGGTCGCTCTGGATCGCCCGCGAGGCCCAGGACAATTTCTCACGGTTGCTGGCCGGCGCACTCGCGCTGACCTTTTTCGTCTACTGCTCGATTAATATGGGCATGGTCGCGGGCCTCCTGCCCGTGGTGGGCCTCCCACTGCCTCTGGTGAGCTATGGGGGATCGTCCATGGTGACGCTTCTCGCCGGGTTCGGTATTCTCATGTCCATTCATTCCCATCGCCGCATGTGGTCCGCGTGAACATCATCAAACCTTCGTCCTGGCGCCTTGCGCTGATGCTCGCCGCCCTCACTCTGACGGGCTGCGCCAGTTTCGCGGCCACTGACCCCGGCGACACCGACGCCATGCGATCCTTTGCAAAGGACATGGCCAATCGCCACGGCATGGACGCCGCAGCCATTGAGACCTTGTTGCTTGATGAGGCTGAGCACCAGCAGGGCATCATCGATGCGATCAGCGATCCCGCCGAAGCCCTGCCCTGGTATCGCTATCGGCCGATTTTTCTCACCAACGAGCGCATTGACGCGGGCCTTGATTACTGGGATACCCATGCCGAGATACTGGACGAGGTGGAAGCCACCTACGGGGTGCCGCCCCACATCGTCGTCGCGATCATCGGCGTCGAGACGCGATACGGCCGCTACCGTGGCCGGCACCGTGTCCTTGACGCGCTGCGCACCCTCGCCTTTGCCTACCCGCCCCGAGCGGATTTTTTCCGCAGCGAGCTGGAAGCATTTTTGTTGCTCGCCGATGAGGAACGCTTTGACCCCACAGCGCCGCTTGGCTCATACGCCGGCGCCATGGGTGTCCCGCAGTTCATCAGCAGCAGCTACCGGGCCTATGCCGTCGATTTTGACGGCAACGGTCGTCGCGATCTGTTCTCGGAACCGGCCGATGCCATGGGCAGTGTTGGAAACTACTTCGCCCGCCATGGCTGGGAAGCCGATGCGCCCATCGCCACCCAGGCCGATATCACGGGGAACCGCTGGTCCGAGTATCAGCGGGATGATCTGAAACCAGTCGACACGGTGGCCGAGCTTGAAGCGGCGGGGATCACACCCCGGGAGCGCCTGAGCGGGGCGCAGCCCGCTCGACTGCTCACGCTCGAGACCGAGGCGGGTCAGGCGCACTGGATTACCCTGAACAATTTCTACGTCATCACCCGCTATAACCACAGCCCGCTGTATGCGATGGCGGTCCTGCGACTGGGCGAAGCCATGCGGGAGGCCCGGTGATCCGCCGTATCCAAGCGATTGGAGGCCTCCTCGTCGTGCTGTTTCTGGCCGGCTGTAGCGGCATGGGACCAGCGCCGGGTGATGGTCCGGGCCGAGTGATCGACAACCCCCAGGCCATACCGGATGCCGTACCCAGAAACGCACCGCCCAGCCGCTACGGCAACCCCGATACTTATGAGGTCTTCGGCGAGACCTATCGAGTCATGCGCACCGCCGATGGCCATCGGGAGCGTGGTATCGCCTCCTGGTATGGCAGCAAGTTTCATGGCCGCCGCACCTCGAGTGGCGAGCCGTATGACATGTACACGATGACCGCCGCGCATCGCAGTCTGCCGCTACCCACCTGGGTAGAAGTCCGGCATCTGGGCAATGATCGCCGCATCGTGGTCAAGGTCAACGATCGTGGGCCGTTTGCGGATAACCGCATCATTGACCTGTCCTATGCGGCTGCCGCGAAGCTCGGCATGCTTGGCACAGGCACCGCCCCCGTCGAGATCCGGACCGTTACCCCTGAGGAAAATGAGGAATCGGTCGTCGAAGTGGCTAACACCACGGCCCCGAGCGAGACAGCGCCAAGCGATGACCCCGCCTACTGGCTGCAAGTGGCGGCATTTGGCGAGCGGCGCAATGCTGAGCGACTGATCCGCGAGCTGGAGGCCTCAGGCATCCCTCACCCCGCGCGGATTGAGGCGGGAGACGATGGACTGCATCGGGTCCGTCTCGGGCCGCTTGATAATGCCAAGGCCGTAGATGACGCAAGTCGATCGCTGAAGACTGCCAATTTCGACCCGGGTCATGTCATTATTCCAGACTAATCAAAACACCGTACCCAGCGAGTCTTCACAACATGCCCAGAACCTTTCGTCATGTCCTGTCTGTCCTGCTGATCCTGTGCCTTGGATCGAGCGCCCTGGCGCAGACTCAGCCGATGCCGGTGCCGTCTCCACCCAGCATCGGTGCCAGCGCCTATGTGCTGCTCGACTTCCATACCAACAAGGTCCTGGCAGAGCGCAACAGTGACGCCCGACTCGACCCCGCCAGCCTGACCAAGGTGATGACCGCCTTTGCCGTTTTCAGTGAGCTACAGGCCGGTAACCTCCAGTTGACCGACCCAGTTCAAATCAGTGAAAACGCCTGGCGGGCGAAGGGCTCGCGGATGTTTATCGAAGTGGGCACGCAAATCAGTGTGGAGAATTTGCTGCGCGGCATGATCATCCAGTCAGGTAACGACGCGAGCATTGCACTGGCCGAGCATATTGCGGGCAGCGAAGAGACTTTCGCCGCCCTTATGAATCAGTACGCTGATGAACTCGGCATGACGAACACCCAGTACACCAACCCCGCCGGCCTCCCAGGAGATAACCACTACTCCACGGCAGCCGATACGGCGCGGCTTGTCCGCGCGCTGATTAATCGCTTCCCGGAGTACTACAGCTACTATTCCGAGCGCTCTTTCGTGTGGAATGACATTGAGCAGTTCAACCGCAACCGCATGCTCTGGCAGGACGACAGCGTCGACGGCGTTAAAACCGGCTACACCGAAAGCGCCGGCTACTGTCTGGCCACCTCCGCCGAGCGTGACGGCATGCGGCTCATCTCGGTGGTCATGGGCACCGATAGCGCGGCAGCCCGAGTCCAGGCCAGTAAATCCCTGCTCAACTTTGGTTACCGATTCTACGAAACTCGTCGGCTCTATGCCGCCGACGAGGTCATTGAAGAAACCCGGGTCTGGAAAGGTGAGCGCGAGCAACTGCCGCTTGGTTTGGCGGACGCCCTCCACGTCACCGTCCCCTCGCGGGCCTACGACCGAGTCGAGGCCAGCCTGGAAGTCGATCAACCCATCCAGGCACCAATTGAAGCGGGTACGGTACTGGGGCGCTTGACCATCTCACTGGACGGCGAATCCCTCGCCAGCCGGGACGTCATTGCCCTTGAGCCGGTCACTCAGGCGGGACTGGCAGGTCGACTGTACGACAGCGTGAGACTATGGCTGAACTGAACGACGGTGCGCACGGACTGACCTTCCCCTGCGAGTTCCCCATCAAGGCGATGGGGCCTGCGACGACCGCGCTGACCGAGGCCGTCTGGCACATCGTGACCCGCCACGCGCCACAGACCTCCGAAGACCGATTGCGGACCAGCCAAAGCCGCGGTGGGCGCTATGTCTCGGTCACCGTCACCATCACCGCAGAGAGCCGCGCCCAGCTTGATACGATTTACGCCGAGCTGAGCGCGCATGACCAGGTGCTGGCTACGCTGTGACTTCGGCTAAACCCCGCGTTCGGGATTTTGGCCTGGCCGAGTACGCAACCACCTGGTCGGCCATGCGCCGCTTCACCGATGATCGCGGGCCGGACACCCGAGACGAAATCTGGCAAGTAGAACACCCCCCCGTGTTTACCCTCGGCCAGGCGGGGCGCCGAGAGCACGTCCTGGATGCTGGCACGATCCCGCTGGTACAAACCGATCGGGGCGGGCAGGTCACCTACCATGGCCCGGGCCAGGCGGTCATTTATCCATTGCTGGATCTGCGCCGCCACGGGCTCGGGCCTCGGCGACTGGTGAGCTTGCTGGAGTCCACAGTCATCGACTGGCTGGCCACGATGGACATTGACGCCGCCCCCCGGGCTGACGCGCCCGGTGTCTACGTTGGGCCAGCAAAGATCGCGGCACTGGGCCTGCGCATTCGACGCGGCTTTAGCTATCACGGGCTGGCGGTGAATGTCGCCATGGATCTAACGCCCTACCAGCGCATTAACCCCTGCGGGCATGCCGACATGCCGGTAACTGACCTGGCCCGTCTTGGCGTCGACCGCTCACTGGATACCGCCTTCGGCGAACTTACTCATCAGCTGCTGAAGGGGCTTGGCCGGCACTGAGCCAGCCATCCAGTCGCGCCAGCCGCGCCGGCGTGCCGATATCAAACCACGCGCCCGTATGCTGTACACCCGTTAGCTGACGGCGCTGCGCCGCCCGCTTCAGGAGCGGGCCAAGCGGTGCATGCGCGGTACGCTGGCCGGCAAACAGATCCGGGCGGTAGCAACCAATGCCCGCAAAGGTCAGTCGTTGGCCACTGCCCTCTGTCCGTACCGACGACGCCTCATCCAGATGGAAATCGCCGCGCGGGTGATGGCTCGGGTTTTCCACCAGCACAAGCTCCGCCAAACCCTCGGGGGCCGATGACAAGGTTCGGAAATCAAAATCCGACCACACATCGCCGTTCACCACCCAGAACGGGTGCGGCCCGAGCCATGGCAACGCACGGATGATGCCGCCCGCGGTTTCCAGCGCCTGATCGCCCTCGTCGGAGATCAAAACCTCAAGCCCCCATGCCGCACCATCCCCCACAAAGTCCCGAATCCGCTGGCCCAGCCAGGCCACGTTGATCACGACGCGACGGCAGCCGGCGTCCGCCAGCCGGGCCAGATGCCAGTCAAGCAGTGTCCGGCCGCCCACCGTCAGCAAGGGTTTAGGACAGTGATCGGTGAGCGGGCGCATGCGCTCGCCGCGCCCAGCTGCCAGGATCATGGCGTTCATGTGCGCGCCGCCTTCACGGGCAACGCATCCAGCATGGCCCGTAGCCCGGCATAAGCGGGGTACGGGGCAAGCTCGCGCGCCAAATAAGCCAAAAAGCGGGGCGCATCGTCGAGATAACTCGGTTTGTCGTCGCGATAGGCCAGCCGGGCAAAGATACCCAGCACCTTGAGATGCCGCTGCGCGCCCATCAGATCGATGGCCTCATCAAGTGGGTCAGGCAGCTCAATGCCCGCTGCGCCCGCTGCGGCTGCATAACGCGCAACAAAATCCCTCTCAGCAGCCAGCGGGAAATCAAAAAAGGCATCGCGCAACAGACTCACCAGGTCGTAGGTTACCGGGCCCGTCAGAGCATCCTGAAAATCGATCACCCCAGGATTAGGCTGACTGACCAGCAAATTGCGGGCCATGAAATCACGATGCACCCACACCTGCGGTTGCTGGGTGGCCGCCAGGATCAAGCCCTCACAAGCGGATCGCCATTGGGCCCACCAACCTGCATCGGGCTCGAGACCAAGATGCTGTGTGACATACCACGTCGGGAAGAGATCCAGCTCCGCCTGTAACCGATCCGCATCGTAGGCAGGCAAAATGGCCGACTCCGTGGCGGCCTGCCAGCGCACCAGCGCCGCCAGGGCATCATCCAGCAGCGGCTCAGCCGGCTCACCCCGACGCAACGCCGTTAAATAATCCGTGCCACCCAAATCCTCAATGACCATCACCCCCGCGTGAACATCGGCCCGGTCTACTGCTGGCACATGCACGCCCGCCGCGTCCATCAGGGCACGAACCCGAAGGTACGCCTCACATTCAGCCACCTGATCAGGTGCATCCATCACCACGCGGGCGCCAGCTGGTGTTGGCAAACGAAAATAGCGCCGAGCGCTGGCATCGGCGCCGAGTGGGGTCAGACTGCCGGCATCAAAGCCTTGGTCGATCAGCCACTGGGCAACAAATCGCTGTCTCACATCCTCTCGCATGACTTTTCCACGCACCCCCGGTGCCCCAACGTGCTCTCATAGGGTAACCTTTCCGCGATTAAGCTTCTGCGCCCAGAAAGGGAGTTCAGGTCATACCACCGACATTGTTCAAGCTTGCGCCATGGGCGCTCCTGCCGGCCGCACTCATGGCCAATGTCGCCGCCGCCGATGTGGCGACCGGCCGTTGGGCGCTTTGTGGTGCACCGCTATTGGCACCCGTCGATGGCGATCCCAGTCGTCGGGAAGCGGCCGACACGCCCATCCAGATTGAAGCGGATCGTGGCGCAATCACAGGCCGCCCGCCGATCTATCAGTTCGATGGCGATGCGATCCTCACTCGGGCCGATCAGACGCTAGAGGGTGAAGCGCTGCGCTACGACCGCGAAGCAGGCCGGGTCATCGTCGAGCAGGCAGCCCGGCTGCGGGAGGCCGGACTGCTCATCGAGGGCGAGTCCATAGACTACCGGCTTGACGCTGAACAAGGCCGATTCGAAGGCGTGGGTGAGTACCGCGTCGCGACGGGTCACCTGCAAGGCGCTGCGGACCGGATCATCCGAGAGGGGCCGATCCGCAGCCGCTATGAGGGCGTCACCCTGAGCACCTGCATGCCGGGCGATGAGTTCTGGCAGCTCAGTGCCACCACCGCCAGTATCAACACGAACACCCGGCAGGGGCGGGCCTGGAATTCGGTGCTGTCCATACACGATTTGCCGGTTTTCTATACGCCTTACCTGCAATTCCCGATCGGCGATGAGCGCATGAGCGGATTCCTTGCCCCCACCATTGGGCAGTCCGATACCAATGGCACCACGGTCTCCCTGCCCTGGTACTGGAATATCGCACCCAATCAGGATGCAACCATCACCCCAACCTCATACTGGAAGCGCGGCGTCCTTCTCGACACGGAATATCGCTATCTCCAGGAATGGGTCGATGGCGAGATCAACGCCAGCTACCTGCCGGATGACGACCGCTTTGGTGAAGACCGCTGGGCCATCGATCAGACGCATGATTTGCAGATCGGCCAGGCGATCCGGGGCGAGCTGCGTCAGCAACGCACCAGTGACACGGATTTCAACGACGACTTCAGCGACGAATTTGACTACCGTTCAGCCTCATTTCTGGAGAGTCGGGCCGAACTGACCTGGGCAGACCGCGGCTTCCTCGCGTCAGTCGATGCCCAGTACTGGCAGCGGGTCGAGCCCCGTGAGGAATCTGGCGGATCCAGCCCGAACGCCCGTCGGCCGCGGGTGCAGCTTGGCTACGATCCCAGCCGCGGCGTCGGCCCGTTCGAATTTGATATCGCCTCGGAGTACACGGAGTTCTATAACGAAGACCCGACGCGCAAGCAGGGCGTTGAGTATAACGTCGCACCGCGGGTCTCCATGCCGATCACTGATCTGGCCTATCGCTTCGAGCCGGCCGTGGCGTGGCAGCATTCTGGCTATGACCTGACCAACCCCGATCCAACGCGCGACGACGATTCACCGAGTGCCTCGGTGCCCATCTATACCGCGGATGCCCAGCTCTTCCTGGAGCGCCCTCGAACCCTGTTTGAGGGCGTTTATCAAACGCTTGAGCCTCGGGTTCGCTACCGCAACGTCCCCGATCGCGATCAAGACCAGCTGCCGAAATTCGGCAGCGGATCGACGAGTGGCAACTTCTCACGCCTTTTCCGCCCCACCGAATTCAGCAATGGACACACCGAACAGGCGAGCGTTGGTATCACCACCCGATACATCGATGACAGAACGGGCCAGGAGTACTTAGAGGCGTCTATCGGTCAGACTTTTTTCTACCATGATGACGCAGCACGGGACCGCTCGGACTACATCACTGAGCTGCGACTGACATTACCCCGGGGGCTGGAAGTGGACACCGACTATCGCTGGGACCCGGAGGACTCCGATACCAACAAGCTACGCACGATCCTGAGGTGGCGGGGCGATCGCCGCGCTGCGGCGAATCTCGCCCTCCGGCGAGAGGAGAATGCGGGGGATGTGTCACTTAATCAGGTCACCGCTTCCCTCGCCCTACCGATCACTCATGAATGGCAAGTGTTTGCCGGGGCACGAGAGGACCTTAACGAGGAACAAACGCTGGAGAGTTTCTATGGCGTTCAACACGCCGGATGCTGCCACGCGATCCGACTGATTGTTGATGAAACCCGACTACAGAATACCGACCCGGGTGAACCTTCCTTCGACCAGGAGATCATGGTCGAGCTAGAACTGAAGGGCATGGGCGGCATCGGTGATAGAATCCGCCCATTCCTGAACAATGAAATCGACGGTTATAACCCGGAGTTCTGAGACCCATGATCCGACCGCTGCTCGCAAGTTTGCTGATTGTTCTGGCTCTGCCCGCGGCCAAGGCCGAGGAGGTGCTGCTCGAGCGCATCGTCGCGCTGGTCAATGACGAGATTGTCCTGGCGTCCGAGCTTGAGGCGGAGATCGCCTCAGTCACCGTCGAGCTCCAGCAGCGCAATGTGCAGATCCCGCCAGATGAGGAGCTGCAACGACAGGTCCTGGAGCGGCTCGTCATGCAAACGCTGCAAATGAACGTCGCCGAGCGGCGCGGTATCCGGGTCGACTCCGCAACGCTAGACAGCGCCGTCCAGCGCGTCGCCGAGCGCAATAGCCTCACCCTGACAGGCCTGCGTGACGCCCTTCGCGAGCAGGGCATCGACATGGCACAGTTCCGTGAGCAGATGCGGCGCGACATCATGCTGACACGGCTGCGCCAGCAGGAAATGGATGATCGCGTTGATGTCACTGATCAGGAAATCGAGCAGTTTCTCAGCCGCAACAAAGATGACACGCGTGAGTACCGGCTCGGGCGGATTCTGATCAGCGTGCCCGAGGCCGCATCAGCCGAAGCCATTGCTGAGGCGGAGACCCAGGCCAACCGGGTCGTTCAGCGTCTGAGCGAGGGCGAATCCTTCCCCCGTGTCGCGGCAGCGGAGTCCGACGCGCGCAATGCGCTGGAAGGCGGCGACTTGGGCTGGCGCCCAGCCACTGAGCTGCCGGCCGCGGCTGCGGAAGCGATTAGCGACCTGGAACCCGGCGAGACGACCGCCCCGCTGCGCACACCGGCTGGATTCCAGATCTACCAGCTCCAGGAGATACGGGATCCCGATCAGCGGTTGATCGAGCAAGCGCAGATACGTCATATCCTGATTGAAACCAACGAGATCGTCACCGATGAAGACGCGCGTCTGCGCCTTGAGTCCCTTCGCGACCGACTGCAGCGGGGCGCCTCGTTTACTGACCTGGCTCGGTCCAACTCGGACGACCCCACCAGCGCGACCAGTGGCGGCGAGCTCGGCTGGCTCAATCCGGGCAACCTACCGCAAAGCTTCCGCGACGCCATCGCCGAGCTATCGCCGGACGAGCTGAGTGAACCATTTCAGACCCGCGCCGGCTGGCACATCGCCCAGGTCCTGGATCGCCGGCAACGCGACGCAAGCCAGCAACTCGAGCGCGAAGAGGCCGCCGAGGCGATCCGTGAGCGTAAGGCCGCTGACGAAATCGAGCTCTGGCTGCGGGAACTCCGCGAAGAGGCCTATATCGAGCTCCGGCCGGGGAACGCATGACCGGGCAAACGCCCTGCATCGCCATTACACCCGGAGAGCCCGCTGGCATCGGCCCAGAGCTGATGACCCATCTGAACGATGCTTTTCCCGGCGCTCGCCTCGTCGTTGTTGCCGATCCGGCATTGCTGAGCCAGGCTGGACACGACATACCCGTTTTCGCGCCTGATGCACCAAACCCACCGGCCGGCGAATTGACCGTTTGGCCAGTGCCACTTGCCAGTCCAGCCCAGCCCGGCCGCCTTGACCCGGCCAACGCCCCGTATGTCCTCGAGACACTGCGCACGGCAGCGAAAGGCTGCTTGTCGGGCCTATTCGACGCCATGGTCACGGGCCCCGTTCATAAAGGCGTTATCAATGAATCCGGCCAGGCCTTCACCGGGCACACGGAGTTTCTCGCCGAGCTCACCAACGCGCCCACGCCGGTGATGATGCTGGTCGCGGACACCCTCCGAGTCGCGCTGGTGACCACCCACCTGCCGCTGAAGGACGTCCCGGCCGCCATTACCCGGGAGCGACTAACGGCCGTTTTGCGCATTCTGGACGCCGACCTGCGTCGCTTCTACGGCCTGCGAGCGCCCCGCATTCTGGTCACTGGCCTCAACCCCCATGCCGGTGAAGGCGGGCATATGGGCCAGGAAGACATCGAGATTATTGAGCCCACCCTTGCGTCACTGCGTGACGAGGGTCTGACGCTGACGGGCCCGATGCCCGCGGACACGCTGTTCACCCCCCGCCACCTGGCCGAGGCCGACGCCGTGCTCGCGATGTACCACGATCAGGGCCTCCCGGTGCTCAAACATGCGGGCTTTGGGCGCGCCGTGAACGTTACCCTGGGACTGCCCATCATCCGCACCTCCGTGGATCACGGCACCGCACTGGACCTGGCCGGCCAGCACCGCGCCGACGCGGGCAGCCTCAAGGCAGCCGTGACCGAGGCGATTCGCATGACGCAGACCAGCCGCTAGGCCATGCATCGTCCCCGTCGCCGCTTTGGCCAAAATTTCCTGACGGACACGGGCATCCTGGAGCGCATGGCCGACACCATCTCGCCCACACCGGGGGAAGCGGTGCTCGAGATTGGTCCGGGTCGCGGGGCACTGACCGCGCCCTTGCTGGATCGAGGCGCCCAGGTGACGGCCATCGAGATCGACCGCGACCTCGCCGCAACGCTGCGCCAGTGGCCGGCCGCTCAGGACGGGCGACTGACCGTAATCGAAGATGATGCCCTTGCCCGGCCCGTGACCGACTTCCAATCAGAGGGCGCCGAGCCGCTTCGCATCGTTGGCAATCTCCCGTACAACCTCTCGACACCGCTGCTCTTTCATCTGACCGATGACCGGGACAGCGTCCGTGACCTGCACCTGCTTCTGCAACGCGAGGTGGTCGAGCGGATGGCTGCTGGGCCGGGCAGCCGTGTCTATGGCCGCCTGTCGGTTATGCTGCAGTATCGCTGTCAGGTCGATTCGCTTTTTGACCTGCCGCCGACGTGCTTCAGCCCTGCGCCCCGGGTGACGTCGGCCTTTGTTCGATTGCGACCCCACCCCACGCCCCCGATTCCGCAGGTGAATGAACGCTGCCTCGCCGACATCGTGGCGCAGGCCTTTGGGCAGCGCCGGAAAACGCTACGTAACGCCTTGTCCAGCCTGCTCGATGCCGCTGCCATCGAGGCGGCCGGCATCGACCCGGGGGATCGGGCCGAACGGATCGATTTAGCAGGGTTCGGGCAACTGGCAAGGGCGCTCACCCAATCAAAGACACCCCCTGAGGCATAAGCATGGCCGAATACGCCATTGGTGATGTCCACGCCTGCCTGCCCGATCTGCAGGCCCTGCTCACTGCCATTCGCTTCGATCCCGCCCAGGACCGGCTCTGGTTTACCGGTGATCTGGTGGGTCGAGGTCCACAGCCGGCCGAGACCCTGCGATTCATTCGCGGTCTGGGTGAACGCGCTGAGGCGGTGCTGGGCAACCATGACATTCACTGCCTCGCGGTCGCAGAAGGGACCGGCCGACTGCGCAAGGACGACAACTTAGCGCCCCTGCTGAAGGCAAAAGACCGGGCCACACTGATCGACTGGCTCCGGCATCGACCACTGCTGTGTGACATCAGCGCCGGGGCGCATACGCTCGTGCATGCCGGCATCCCGCCGCAATGGGACCTGGATGATGCCCGCCGCCTCGCCCGGGAGGCCGAGGCCCTGCTGCAGGGGCCGGACTGCCCGCAACTCCTCGCCCATCTCTACGGCAACGATCCCGATCGCTGGCAGGAGGACCTCACCGGCTGGGACCGGGCCCGATTCATCATCAAC